>Ga0209304_1001608_pt1 | contig 13394 bp, 10 predicted proteins | sample COGITO_mtgs_1004_4_FD_184789 | JGI IMG/M metagenome (GOLD analysis project Ga0209304, IMG submission 184789) | Pelagic marine microbial communities from North Sea - COGITO_mtgs_100423 (SPAdes) (version 2) | ecosystem: Environmental > Aquatic > Marine > Epipelagic ...
TCCTGGCACGCCATTGTTTGGCCGCGCCTTTCAGGGTGCTTATCCACCAGCGTCTACCTTTAAGCCGGTCGTCGCAGTAACAGCTCTCAGTAATGGCGAAGTACATGAGTTTAGTCTGATTGATTGCCCTGCACAAATTCAGGTTGGTAATAAGGTGTTTCATAACTGGTCGAAGGAGGCCGAGGGCTTCATTGATGTGAAGAGGGCCATTGCTAGGTCTTGTAACCCGTGGTTTTACCAGGTCGGAATTCAGACAGGGCCGATGGCTTTCCTGTCAGTGGCAAGGCGTCTTGGCTTTGGATCCAAGACCGGGCTGCCTCTGGTCGGTGAGACGGAAGGATTGGTGCCTACCAACGAATGGATGATCAAAAATCACAATCGCAAAATGTTGGATGGCGATACAGCGAACCTGTCCATTGGTCAGGGCGTGATACTGTCATCTCCCTTGCAGGTGGCGCAGGCGATGGCTGGGCTGGCCAATGGTGGTGCCTTGCCAAAGCTTCAGCTCGTTAAGCAGGTGCAGAGTGTCAACGGCCGTGTATTGGTCTCGACTGAGCCTGAGCGTCGTAATTTTCTCAACCTGGATCCTAATGCCGTTAGTGTGGTGCACGAGGGCATGATGCAGGTGGTGAATGCTGGCTATGGCACGGGTCAACGTGCTAGGTTAAGCTATGCGATCTTATGTGGTAAGACAGGAACAGCGCAGTGGGGGCCAGAGTCAGAGGAACAGCGGCTTGCTTGGTTTGCTGGTTTCTTTCCTCTGGAAAATCCACGTTATGCTTTTGCGGCTCTCTACGAGGGTAAGCCAGGAGAGAAACTCAGTGGTGGTCGCAAGGCAGCTCCGATGGTGAGCTCATTCTTTGAACACTTCAAAAAAGAGATCAAGAAATCGATCACACCTCCGCCAAGAGCCATGGTGATCGAAGAAGAGGAAGGGTTTGATGTGCGCTCGCTAGGCGACGGTTCAGCGCCGAGAGCGATTCCGGTCGACGAGGATCTAGATCAGGGCATTGTGCCTGCCGGTGAGGACCCCCGACCTTTAAGGGCGATTCCCGTAGATGATGATGAAGCCTTTTTTATTGATGAAGTTCCGCTCAATACTAATGGCCAAAGACCACTGCGCGCGGTGCCTGTCGAGGAGGAGTAGCGATGCTCATTGTTTCAATCGACTAGAATGTAGAATTTATGAATGAGGAAATCCCACCAGCTAATTCAGCTGAGCCAGCTAAACTACCTAAGAGCTTGGTCTTAGCTAAGCACCCGCATATTGCAAAGTTTGCGGGTCTTTTGCTCACGGGTTTAGCTGCGGTGATCCCGACAGTGGGTACACTTTGGCTGTTATTGGTGATTTATAAAATCCTGATGCGGGTCGGCGATGAATTGCTGCAGCTCGGATTGAGAGCGATCAATTTAATGAGGAGCGGGCCGGATTTGGTGTCTGATGATTTTGCCTTTTACGGTTCTGATTTTCTGCGTTTTTTGATTCCTGTTTTTCTGCTGCTGCTGGTGGGCTTCGGGGTGGCAAACCGCCCTGGTCGTAAAATCCTCTATTGGCTCAATGAGGGAATGCAGCGCGTGCCATATCTGGGTGCGGTTTATTCCGCCTTGAAGCAGTTTGTCGATGCTGTGAAGAATCTTGGAGGGGAACGTAAATTTAAGAGCGTTGCTTATGTGGAATATCCAAGTCCAGGCTGCAGGTTGCTTGGTTTTGTAACGGGAAACTACCACGATACTCAGTCAGGAGAAGATGTGACAACGGTCTTCATTCCAACCAGTCCCAACCCGATGACTGGCTTTACGCTCATTGTAGAGGACGTTAAGGTGGAAGATAGCGCGATGAGTCTGGAAGAGGCGAGTAAGATGATTTTGTCAGCTGGCCTAGTGGCTCCTGAGTCTTTCCGCGAGGAAGGTTGAGTGCTGGGCGATGTTACTCGGCGAGCCTGTTGATCTTCTGTTTGCTGGTCTCATAGGCTTTTTTAGCTGACATTAGCATTCATTTTAGTAAAGTTACACACATGTTAAATAAAAATACGTTAATCATGGCCGCCACCATCCTTGTATCCGTGGTGATTGGTTTCTTTTTGGGGAAGATAAAGACTGCCGATGATGGTGGTGTTACGCCTGATTCAGATGCGGTCACGGCTTCTGCTGATGCGGGTCAAGCTCAACAGGCAGGCGGCCAACAAGCCGGGGAACAAAAAAAGGGCCTGAGCGCCACGGAATTAGCAAAACTTAAAAGTGTTCCAGAAACGATCGACTCTCCTCAAGGAGATTTCACCTTGGTGACTGTTATTGAAGGTGAAGAGCAAAACCGCTTTTTGAGATCAAGTTTACAAGCAGTCAATAATCAGCGTCGTAATCTTGCTATGCTGAATCAGAGATTTAACCAAATGGATCCCAAGCTAGTCCAGCAGCGCGAGATTGTGGCCGGTCAGATCAATGAAATTCGTCAAGCACTCGAGCAGAACCTGAGGTTTATGGCACAGAACTTCGGCTACACTCTGGCGAACAACTATTTATTGGTTCCACACAATGCTACCTTGAGCTCGGTTGTGGGTGAGGGTGATGATCAACTCAAAACGGTGATTCATACCTTCGCTGACTCTGAGAGTTACAAGAAGTTTCAGGAGAAAACGGATGCTTACACCAAGCTGAAGCGTGATCAAGTCATGGCTTACCGTGAGACGCTTACTGAAGCTGAGAAGCAGCAGCCGCTTCCTAAAATGCCTTTGACTGATGCTATGAAAAAAGCGGGCAGGGTGATGATTAAAGAATACAAGTGTGACCCTGAAAGAAACTACGTTATTGATTTCCAAAAAGCGGCGCTGTATTTCCGTCCTTCCCAGCAGTAAACTACAAGCTGCCTGATTTAAGGTCTGGCTGTTAGCCCCTAGGGTTTAACTTCTAGGAGTCAGCTCACTAGGGTCAGCTCACTAGGGTCAGCCCCGAGAAGGGGGTCTCTAGGCATCAACATGAGAGCATTCCGTTGGCTCTGTGCCACTGAATTGTTCGTTTAGGTATTCTGCCGCTAAGTCCTCAACTTCCATGAGTGAGGACACTATGCAGAGACGCTGTCTGAGTGGCTTGGCTCCGGGAAATCCTTTGCAGTAGGTCATTAGGCGCGAACGCATGGCCATGATTGACTGGCGCTCGTTGCCGTAGCGGTTTGATGCTACGGCCATGCGGCAGTGGCGCACGATCATCTCCCAGCGCTCGAGGATGGGGACCGGCTCGGGCTGTTGTCCAGTGGCTAAGTAGTGCTTAGCCTCACGGAAGACCCATGGGTTTTGCATGGCAGCTCGGCCAATCATGACACCAGAGACGGCGGTTGTCTCACGACGGTGTTTGACATCTACTCCGGAGTGAATGTCACCATTGCCGATGACGGGGACGGAAACATGGCGTGCGCAGGCGTCAATGACTTCCCAGTTCGCAAGGCCGCGGTATCCTTGGGCTCGAGTGCGGCCGTGGATGGAGATGGCTTGCATGCCTTCCTCCTGTAGAATGTGACAAACGTCGGTGGCATTGATGGTTTTCTCATCCCATCCGATCCGTATTTTCGCGGTTACTGGCACTTGGTCACCCACTGCCTTGGCAACGCCCGAGGCCACGCTAGCCAGTGCCTCACAGTTTTTGAGGAGTGATGACCCTCCATTCTTGGCGACGACTTTGTTAACGGGGCATCCAAAGTTGATGTCGATAAAGTCAGGCTGTTTCCAATCAATGATTTTCTTAGCAGCTTCACCCATGCGCTCACCGTCACCGCCAAAAATTTGGACGCCACAGGGGCGCTGCTCATCGGTGAACTCGGTGTATTTTCTGGTGCGATCATCTTGCCTGATGATGCCTTCCGCAGAGACGAACTCGGTCACCATGACATCGGCACCCAGTTCCTTGCAGATCGAACGAAATACGACGTCAGTCACCCCCGCCATTGGCGCGAGATAGAGCGGAAACTGATCATTGGAAAACCAGGGCAGAGACGTTTTCATTAGGATTCGGGAAGTTCTTTGAGGTCGAGAAGGTCTTTATCTCTCCCGCTGGCGGCTTTGTTGGTTTTTAAATCGGCCAATCCGATAAAGGGGATATCGTTTCCATTGATATTGACCCATGTCTTATTGGGGTAGCAGTCGGCAAAAAAAACTCCCGGAATCGTGGTGAATACTTCCAAGCGGAATGGCTCAAACCCCATCCGTATAATCTGCTGTTCCTTGGTAAAGGGTTCTGGTGAGGCATCGTCACCCTTGAAGCCAAAGTCTCTCAGCACGGCAGTGATGCGTTCAGCATTTGTCTGAGACATTTCAACCCATATATCGAGATCTCCCGTATATCGTGGCCGGGAATAATGGACAACGGCATATCCCCCAATGATAAGGAACTTAACCTTGTGTCTGATGCACAAGGCTAAGAACTCGTTGAAGTCTTCGGCTAGCTTTATCTTCGCCATATAGTTGTTCTCTGAGGGATTCTAACGCGTTGAGACGTTCAGCTGGCGAGGCCGCGCGCCAGTAATCGCGTGTCTGGGCTTCAGCTTCCTGGAAGCTCATCACTTCAAGCTTCCAATGGGAGCGATCTTTATTGGCACGGCTTTGCATCGTATTCATTCTAGCTTACTCTTCCTCTTCTGTCGAGCCCCCGGCTTCACTTGGTATATGGATTTCGCTGTCTGACTGGTCCTCCTGACTCCCGTCCTCTGGCTTCTCGGTTTCCGGCACACGGCCTCCGGTCTCAAGGAGGATAGCGACTTCGTCCTGAACCTTCTCTACTTCACTGAGTGGGATGTTGGGGTCTTTGACAATAAAGACGTCGCCAGATTTGCGGTGTTCGTAAATGCGGATAATGCCTGTGGCAGTGGGTTGGCTGTCCACCTCGACGAGTTGTTTCTTGCGCTCAAGCATGATGGCAAGAATGTAGCGTACGTTTTCGGTGTGCTCTTCGTCCTCTTCGATAAGACGGCGTAATAGATCCTCTGGGCTTTCCTCGGTGATCTCGACTTGCTCTTCCTTGACGGGTGCTCGGTAGATGCTTTGCCAAAAAGAGAAAGGCACGGCATCGTCCTCACTGCGCTGATCCCATGCATCGGCGCTGAAGTCCTTGCGAAGGTAGCCGCTGGACTCAGGATCGGGGAAGATGGCGGTGCAGAAAGACTCGCCGTCTTCGAAGTGACGTTCGCTCACGGCACATACGTGGGCGCGTGATTTGATAGACCAGGGTTCGTGGAGAGCCATATCGGCAGTGTTTCGCTCTGCGAATCAACTTTCAAGTTTAATACGCGGGCGGATTTTTTTACTTTTCAACAACCCACTTGAGGCCATTGGCGACCATGTCGAGGTAGATTGGGTTTTTCACGGTGGAGTTATGGTGTCCTAGAGTGGTGCAGAACACTCTGGCTTTGCCGTAGGTGTTTACCCATGCCACGGGTTGAGTTCCTGCGTCTTTATCGCCATTGACTCCGGTGGCTAAAACCGATGTGCCGTCTAAAACTTTTTTGACGAAGTATAATTCGCCCTCAGTGGTCTTCCACTGCTCGGGCATGTCTTTAGTGACTGGGTGCTTTACATCCGTTTTAGTGACGGTGATAGGGATGTGACGACCGTGGCCGTGGCTGTGCACGCCAAGTAGCTTGTTCCATTCCTTTTCAAGAGGATTTCCAGGAAGGACAATGTGGTAAGAGTGCATGGTGCAATGCAGCCCGATAACGGGAACGCCCTGATCATGGTGCACTTTGCAAACTCGCTTGATGAACTCTGCATCAGGTTCACGTGCGTGGCAGATATTATACAACACTACATCATACCCTTTGGCGAAGTCGGGGCTGTCGAGATACTCTTTGGCCGCTTCTTTGGTTTTGTGGTGCAGGGTTGTCCAGGTGCTGTTGACACGTTTGCTGACGCCTTCCGCGATGATTACTTTTTGGTTTTCGTAATCATGATGGTTCTCACCGACGATTTGTAATACCTTGATAGGCTCTTTGTTAACTGATTCTTCGGCTTGGGCAAGAGGGGTTTCGGCTTGGGCAAGAGGGGTGATGCATAGCGCGATCACGAGGGCTGATTTGATCCTGTATTGTATCTTCATGTGGTGGTCGGTGTGGTGATTGGCGTGTTAGTCGTATTGATGAGATTTAGTGTTACGATAAGAGCCTTCATTAGGTTTTCGAGGAGTTGTGTAACAACTTATGGATGGCGGGTGAACGATGATCGGGCAAGGGGAAAACGAGAAAAAGAGCAGGTTTGAATGATGGCTTTTGGGCGGTTGAAGTATTTGTAAGATTCCCAAAGCGGGGTGGGTAAAGTATGATACGGCCATGTCTACAGCAAAGGATTCAGCATCATCAGTGGAGGAGGGCTCCAAGCACAGGGGGTCGCGCCTACCGGGCACTATTTTGGCTGTTTTTGGCGGCATGACCATGTTGATGATCACGGGTGTTGGCTGCTTTTACTTTCTCTATGAGAAGGCAGCTAAGGGGCCAGTGGAGATGATGGCAGAGGCTTTAAGTGGGGTATTTGGCACGGAGGTCGTGGTCAGTGGATCGACCGCGGTATTGGCAAAATCTGAGATCGGTGAGCTTGCCCTGGTGCAACGCAAGACTCAGGCAATCACCAAGTTCCAGACAACTTGGATGGGCAGTGAAAAAACCTTAATTGTGAGGGCGGATTTTGTGGTCAAGGCGGGGTTTGACCTGAGTGAGGGAGGCCAATGGGGAATTCTTGACGGCAAGATCGATGGCCCTTTGCCAAGAGCTAAGGTGCTCAGTGTTGAGCCTGTGGGGGATTTTGAGGTCTATTATGCGGACAATGGTGCGATCAATCGACTTAGTCCACAGGATCATGCTCGTGCATTCAATTATCTCAAAAACCAAGCGCGGCAAGATGCCCAGCGCAGTGATATTGGCAAAGAGGCGGAGCGTGTATTGCTGCGCCGGATCAGTGACCGCATGGGGGCCGCGGGTGAGGGGCTTACGTGGCAGAACGGAGTCTTGCCCTGACTCTAGTAATGGCTAGTAATGGGCAGCACTCAGCTCTAGTTCTTAAACAAGGGCAGCTCGGCCTCAAGGTTGACTTCTTTGGGAGCTATCAAATCAAATGGGCCTGCGTGAGGTGGCCGCAGCTTGCTTGCTAGGCTGACTGCCGTGATCACAATGATGGTGTCGTCATTGGTTTGACTCAGCTTGCTGACATGGAGCAGAGATGCAAAGTGGGGGGTGATACCCAATTCTAGCATGTCACCTTTATGGAAGCCCTTGTGTGAGTCAGAGTAGGGGGTCGGAAAGATGATTTCTGCGGTGACTGGGTAAGGGGATGGTTCACTATATTCATCAGCTTGTGTAAACGCCCGCATTTGCACGGCAAAACCATCCGTGATAAAATCGTCTTTGGTAAGCTTACGGGTTTTTGTTACCCGGTAGGTTCCTTCTAGGTAACTGCAGAAGGTTTTTTCACGAAAGTTGGTTAAGTAGCTGTGAAGCAGGCTGCGGTTGATGGTGCTCAGCTCTGGGGGGGTGAATACCAGGTAGCTTTTGCGCAGCGTGGGAGCTGAATTGGCTGGGTGCTTTGGAGCAGTTTGGGAAGTGTAGGAACGAGGCACGGGTAGGCGCTCGAGTTTCTTGAGGATCTCATAATTGCGCGGTATCTCAGGATTATTGAAGATCGAGATACAGAGTGACCAGCACAGTGCGGAGAAACAGGTCGCGAGGATGAGTGCCAGAAACCACCAGAACCACGGTGGCCGGCGGTTGGCCACACGCTCCATGAATGATGATTTAAATTCCCTTGGCACAGTGGATGAATGGATAGTGGATTGACGGAGATGAACAATTAAAAAATAGACGGAAGTCAAAACTACTGTTGGCTAATAAGCTCCATTACTATTAAGTTGGTTGCGTTGGAGGGTGAACATCTCGGACAGATGAACCTTTATTACGATGTCTAAAATTCAAATTCTTAATGATACTCTAGCCAGTCAGGTAGCCGCTGGCGAGGTCGTCGAGCGCCCTGCAAGTGTGGTCAAGGAGTTGGTTGAGAACAGTATCGATGCAGGGGCTCAGCACGTCACCGTTGAGATGCAGCGTGGTGGTACAGCCTTGGTAAAGGTGACGGACGATGCTTGCGGTATGAGCCGTGAGGATGCGCTGCTTTCACTTGAAAGGCACGCTACAAGTAAGCTCAAGAAGAGTGAGGATTTGGCCTCTATTTTGACTCTAGGTTTCCGCGGAGAGGCGGTGCCTAGTATTGCCAGTGTCTCAAGATTCCGGCTCTCCACACGTGAGCATGATAGCGTGGCAGGAACGGAAATCGTGGTGGATGGAGGTAGCCTGAGAGATGTGCGTGATGCCGGTATGTCAGCGGGTACCTGTGTGGAGGTGAAGCAAATCTTTTACAATGTGCCAGCGAGGCGGAAGTTTTTACGTGCTGAGAGCACCGAGTCAGCACATGTCGAGCATCAGGTGAGGTTACATGCTCTTGCGACGCCAGCAGTGCGATTCACCTTAATCAAGGACGGTCGTCAAGTGTTTGACCTGGCTGCCACAAGTGACTGGAGGGTTCGTATTTCTGGTCTTGCTGGGCAGCAAACGGCTAGCCATTTAATTCAGGTTCCTAACACATCAGGTAACGGAATGAAGGTCCAAGGCTATCTGCTGCCCGCTGAATATGCGAGGAAGGGAAAGCGCCAGCAGTTTGTTTTTCTCAATGGCCGCCCAGTCGAGGATTCAGCCGTGTCTCGTGCATTGAAAGATGGCTATCGTGGTGCGATCTCTGAAGGAAATCATCCCGCAGCTTGGCTGTGGATAGATATGGATCCAAGTTTGGTGGATGTGAATGTTCACCCTGCCAAAAAAGAGGTGAGATTTCATCGGCCTCATGAGGTCCGTGCGCTAGTGGCCTCTGCGGTGGAGCAGGCATTGAGAGTCAAAACCGACCCCTCTGCGGGGCATGTTTCCAGCGATACTGATGATTTTGCTCCGGTGCAGCACGCGGACGATTTTGTAGGAGAGCCAAACACTGAGGCGGCGAAACAGAATGAAGGTGGGTATGTAGAAAGAGGTGGAGAAGATAATCATGTTGTAACAGCTGCTGAGCAGCGCCCGAGTTCATTTCCCTACCGAGTTGAGCAGCAGCAGGACTTGGTGGACGGCTCGGGAGGTAAGCTTTGTGAGGGCCCCAATTTCAATATAATCGGACCTCTGCATGATCGCTATATCGTGCTCGAGGGTGATGAAGGGGCTATTTTGTTAGATCCTGTCGCTGCACGTGAGCGCATTGTTTACGAGCAGCTGTTGATGGCCGTGAGTGCTGATGGCGGAGCGATGAGTTCGCAGGGATTATTAGTCCCTGAGTTGCTAGAGCTGGAGGCTTTAGATGCCGAGTTAGTGATTCGTTATGCGGATCATTTTGCAGACGCGGGCATACAGGTTGAAGCATTTGGTGGTTCTACCGTGAAGGTGAATAGTGTTCCCAGTTTTCTTAAGGTGTCTGATGTGAGAGGCTTTTTACTCGAACTTGTTGATGAGCTTCATGAAACCGTCGGCACGCGTAAAGGCAAGGCGATGGCATATGAGACTTTTGCCCAAGGGGTCGCCAAAAGAGTAGGCAGGCATGAGCCCTGTAGCATCGATCATGCAGATGTTCTGCTGGCAGCGATGTTTGCCTGCGATCTGCCTTATTGCACCCCTGATGGCAGGCCAACTTTAATTCATATTTCTCTCAACGAACTCGATCGTAAGTTTGGTAAGTAAGGGCTTGTGAGTGGGCCATAGTACCAATAGAGGTGGCTATTTCAGGTAGAAAGTGTGCCTTGATGTGGTGGCGAAATCGGCGGGAAAATTCTGGATAAAATGCTTTTAGCGGGTTTTGTAGTCGGTATTCGATCCAATTTCTTGATTAAGTCGCTCGCTTTAAGTGGGTTGGGCTTTGTCTGTATGATGTGGAAATCAGTGTATTCTTCTTGCCAAAAGTGGATCCTCTTGTAAGTTGCGCCTTCACTTTTCTTTCTGTCGGTGGGTGTTGGCGCCCCGTTTCCATCGGCATTGAACGGGGCAACTACCGAAGTTTCAAAACCGAGGTGGTTCAATTAAAAGGAAATTAACCAAGGAACCTAACCTTAACCCAATAAAATAACATTATGCCTGCTACTGCAGAACTCGAAGCTTTGATCGATTCAAAGTTCCGTACATTTGAAGAAGGATCCGTTGTCAACGGAACCATTATCGCCATTAAACCCCAAGTTGTCCTCGTGGACGTCGGTTACAAGTCCGAAGGGGCTATCCCAATCGCAGAATTTGAAGACGAGGAAATCGAAGAGGGTGACGAAGTCGAAGTGCTTCTCGTAAAACTCGAAAATGACGAGGGCATGGTCGTGCTCTCCAAGGAGAAAGCCGCCCACCGCAAGAACTGGGAGAAAATTGTTGCTGTTTACCACGAAGGTGGACTTGTCAAAGGCAAGATCAAGAGCGCTGTCAAAGGTGGTCTTATGGTCAACGTCGGAGTCGAGGCATTCCTTCCTGGCTCACAGGTCGACATCATTCCACCGAAAGATCTCAACGAATATGTTGGCAAGGTCTATGAATTTAAAATTGTTAAAGTTAACGACGAACGTAAGAACATCGTTCTTTCTCGCCGCGAAGTTATCGAGAGTGAGCGCGCAGAAATGCGTCAGGACTTCCTTCAGAGCGTCAAGGTTGGCGACAAGGTCGAAGGTCAGGTTAAGAACATCACCGACTTCGGTGCCTTTGTTGACCTCCAAGGCATGGACGGATTGCTTCACGTTACCGACATGAGTTGGGGACGTATCAGTCACCCATCTGCTCTTCTTCATATCGGTCAGATGCTCGAGGTGCTTATCCTTGATGTTGATCGTGAAAAAGAGCGTGTATCACTTGGTCTCAAGCAAATGGAAGACAATCCATGGCAAGACATCGAGGCACGTTACCCAATTGGCACAGAGGTCGTGGGCAAAGTCACAAAGCTTCTTCCATACGGTGCATTTATCGAAATGGAGAGTGGCGTCGAAGGCCTTGTGCACGTTTCCGAACTTTCATGGGTCAAGCGTATCAACCGTCCAAGCGATGTGTTGGAGCTCGACCAGGAAATCAAAGCCGTTGTTCTCGGTATCAGTATCGAGGAGCAGAAGATCTCCCTCGGCGTCCGTCAGCTTGAGTCAAACCCATGGGATGAGCTCGAGGCTAAGTACCCAATCGGTGCTACGGTCAAAGGTGAGGTGCGTAACCTCACACCATACGGAGCCTTCCTCGGAATGGAAGAAGGTATCGATGGTATGATCCACGTTTCAGACCTCTCATGGACTCGCAAGATCAACCACCCATCCGAAGTCATCAAAAAGGGTGACGAGGTGGAGGCTATCGTGCTCAGTATCGACAAGGAAAACCAGCGTGTGTCTCTTGGAGTCAAGCAGCTTGACGGTGATCCTTGGTCAGAAATCGGTGGCAGCTTCAAGGTTGGCGATCTCGTCAAGGGAAGCGTTGCCAAGATTGCTAGCTTCGGTGCCTTTGTTAATCTTGAGAACGACATTGATGGTCTCATCCACATCTCACAACTCAGTGAAGATCACGTGGAGAAGGTCAAAGATGTCATCAAGGTGGGCGATGAAATCGAAGCCCGCGTCATCAAGGTGGACAATGTCGAACGCCGTATTGGTCTTTCCATTAAGGCCGTTAGCTACGATCCCGAGCAGCTCGAGAAGGAGTCAGCCAGCTTCGAGACCTTACGTCCGACCGGTGACCTCGTTGGCCTTGAGCAGGCTTTCAACCTCGCATCCTCTGGAGCTGCTGAGGAGTGGAGCCCAAGTGCTGAAGATAAAGACGAGGAGAAGTAATCTCCTGCTGATATCCTACCAATCAAACATTACGCCGCTGGAGCATTTGCTCTGGCGGCGTTTTTTTTGTATCGTGTAAATGGTATAAGTGTATCGTCGTTGTTCTTAAGACCATCATGTTAAGCCTTCAAAAATAGTTCTTGTTAAAGAATCACGCCATATGTAATGTATTGTGTAATACGTAATACATAATACGCAATATCTATCAGCCAAAAACGAATGACCACAGAACTTATGAACAACTTACGTCGCCAATTTCTTGATAAAGTAAATCAGTGCTTTTCCTCGGATTCGGAAAAGCATGCTGATGCTGAACAACTCCTTGAAAGTCAGTTAAGCGAGGATGAGGTGAAGTTGGCTGAGTCGTATGATAATTTGTCAGCCTCTGACCGACGCCCTCGATGGTTGATGATTGCGCTGAGTATTGTCATGATTTTGCTGTGGATGGCACTTGTGTTCATACCGGCATACAGACTTTCGAAGACTGGTGGTGACTTTGTAACAGCCATCGATCATATGCAATCTATAGATATAGATAATGACTATCACACTTGGCTCGTGCAGAGTTCTTATTTCAGTGATCTTAGTGAGGCTGATATGCTTTTGCTTTTCGGAGACTACAAGAGTGCTACTGAATCAGACCGACTCAAGGGCGCATGGGAATCCGAACCAGGTAACCCAGGATTGTATATTGAGTATGTTAATGCGTATCAGTGGGATTTCGAATCGTATCCTGCCGATATGTTAACGGTTGCCGAGCGGATCGATCCTGGAAATGCCTTGTTTTCAACATTGCAGCTGGCTGAAATGGCTGATGCTTGCACCAAAAAAGTTGATTCGGCAGAGAGTAAGTCCACGCCCAGTATATCTCCAGTGTTACGAAAAGGAGTTAAGCACTATGCGATTACGGACATGACAAAACATCAAGCGGCAATGGATCTCTTCTACACTATTGTGAAAATGCCAAGTTTTGAGAGTCACACACTCGCATTGCTAAAACGGCGCCTGCCACTCATTGAGCGGGACGAGCAGGACTGGCTGACGCGGTGGATGCCGATAGGGTATCTTAGTGGTATGACAAGCCATTCTTTACGATATCAAAAAGTGATGATGCTAATCAAAGCTGAAGCATATCGCTGTGAGAAGGAGAAAGATGCGGAGGCATTAAAACGTCTCATTCCTGCATGGCAGGCGTTTTGCAGGATGCAACATCCCGATATTGTAACATTGGTAGACGGGATGGTCTTGCGAGCTTGCATTAGTGGTCCATGTGAGGATTTTGCAGCAGCGGCGAAAGCTTGTGGATTAGAAGAGCTGGAGAGTGGTTTTGTTGCACTTGGCAAGCAAATGGATGCCGAAAATGAAGCTCGCTACAACGTACCCGATGAAATTTCATTTATTAAGGCTAGTGTATTTTCACATCTTTCCATGGGAATTGTGGCGAAGCAAGTCAACGATCGCAACAAGTTACCCGCGCCTAATACTGGGCCGGATCGCAGGGCAGACCACGCTTTTTTTAACGGGCTGGTTGCTGCGCTGGCATGCCTGATGTTGGTTTTATC
>Ga0209304_1001613_pt1 | contig 13355 bp, 9 predicted proteins | sample COGITO_mtgs_1004_4_FD_184789 | JGI IMG/M metagenome (GOLD analysis project Ga0209304, IMG submission 184789) | Pelagic marine microbial communities from North Sea - COGITO_mtgs_100423 (SPAdes) (version 2) | ecosystem: Environmental > Aquatic > Marine > Epipelagic ...
AAAAATCATCCTCACCCATATCGCGGACAGGCTGCATCCGCCTCACCATGTGCTGGAGAAAAAGCTCATCCCGGAAGACCTTATTCCCGCCTATGAGGGTATGTCGGTCGTGCTGAGCTAAGCACGCCTGCGTAATATTAGAGAGACCTATCAGGCATGATCAAAAAAACATTACGCATCACAGCATGAGAACGATCAACAAGAACCATGATTAAACTGAACTTCATCAATGCCATCCGATTGGCTATCGCCACCGCCTTAACACTACCCGTATCTGCCGAGCAAGACAACCAAGCCAGCACCACCAAACTCCGCGTGATTGCCTACAACGTCGCTTGCGGCCAGTGGGCAACCCCAGAGAAAATCGCCGAGCTAATCAAGCCCCTGAACCCCGACCTCGTTTTACTGAGCGAAGTCCCCAAGGCGAACCGGGGAAAAGAGGTCAAGGACTGGTCACTCCGTGTAGCAGAAGCCCTCGGCCTGGAGCATGTCCACGTTGGGTCGAGTTCATCCGCGGGTCACAAGTCTCCCAAGTGGGGTGACCCCACCGGAAATTACGGCGGCAAGTTCAAATCCATTCTTAGCCGAACCCCTCTCTCGAACGGCAAGGACATCGAAGCCGAAGGGACCGGCTGGAAACGTGCCAAGCCCCTGCGTGCTGAAACGGTGATCGGCGGCAAGAAGTTCGCGATCTACTCACTGCACCTGCCAGGATACGCGCACAATAAGAAACAGCCTACGAAAATAGAAGCTTATGAGGGCTCAAAACACAAAGCCCTGGCAGAACACATCAAGGCAGAAGATGATGACTGTGAGGTCATTGTCGGCGGAGACTTTAATGAATGGACGGAAGGCATCGTCATGCAGTCCCTCTTGAAAGATGCCAAACTGAAAAACGCGACCAAAGAAAAATCCATCGACCATATCCTCTACAGCACGAAGAGTCCCATCAAGTTGATTAAAACCGATAGAGACTGGGGTCCTAAGAATCAGAATCCTAAAAACCTAAAATGTGAGGGTTGCTGGTCCGACCACCCTTGGGTCTATGCCGAGCTCGAAATCCCTGCGAGCAAGAGCTCCAAATAGCAGACACAGAAATCATAAAAGTTATGCAGCAGACCATTCACAGCATCGTTCTATATTTTGCGATTAGTTTCTTTTGCATTGGGTTTTCTCATGCAGAAGACGCCGAGGAGCCCAGCGTGAAGGTCATGTCCTATAACATTCACCGTGGCGGCATCATCATGCTGAAACAACCGTTGTCCCAAACGGCCAAGGCGATCCAGTTGGCCAAGGCTGACATTGTCGGCATTCAAGAGACCCGCTCCCCCAAGGGAGACACCTTGGAGGATCTTGCCAAGTTGCTCGGGTGGAATCATGATGAGGGGAGCTGTATCGTGACCCGTTATGAAATCGTCGAGCATTTCAAAGGTGGAAAAGATTATAAAGGCGGCATCAAGGTCAAGCTGGATTCAGGCAAGGAAGCTTACGTCTTTAACCTGCACCTTCCCTCTCACCCCTACCAACCCTATCAGCTTCTGGGCATCCGGCCGAGTTGGCACAAGCACACCAATAATATTACCTTTATCAAAACCGAGGCAGAGGCGATCGAGTGGGCCAAAAAAGCGCGCGGTGCTGAAATTCAAAAACTACTTAAAGTCATTAGCTCGCTCCCTAACAAGGAAGCCCCTGTTTTTGTCGTAGGCGATTTCAACGAACCCTCCCACCTCGACTGGACGGAAGCCGCTGCCAAGTCTGGACGCCATCCGATCAAGGTCGCCTATCCCACTTCTTCGAGCATGCTCGAAGCTGGCTTTACCGACGCCTATCGCGCGATCTATCCCCACGAGATGAAAAACCCAGGCATCACCTGGTCCCCTGCTTACAAAGTCGGTGATCCCAGGACTCATCATGACCGTATTGATTTTGTTTACTTCAAAGGCGAGGGCGTCAACGTGACCGAAGTCAAGATCGTCGGAGAAAACAAAGAAAACGCCGACATCGTCGTTTCTCCTTACCCCTCAGACCACCGAGCGGTGGTGGCGCAGTTCACAACAACCAAACAATCGAAATCAGCGAATCCACCGCAATGAAAAGATACAATATAACAAAAGCCGCTCTGACAGCGGTATGCATGCTTGCTCTGCTGCCGGCGGCACACGCACAGGCAGAAAAACCTAACATCCTTTTCATCATGCTCGATGACCTGGGCAAGGAGTGGATCAGCTGCTACGGCGCGGAGGACATCAAAACCCCTAACATTGACGCCCTGGCAGCGGGTGGGATGAAATTTAATAACGCCTACTCCATGCCTCAATGCACTCCTTCCCGCGCGACGCTACTGACCGGCAAATACCCATGGCGCAACGGCTTTGTGAATCACTGGGACGTTCCACGCTGGGGCATCGCCTACTTTGACTGGAAGCAGAAGGAAAACACCACCTTTGCCCGCCTGATGAAAGACCTCGGCTACGCCACCTTTGCCGCAGGCAAATGGCAGATCAATGACTTCCGCATCGAGCCCCAGGCGATGAAAAAGCACGGCTTTGATGACTGGGCGATGTGGACGGGCTATGAGGCCGGCAACCCGCCAAGTGACGAGAGATACCAGGACCCATACATCAACACCCCGGAGGGCAGCAAGACCTACGCCGGCAAGTTTGGCCCGGATCTCTATTCCGATCACCTGATCAAATTCATGCGCAAACATAAAGAGAAGCCCATGTGCCTCTACTTCCCGATGGCGCTGCCTCATATCCCACTGGTGACCACCCCCGATGAACCGAGGGCCGAAGGCAAGCTCGGCAAGCACCAGGCCATGGTGCGCTATGTGGACAAGATGGTGGGCAAGATCATCAAGGAGCTCGATGAGCTGAAGATCCGTGATCGCACCATTATCATTTTCACCACCGACAATGGCACCGCTGGTGGCAAGCGCGGCGTGACCGGTACCCGCAACGGAAAGGATGTCGAAGGAGCGAAAGGCACGGAAACAGAGGCCGGGGTTTGCGCGCCTTTCATTATCAACTGCCCGGGACTCGTTCCCGCAGGTGTCGAGACTGATGCTCTGACCGACTTCTCTGACCTTCTGCCCACCTTCGTAGAACTCGGCGGAGGAACTGTGCCCGGGGATCTCGTCATCGACGGCCAGTCGATCGCGCCGCTCATTCTCGGCAAGGCAAAGGATTCCACCCGCAAGTGGATCATGGCTCTTGGCTTTGGCAGGGCCAGCTTGGACGAAAAGGGCGTGCGCGGGAGAGCGGACTTCATGCGCCGTGTCATTCGTGATAAGCGCTACAAGGTCTGGGTCAGCGGTAAGAAGAAAATCATTCGCCTCCATGACCTGACCGAGGACCCATGGGAGAAAACCAACCTCCTTAACAGCGACAGCGCTGAGCACACAAAAGCCATCGCGAAATTTCAGAAGGTCATCGATTCCCTCCCCGATAAGGATGCCCGGCCTTTGTATGAACCCAGGGCCGCGAACCCATGGGACATCAAGGTGGGTGGCCGGAAATGAAAGAGTTGAAACGACCACTCAACCACTAATGATCACCAGATTCACAACCACCATCTGCGCGGTATACGCTGCCTGCTCGCTGCAGGCCGCCGACAAGCCCAACATTGTCATCCTCTACGCCGATGATCTCGGCTACGGAGATCTCACGTGCTACAACCCGGATTCCAAGATCCCGACACCACACCTCGACAAGCTGGCAGCGGAAGGCATGCGTTTCACCGATGGTCACTCCTCGTCGGGAATCTGCACCCCGTCACGCTACGCCCTGCTCACCGGCCGCCACCACTGGCGGAAATTCCATGGCATTGTCAATGCCCTCGGCAAATCCGTATTCTCGCCCGAGCGCCTCACCCTGCCTGAGATGCTACAGGAAAAAGGCTACACCACCGCCTGCATTGGCAAGTGGCACCTCGGCTGGGACTGGGATGCGATCCGCAAACCCGGAACGCCTAAGAAGAGTATTCAGGCGGAGGACTTTGACTGGAGCAAGAGCATTCCTGATGGGCCACTAGGGCACGGCTTCGACTACTACTTCGGCGATGCCGTCATCAATTTCCCACCCTATACGTGGATTGAAAACGACAAGGTATTGAAAGCTCCGGATACGACGCTCAAAGCTACACCAAAAGGGGCAACCAAGGAAGGCAGATGGGAGGCCCGCCCCGGCCCCGCGTGTAGCGACTGGGATTTTTATGAGAACCTGCCCACGCTGACAGAAAAAGCCGCCGCTTGGCTCAAGAATCGCAAAGGCAAGCAAGAGCCCTTTTTCCTCTATTTTCCACTCCCGAGCCCGCACGCGCCCATCGTGCCCACTGATGAGTTCGATGGCAAAAGCCAGGCGGGAGCCTACGGGGACTTCGTCGTGCAGACGGACTGGTCATGCGGCCAGCTTCTCCAAGCACTGGAAGAAAGCGGACACACAGAGAATACGATCGTCATCTTCAGCTCCGACAATGGCGCTGAGCATTACGCTTATGCCCGCGACGAGAAATTCGGCCACTGGTCATCCCATCCCCTGCGTGGTCTCAAGCGCGACATCTACGAGGGCGGTCACCGCGTTCCCTACATCGTTCGCTGGCCGGGCAAGGTCGCCGCGGCATCAACTTCAGATGGGCTCGTCTCCCAGATTGACATCATGGCCACGCTCGCCTCGGTCGTCGGTTATGACTTGCCCGACACCGCCGCCGAGGACTCCCATGACCTCCTCTCGCTCTGGACGGGCGAAACCGAAACCAGCCCACGCCAAACCCACATTCATAACACCTTTGAGAACGCCTATGCGATTCGTCACGCTGACTGGATCCTGGTGCAAAGAAAAGACGGCTACCACTCCAAGGGCTACCAAAACTGGGAAAAGAAGCGTGATTACCCCGCTGATAGAGGCAGCAAAACGCAGCTCTTCAACATCAGCAAGGACATCGGACAGAGCACGAACCTGATGGCCAAACACCCTCAGAAAGCCGGCGAACTTGCAGCGCTCCTCAAGAAGATCCGCACCCAGGGCCACTCCGCTCCGAGACTCTCGGACCATTCGGGCAAAAAGAAGAACAAGTAGTTCTGCGATGGAAGCGAAACTAGAATTTAATGAGAAATGAAGACAGCTCAATTTGTCCTCCTGGTTACAGCGGCACTTTCTGTCCCGTTTGCGCATGCCAAACCAAATCAGCCCAACATCCTTTTCATCTACCTGGATGATCTTGGCTATGGCGATGTCACCTGCTACAACCCGGACTCCAAAATCCACACACCCCATATGGATCGCCTGGCCAAAGAAGGGATCGTCTTCACCGATGCCCATACGCCGGCGGCCATTTGCGGGCCGAGTCGCTATGGGCTGATGACGGGTCGTTACCCCTGGCGCAGAGGCAAAGACGGCACGGGCAACGGCCCAAAATTCCGGGATCTGTTCATCGAGAAGAACCGCATCACGCTGGCATCCCTGCTGAAGAAGAACGGATACCACTGCGCTCAAATAGGCAAGTGGGGTATCCGCCATAACTACTCCGACGCGGTGAAGCCCGGAAAAGAACCGGGCCATAAGGACTCCTATGATTTCCCGAACAAACGCTTACTCGGCGCCCAGGCGGCAGGCTTCGACTACTCCTGGTGCATGACCCACCTGTTTCCTGCACCTGGCACAAAGGAAATCGGCCACTCCAAGCACCTGCTGGAAAATGGCCTGCCAGTTGATCCGACCCTGAAAATTTCCGATCCTTACCGCTGGCTTCCCGACAGTGCCATGAAGGTAGTTGAATACCTGGAAGCCTACGCCGGCAAAAAGGACAACCCGAAGTTCGGCATCAACCGGCAGAGCCCGTTTTTTATCTATTGGGACCCACCTAGTCCTCACACACCCATTGTCCCCAACAAAGAGTTTCAGGGCAAATCGGGAGCCGGTGACTACGGGGATTTCGTGCTCGAAATCGATTACTATGTAGGCGCGATCCTCGATGCCTTGGACAGCTTACAACTTACGGATCATACCCTCGTCATCTTTTCATCGGACAATGGCCCGGAGACCTTTGCCTACGAGCGAATCCAGAAACACCAGCACTACAGCATGGGATCGCTTCGAGGGGTGAAGCGCGACGCTTGGGAAGGTGGTCACAGGGTGCCGCTCCTTGTGCGCTGGCCCGGTGTGGTGCAGCCCGGCAGGAGCTGCGACGCTTTGGTCTCCCTGACCGACTGGCTGGCCACCTTTGCCGATATGTCCGGACTGAAGCTGGCCGAAGATGCAGGCGAGGACAGCGTAAGTATCCTACCCCTGCTCAAGGGCAGCAACGAATCGGTTCGGCAATCTGTCATTCATCACTCGGCATCGGGGAAATTTGCCATACGCCATCAAGACTGGCTCTTCATCGATTACAAAACCGGTGACGGCAACAGAGGAAAACGCAAAGAACCGGACTGGCTGCGCAAGGAGCGCGGAGTCTTGTCGCATCGCTCCAGTGCAGAGTTATTTAACCTGAAAGAAGACGCTCAGCAGACCAGAAATCTCTATGATCAGCACCCGGAAAAAGCGCGAGAGCTAGAGAAGCTGTTGGAAAAACTAAATAAGGGGAACGACGAATTAAATCTGTGAGCCACCTCAAAAATTTCCAACAAGAGACTGAACGAAAGGTTACCCAGCAGGATAAGTGAACTAAAAGATTGAACCCACCAATGAAAACCATTTCACAGGCTAGAACCTTCCGTAGCGCCCTATGCTTTTTGCTAAGTTTGTTAGCAGTCAGCGTAACGACCGCTGAAGAATCCGAGCGCAAGACAAGCAAGCCCAACATCGTCATCATCCTCACCGATGACCTCGGCTACGGGGATGTCTCCTTCCTCAATGCGGAATCAAAAGTGAAAACACCACACATGGACGCGCTGGCTGAGACCGGTGTCTGGGCCACCGATGCGCACTCCCCCAGTACCGTGTGCAGCCCCAGCCGCTACGCCATGCTCACCGGGCGTTACGCCTGGCGTCACAAGCCCGTGCGCGCGGGGCGTCTGAACCCATGGAAAGAATCGGTCATCTTGGAGGACCGCGTCACCCTCCCCAAAATGCTCAAGACCAAGGGTTATGCCACCGCATGTATTGGCAAGTGGCACCTCGGGTTTGAGTGGCCGTGGAAGGGGGGAGAAAAGCCACCTGAGTCCGTTATCGGTCGCAATACCAGCACGGCACGCTGCGAGCACTTTGACTGGTCCAAGCCGATCAAAGGAGGGCCGTTGGGGGCCGGCTTTGATTACTATTTTGGCGATGACGTGCCGAACTTCCCGCCCTATGCCTTCATCGAGAACGACCGGCTGGCTTGTGATCCCGTCGACATTGATGCCAGACCACTCAACAAGCAGGTTTTGAGAAAGGGAGGCTATTTCCACGGCACCGGCCCCGGTGAAAAGGACTGGAGGCTGGAAAAGGTGATGCCCACCATTACCGCCAAGGCCGTTGATTACATCCGGGAACAGAGCAAGAGCAGCGGTCCCTTCTTCCTGTTCTTCTCCACCACCTCGCCGCACACGCCCATCGTTCCAGTAAAACAGTTCCAGAACACCACCCAGGCCGGGCCCTACGGCGATTACATTGCCCAGACGGATGAGGCGGTCGGCCAGATTGTGGCGGCCTTGAAGGCGGCGGGCGTTTATCAGGATACGCTCTTAGTCGTCTCCAGTGACAACGGCCCGGCACCCTTCATGCGGGAGTTGATTCAAACCCATCAGCACAACCCCTCCGGCTCACTGCGCGGGTTGAAACGTGACCTGCTCGAGGGTGGGCACCGGGTTCCCTTCCTCGCCTCCTGGCCGGAAGGTGGGATCAAGGATGGCCGCCGGGTTGATGCCATCCTGTCACTCACCGATCTGTTTGCCACATTCGCAGGTATTGCCGGCGTGGCTCTGGAAGAAGGTGTCGCGGAAGACAGCATGGATATTCTGCCCTCACTGAGTGCGGGTAAACCCGTGCGCACGGAGTTGGTCTACCATGCCTCCAACGGCAGACTGGGACTGCGGCAGGGAGACTGGGCCTATCTGCGACCCAAGGGAAATACGCCCGAGCCCGAGTGGTTCCAGCAGCATTGGCGAGGCGACTCACTGGACGCCCCTGCCCTCTTGTTTGACCTCTCCGCTGACCTAGCGCAGAAGAAAAACCTCCATGACCAACATCCCGAACGTGTAAAGCAAATGGAGCAACGGCTGGCTCAAATCGAGAAAGGCCAATCAAAATGACAAAGACTCTCATTATCGCAAGCTGTCTAGCAACATCATTTACAGTCTCGGCACAAAAGGAAAGCCTCACCCCATACGCCGATACCTCAGAGGTTCCACAAACAGCTCTTGATCTCTGGAAAAACTACGATCCGCGCAAGGAAGACCTCGAAGTCAAAGTGCATCATGAATGGAAGGAAGAGGGCGTAGTCTCACGGCTGATCACCTTTAAGGTAGGTCATTTTAAAGGCAGCGACGCCCGTATTGCGGCTTACTATTGTTTCCCCGACAACGGCAAAAAAAATCCCGCCTTTGTCTGGAGCCATGGCGGCACCCAGCGGGCACAACGCAGTCGCGGCCATTATTTTGCCACTCAAGGATTCGCCACCGTGGACATCAACTGGCTGGGGCGACCACTCGAAACACAACTCGATCCCGACAACACCTGGGGAACCCATTGGGGAAAAGTCGACCCTGCTCATGGAAAGAAATTTTACCCTCATGGCTTTCGAGATGAATTCAAGTTCAGTCTCACCCCTGACGCTCACAGCATAGACCCCATTCTTAGCCCACGGAATTCAAACTGGTTCCTCCTCTCCCTCGCTGGACGCCGTGCTCTGACTTTTCTTGAGCAACAAGCAGAAGTAAACCCTGAGCAACTCGGCTTTGCAGGCTTTTCAATGGGCGGAGTGATCACCGCCATGACCGCCATCGACAAACGACTCAAGGCGGTCGCTCCCTTTGTCGGCGGCACGACGAACCGTTACCAGAACTACGACGGCATGGACTCGGGGGCAGACACTCACGAAGTCGGAGATTTGACCCTTCTCAAAAACACGATCGACCCCGGTGCCTACTGGTCACACGTCACGGTGCCCGTCATGTTCATCACTTCATCCAATGACCAATACGGCACGCTGGACCGAATCTACCAGTCGATGAACATGCTTCCTCACGACAACTGGCGGGTGTCCGGCAACATACACGCCCAACACATGCCAGGACCTGAGCAATGGATCATGCTCACTCAATGGTTCAAGCAACACCTCGCAAGAGTGGATCAGAACATCCCAACCACTCCACCTTCTAGCTTCAACATCGAAAACAACATCGCTCACTTCAGTGTAACGCCCACCCAGCAGGATCGCCTCGTTGATGTGGAGATCTATTACAGCTACACCCCCAATCAGATTACCCGCTTCTGGAAAAAAGCCGAGACCGTCAAAGGTGGAGACAGCTGGAATACGAAGCTAAAAATATACCCCAAGCTTCCTCTCTACACCTTCGCCCTTTGTCGCTACTCACTGCCCGAAGCACAAGCACTGGAAAGAGGAACAACAAAGACCTTTAGCCTGAATTCATCCGAGCACGTTCACCTCCCCGAGAACATCGACCTCACCACCCTCGGTAATCTTCCGAAGTCTGGCCTCATCGACGACTTCTCCCAGGGCATGACCAACTGGGCAAACCGTCGTCAACTCGCTTTAGGAACCACCAAGTTTCAAGACCCGGAACTCGACACCAGCCCGGAAAACAAGCTCGCCATCACTCTCGATCTCAAGCAAGGACAAGAGCTTCTTCTAAGTCTGAGCCTAGATGGCAATTATAACGCCCCTGACAAAGAGCTCGGGAAATTTCATTATGACCGCAAGCTCAGTGGCGATGGCCAACAAACGATCATCCTCGAAGCGAAGGACTTCCAGACAGACAAAAAGAAACAGGGGAAAAGTGAAAGCAAATCCTCCCTTCTCTGGTCAAAAGTCGCAACCTTTAGCATCGGACTAACAGACCTTAAAACCGAACGTAAAATCAATCTCCTCCGACCAGAGGGAAGCAAGATTCTCAAACGCATCGAATTGATTAAGCCGTAACAACTAACAATCAGGCAAAAGTGCTCAGCCTTAAAGACACACAAAACTAACAGATACAAAGAAGTGAAAAATGAAGACTAAATCACTGCTACTAATTTCGGGAATTTCCCTTGCGATTCAAAACTTTGGCTGGGCTGATGTGGCGCCTTCCACACTGTTCACCGATCATATGGTGATCCAGCGCGAGACACAGGCCCCCGTGTGGGGCACCGCTGACGCAGGTGAAAAAGTAAGCGTGACCGGCAGCTGGGGTGAAACTGCCGCGACCACCGCCGATGCCTCCGGAAAGTGGATGGTGAAGCTGAAAACTCCCGAAGCCGGGGGCCCTCATACCCTGACCCTCAAGGGCAACAACACCGTTGAGATTAAAGATGTGCTTTCCGGCAGTATTGGCAAGGCGACTCACTCGACGCCCCTACCCTCTTGTTTGACCTCTCCGCTGACCTAGCGCAGAAGAAAAACCTCCATGACCAACATCCCGAACGTGTAAAGCAGATGGAACAGCGGCTCGCTGAAATCGCAGGAGACTGCAAGATCGCAAGATAAAAACTGGCGGAGCCAGGGTAGGACGGCTTTTCAAGCTGTCGACATGCTTGGAAAGCTTCGCGTCCGCCGCAGACGGATAGCGGCTTGGCGTGATAAAAAAACCCCGCCGTGGGCCACGGCAGGGTTTTGAAAACTATTTCACTCTTCTCTTTTCACTCTTCACTCTTCCTAGCTCCTGCGTCTGCGCAGCAGCAAGGAGCTAAGTCCGAGTCCGAGCAATGCCGTTGAGCTTGGCTCGGGGACAAAAGTGAGCTGGAAGCCGTTAAGCAACAACTGGTCAAGTCCGTCGAATCCAGTGGCTTCGGGGTCAAAGGTGAGAGTGACGTCGTTACCACCGCTGACGGTGAAGAAGGTTACCGCCGTCGATATATCGGCAGTGGTCACACTAGAGCCAAAACTGCTGACAAGATCATTGTGAACCAAGACATCGGTTCTATCGAAGTCAGTCACCAGAACGTCAAAGGTTACATCGTCGGAAGGGCTATAGAACGTGTGGTGATAGGTGGTAATCGAGTAGTCTCCATCAGCCAAGCCCTGGAGGGTCAGATCGATATTATCAGCTGCATTATTGACCAAGCGCCCACTCGACAGCAGGTTATCGAGATCACCATCGGTATGGTTAGTGACTAAATAGTTCCCACCGTCGGAGGTCCCTGCCGCCCGACCGTACGACCCATCAACGGTGATGGTGACGCCGTCCACCACTCCGGAGATCGAAACTTGATTTCTGCTCCCATCGACGAGGTCCCAGCCTGCTTGCAGAAGAGTGCCGGTGACGTCGGTCGTAGTTTGGACCTGCATCGTTTCACCCACAAGAAAAGTCGCGGCGTATGCCGATGTGGTCAGGCAGGCTGTCGCCGCGGCGGAGGCAATAAGGACGAGTGATTTGGTTTTCATGGTTTTTGTTAGGTTTGGGTTTTGAGAGTTTAAGTTGAAGTAGTCATAAGCCGCTTGCCCCGACGGGGTCGGTGGCTGCGCGGCTATCGCCCATCGCTCATTAGTTAAGATAATTTAAATAAAACTTATGCATTGTTTGATTTATTTATAACATATTTGTCTTAAGAAAGATATCCTCATTTTTTAGGGTGCCGCTGCGCGGCCAACTCATACAAAGGCGCGAGGGCGCTAGGATTACCAAGCATGACGGGAGGAATGTATGCATGTAAAACACAGATGATACCGACGCCATGACCCAATGCAGGAGCCGCGCAAATAACTACCTGATCCGCAATTTTTAGCTGGGTAAGCCCGTAATCTGTTTTACGAATAGACTCTGTATATATGAAAAAACGACAACTAGCTCTCATCCTTGCCTGCCTCAGCGCGGCTGCCTTCGCTGGAGAGGCTGCTGCCAAGGCAGCTGACACCGCCAAACCCAATGTCCTGCTCATCGCCATCGATGACCTCAATGACTGGATCGGCTGCATGGGCGGGCACCCGCAGGCGAAGACACCGAACATTGATCGGCTCGCGGCGCGCGGGGTGCTCTTCAACAATGCCCATTGCCAGTCACCCGTGTGCAACCCCTCGCGGGCCAGCATGATGACCTCGCTCTATCCGGCGACCACCGGTATCTACTTCCTGAGCCCCGACCTTGCCAAATCTCCGCTTGCAAAGGAAAGCACGCTCATGCCGATGCGTTTTCAAAACGAAGGTTACCACGTCTCGGGAGCCGGCAAGATCTTCCACGGCAATCAAAGCCAACGGTATCTGCCGAACTGGGCCGGTAGGTTTGGCGGTTTTGGCCCATCGCCAGAAAAGAAGCTGAGTTCTTTTCCCGGAATGCGCCCGTGGGACTGGGGAGCCTATCCAAAGCAGGATGATAAGATGCCGGATCATAAAATCGCCGCCTGGGCCGTCGAGCAGCTCAAAAAGAAACAGGAGACTCCAAGCTTCATCGCCGTTGGTTTCTACCGACCTCATGTGCCGCAGTATGTGCCGCAAAAGTGGTTCGATCTGTACCCACTCGACTCAGTCCAGCTCCCAAAGGTCTCAGAGAACGACCTAGATGACCTCTCAGACTACGCCATCAATCTCACCCGGCTCAAGCATGTCGCCCCACCACACAATTGGGTTGTCAAAAACGACGAATGGAAGCCGCTGGTTCAGTCCTACCTGGCCTGCGTGAGTTTTGTCGATCACCAGGTCGGCAAGTTGTTAGATGCGCTGGAGAATAGCCCTGCCAAAGACAACACGCTGATCATCCTCTACTCTGACCACGGCTTCCACCTGGGTGAAAAAGAACGTTGGGCGAAGCGCAGCCTCTGGGAAGACAGCACCCGCGTGCCGCTCATTGTGGCCGGCCCCGGAGTAGCCCAAGGCAAGGTCTGCTCAAAGCCGGCACAGTTGCTCGATATCTATCCAACACTGCTGGAACTGACAGGATTGAAACCCGACCCCAAACTCGAGGGGGATTCACTCGTGCCACTGCTGAAAAATCCGCAGGCAGATTGGCCCCACATGGCACGCACCAGCTTTGGCCCCGGCAACTACAGCATCCGTTCCGAGCGCTATCGCTATATCCATTACAACGACGGCTCGGAAGAGTTTTATGACCACGCGGAAGATGCTCACGAGTGGAACAACCTGATTGGAAAACCGGAACTAGCCTCGCTGATTGAAGAACATCGCGCTCACAAGCCCAAGCAGTTCCACCCGATCCTCGGCACGGACTCCACCGGGCACAAGGCATACAAGGCTAGCGAGGCGGCAAAAAAAACAGACAAGCA
>Ga0209304_1001619_pt1 | contig 13315 bp, 12 predicted proteins | sample COGITO_mtgs_1004_4_FD_184789 | JGI IMG/M metagenome (GOLD analysis project Ga0209304, IMG submission 184789) | Pelagic marine microbial communities from North Sea - COGITO_mtgs_100423 (SPAdes) (version 2) | ecosystem: Environmental > Aquatic > Marine > Epipelagic ...
CCGAATTGTAATTCCAATTCAGGATTTACAACATAGTTTAATTTTGAAATCAAACCATATGTGTCTTGTCTGTTGATAGAATTTCTAAGAATTCCTGTTGAACGATTTTCAGCTGTTGAGAAGTTCTCATCAATGTTGTCAGAATTTTGTGCAATTTCTGCATTCCAATCCCAAGTCCAAGGTGAAGATGCGTACCATCTTTCTCCTGCAACTGCTGGCATTCTTGATACACTTCCGTAAGTTCCTGTTCCACCACCTGAACCACCACTCCAATAGAATACTGATGACAATCTTGTTTTGTCATTTAATTCTAAGAAATGATTGATGTTCACTAATGGTTTGTGGAAAAAGTTCTCTCTTTCGTTAAGAAAGTTTGAACTATATCTATTAGTTGTGTTCGCTCCATACATATACCAATATTGTTTACCTGTATATGATGGGTCAATAGGTGCGACATTCTGATTGAAAAATCTACCTGCTTCGGTTTCGAACTTGTTGCCTTCTGCGAAAGCATCAGTATCGTATCCGTCAATATCACCTGCTAACTCTTGTGAGTAAGTTGCGATATTTTGCTTGTATAGATTTTGTCCGTGTCGTTGTGGGGCACCGATTGCGTACATTTCAAAACGTTGTTTGTCACTTACTGCATAACTTGCTCCCAAGTAATATGCCCAAGCGTCTGTCCACGTTCCGTCAATAATACCATCACCTGTTTTACGAACAATTGTTCCACTTAAAGCTAACTTGTCGTTTAAAATAAGACCAGTATTGTAGTTAAAAGTAGTTTTTATAAAACCACCTTCACCTGCTTCTTGTTTGAACTTTCCACCCTTTTCAAAAGATGTTGGGTCGGTTATGATATTCATTGTTCCACCGATTGATGGTGTTGCTAGATTTACTGCTGATAGTCCTCTTTGAACTTGGATTGAAGCTGCTGTGTCTCCTACTCCGTCCCAATTAGACCAGTATACCCAACCATTTTCCATATCGTTTTGTGGAACTCCGTTTATCATTACTGCGATGTTTCTTTGATTGAAACCACGTATGTTGATACGAGCATCACCCGCACCACCACCTTGTTGTGTTGCATATACACTTGGTGTAGTGTTAAGAATCATTGGAATATCTTGTGAACCAAGACGAGTTTCAAATTCTTCTTTTGTTACATTAGTGAAAGCAACTGGTGTTTTGTCAGATGCTCTTGAAGCCAAAACTTCAACATCTGATAATGCAAGTCCACCAACTTCAAGAATGAAGTGGGTCATTACATCTTCTTCACCAACAACTATTGTTTTAGTTATCGGCGAATAACCTATGAAAGAAGCTGTTAGTTCGTATGAACCTGCTGGTACACTTATCATTGCGTAAGCACCACTATCATTAGCGATGTCACCCAAATCTGTACCTACAAGAACGACATTAGCGCCTTCAAGTGGTCTTGAGTTAGCATCATATACGGTTCCCATTATTGATTGTGCGAACAATCCTGTGGTTACCATAAACAATACTATAAGATTACGAATATTCATAATCGTTTCTCCTTGTTTGTTTCTGTGATGACACATTTTTATACTGGTGTGTCGTCTGCCAGTTAAGAAAATTTAATTCTCACTTGTTAATTCTTCTCCAGGTATTTCACAACTATCGTTGTTGCAGAACTTATCAACTTCTGCTTCTTCATTCTTGATAACACCGAATGATAATTTACCTAATTTTTTAACTTGTTTATTGTATTCCTTTTCTTCAATAGCTTCGTAAGGCATTTGTGGGTATGCTCCGTAATCGTGTCTTGGTAATAAACTTATTCCTTTTAAGTGGTATTGGAAGTAATTTAATACAAATGGAATTTCTTTTCCTTCTGTTTCAGGGTCGAATGTCACAGTACAACTAACCTGATTGTCTGCCCAATGTCTTTGTAGGAATGCTGCTAAACTGAATTGTTCCCAAATGGATAATTCTGCTGCAGTTCTTATTCCTTCACCGACATCTACTGGCACTTCAGCGACTAATGTTGAGTCTTCTGACCCAAACGCTGGTTCAATTTTATAACCTGCTTTTTTTAGGGGTTCTACTAATTCCGAATTAATTGATAATCTAATTCGTCTTGTGTAAAATCTCGATTCTGGATAATGTAAACCTGGTGTTGCTCCGGCTAATAAAGAAACCGTTCCACTTGGTTTAACTGATGTAGTCTTGATACTTCTTGGTATTGCGAACCAATCACTATACATCTTATCCCACTCTTGAATGGTATCGTATCCACCCTCTAACCAATCTCTAAATTCATTTAGTCCACGATTAGTTATGAATTGTGCGACACCACTAACTGAACAACCGATTCTTCTGTTTCTCAACATAACTCTATTGGTGTCTGACCAATGTGTTCTACCGAGTGTTACGGTTTTTGCATATAGATATGCATACTTGAGTGTTCTTTTGTAGTCTTCTAAATCGTCGTGATTGTCTGGAAATGTTTCTACTAAACAACACAATTCATATGATTCTAATGATTGTTCCAAACAAGGATTACCACCCATTACTCTGTGGTCTTTATTATCTCCTCCGTTTTTCATACGAGAATAATGTCTCATATTGTCTAACCAAGCTAATCCTGGTTCTCCATTATCTACGATTCGTTTTGAAACTTCTGTATAATCCATACCGAGTTCTGCAAATATTGAGTTGTTTGATGTCCAACCATATTGGTCTCTATGTGGATTTACTTTATAATTCTTTAAGTCTAAGTATTCTTCTGAATCAGCGTCACCAAATACAATCTCAGCAGTTCTTCTTACATTACCTGCCACAACACACTTACCGATTAAATTCATAATATCTACGATGGTTGTGATTGTAATTGGTTTTCCTGAATTACCCTCTAATACTTGTCTAATTTCTTCGTGGACTTCTTCTAATGGTTCTGGTCCTGATGATACTCCACCAAATCCCTTGATTGGTTCACCTGCTAATCTAATTAAACTATAATCAAATACAACTTCTCCTTGTCCGTGAAAGTAACTTTCTAATAAGTGTTGTAATGATTCAACCCAACCCTCACGAGTATCTGGTATTTGGAAATTTTGTTCATCTCTTTTGATATCAACACCTTTAACGATAATTTCCCCCGCTCCTTTAGTATCGAATCCTACTCCAACACCTAACATTGAGGCGTCCATTAAGAAACAAAATGGTTTTGAATAGTCGTCTTTAATTGTTTTTGTTGATACGAATGCACAATTGTTTAGAGCTGCATACAATCCTTTTTCTTCTGTGATTGCTGTTCCCATAGCCCATAAACCACGACCTGGTGGTAAGAACTTCATATTGAAAATTCTATCATACATTTCTTGTGCGGATTTCTGTGCTTGCCAGGGATTCCAACCTAATTGATGAGATTCAATGTGATTCATTTGCATTGAATATGTTCCCTCTACAACCCTTTGGACGGTTTCCCACCATCTTTCATTTTTTCCGTCTGGTTTAATTCTTGAATAGGTACGCATATAAACTAATTCACCTAATCCGTTGAAACCGAATGGTGCTTTCTTTCTTTTGTACTTACTGATAAAGTTTTCTGATAACTTAAACATTTTATTTGTCCTTCATTTTTCTCTTTTTTTCTTCCTAATATAAGTAGGATATATATAGATTAAAAACGAGATTATTTTAAATTCTTTGAAGTTCTATTAAATTAATCTTAGAAGTTTTATTCAAATCCATCAGTTTCAAAATTATCAAAATCTTTCTTCTTTTGAGCTAATGTTTTTCTCATATACTCCTCTGCATTATCCATTTTTCCTTGGGTCTGTCTACCTTCTTGTGTACTGGTTTCATAGATTTGTATGAATCCTGTGTTGGTATTGATGGTTGCTGGAAAGGTTATTCCGTCTGGTCCAAATCTATTTTTAATCACGTGGAATCTACCTGTGTTTGCTATCTTGTCTTCAACTTTTCTACTCATAGACATAACAAAATCTGCCGTCATTACCTTGCTGTAATCTTCCGATACTTTATCTGCTCCAATCACATCTTCTTCCAAAGATGAACGATTTGCCTGTGATGCCGTCCATATCGGTATATCAAACTCACCAGCTATACCTCTTAATTCTTCGTATATTAATCCTATTGCGTGTCTTTTTTCTGTAAAATGTTGTGTTGACTTCATAATATCTGCATAGTCAACCAATACTATATCTGGTTTTATACCTTGTAATTCACATTGTTGTAAGTGTGCAGATACTGTGTTGACACTTGCACTTCTTGTTGGGTAATATTTAATTACTAACTCACCCTTTAATTGATTAATCTTTTTTAATACCTCTTCTTTGTGGTATTGTAAATTTGCTGTTGGTTGTCCTGATACAATGGTATCATATCTCAATCCAACATATTGTGCATTTAACTCTAATGTATAATGTATTACGGTTTTACCTTGACGAACTGCGTCTGCTCCGATTGCTTGTAGTGTCCAAGATTTACCAATACCTGCTGGTGCAACTATCACTCCAAGTTCCCCACCTGCTAAACCTCCGTCCATTAATTCATTAACACTATCCCACTTCGTTGGAACACACTTTCTTGATTGTTGTGTCATTCGTTCTTCAAAACCAGTATTGTATTCGTGTCCGATATCTCTTTCAACTCCTGCTCTCATAGCAGTATCAATCACACCTTTTATCTTATCGTATTGTTGAGTATCCAATAACTCTACTGAATCCATAATTGCTGCTTTGATAACTTGATTCCTACAAAACTCTAATGTTTTTTCTTGAACGAATTCCAAGTCTGGTGATTCTCTAAAGTTCCAAGCATTTCTCAAACTATCCACTACTGATGTTTTTAATGTATCGTTATCCACATCATCAATCAATACTTTCATAGCTTCCATTGTTGGTGGGATTTTGTAGTGGTCGAAATACTTTTTAATTTCTTTAATCAAATATTTGTTTGAGTCTGCGTCAAAATAACTTGTTTCCAATATATCATACACGGTTTTGATGAACTTATTGTTCAACAACAATGATGTGATGATTTTTGATTGGAAAGATGTTCCGTATTGTATTAGTGATTCGTTTTTGCTCATAACCTTATAATATTAAATATCAATTTCTCCGTACAAAGCATTAGCTTTTTTTTCATATAACTCATTTCTTTTTTTCTCTCTGTACTTTTCTCTTGCTTTCTGTTTAATTTTTTCTTTATTGCGTAAGTAATGGTCCATTTGCCACTTTCTTTGGGCTTCTCGTCTTTCTTTTTCTGTATGATATTTTCGTTTTCTACCCACCGAACTTATCCCAAACTTTTAATGGTTCTAATCTTTTCTGTATAATCTCACAATACTCTTTTGAGATTTCACTACCGATATAATTTCTATTATTTTCCATACACATTTTTGCTGTTGTTCCACTTCCCATAAAACAATCATATACTAAATCACCTTCATTAGTCCAACTCACTATGTGGTCTTTTGCTAGTTTTTCAGGAAATATTGCGGGATGCTCAAAGGCAACGTCATCCGAGGAAGAGTGTCCCTTGCCATTATCATATTCCCATATATTTGTTCTTCTTCCATACTCTTCATAACCTGCCCTTTCAATTTTTTTTAAACTTCCATCTGTCAGTCTTTTTGTCCCTCGGTCTCCCTTTCTGCTTTCCTTATTCTTTCTATCTTTAATTAAATTTATTGTATTTGGTGTTCCCTTACTAAATACAAACATATATTCAAAAGTTTGCCAATAAGTTTTATTGTTGCCTACTGCTCCTCGAGGTTTCTTTGCATATATCATTGTGTCAAATAAATTAAATCCCACTTCTTTGAAAAATAGTGCTTGTTTGAATGATGTTCCTGTTTCACTTCCTTTGATTGTCGCATCTCCAATCACCCAAACTACAACTCCACCTGGTTTTGTTACACGATATAGTTCATCTGCTATTTTTTCAAACTCAAAACTAAATCCTTTGTATTCTCTTAAATTATCATATGGTGGTGAAGTTAATGTCATATCCACGAAATCATCTGGCATTTCTTTCATTGTATCTAAGCAATTTTTATTATATGTTTTGTTTAATTCTATCACCTATGAGTCTCCTCTGCCATAAAATTTAATTTATTGAATGTAGTTGCTAACCAACTATTCAGATTAGGTAATGCCTGATACAACTTATCTTCTAAAAACATCTTTTGAAATCTATGTTTGATTACTCGTTGGATTGGTCGTTCAACTATTTCCTTTACTTTTAATTTTGTGTGTCCAGTTATAATTCCGTCTTCTAAATCCATAAGTCGTTTGTTCATATCTAATAAATCTTTTGATTGTAATATCTTTTCACACAATGGAACTTTCTGTGTTTCTGCACTTCTGTAAATGTCTTCCAATGTATACTTGTCTTCTGTTCCCATAAATGGAAATAACTTGATTAAAGTTTTCATTCCAATACCATTTACGCCTGGTATTCCATCTGACTTATCTCCGTCAAACATTCTGAATAATAAAAAGTTACTTGGGTGTATTCCGTATTCTTCAAATACTTTGTCCTCATCATACATCTTTTTCTTAGTAGGTGAATACACTCTTGTGGTCTTATCGACCAATTGTAAAAAGTCTTTGTCTGTTGAGACGATTGTGGTTTTGTTATTTTTGTATATGTGTTTAGAAAGGTATCCGATTACATCATCTGCCTCACAATTTTCCATATTCATAATTGATATCGGTAAACACTCCAAATACTCTACAACACGATTGAGTTGTCGTATCATCATTTGTTGTTCTTCATTACGAGTTAAAGTAGTGTGTGCTCGATTTAAACGATACGACATCTTTCTTCCCATTTTGTATTCTGGGAAAATCTTTCTACGGCGGTTAGACCCACCTTTACCGTCAAACACAACGATAATTCGGGTAGGTCTAATCATATTAATATTGAAAGCTAATGACCTTAAAAAACCAACTATTCCACCAACGTGAACTCCGTCCTCATTAGTAGTTGGTATGGCTGAAAATACTCGTATGAATAAATTCATGCCGTCAATCAACATAACCGAGTCATTAGGTTTTCCATTATCTATTTCGCCGCCAGATTCTTTTATTTGATTCAGAATCGATAGGTGTCTTTTGTTAATCACCAAGGACCTCATCTGTAAACTCTACATCATCAATACCAAGTTTTTCTTTGTATTTTAATATAACCTTATCACAAATGAGTTGATAAACATATTCTCTTAGTTCGTCATTTTTGGTAATTAATTCTTCCCAATCTTTTGACATAAACTTATGTTCATCTCCGTTTTGGTCCACTAATGTATACCAAGCACCACCCGACTTAACGAGTTTATGCTCTTTCATTGCGGTTAACCAACCACCATAGTTGTCAATACCTCTATCGAAATACATATCATAGTCTGCGTGTCTCAAAGGTGGTCCTAATCTATTCTTGACAATCTGTGCTCTACACTTCATACCAAGGACATTCTTTTTAGTGTCTTTGATTTGACCCATATTCTTTAGTCTGATTCGTGTTGATGCGTGGAATGGTAATGCTTTTCCACCACTTGTTGTCCAAGGGTCTCCGAACATTACTCCGAGTTTTTGTCTTAATTGATTAGTGAATACCAAAGCTACATTATGTTTTCCAATCATTTGAGTGATTTTTCTCATAGCTTTTGATATAATGATTGCCTTTGAAGTTGCCCAACCATCTTTGTCGTAGTCGGCTTCCATTTCAACTTTCGTTGATGCGGCTGCCAATGAGTCAACCAATATCGTTACACATCTATCTTTATCAGATGACCTAACTTGTGTTACGATTTCTTCGATTGCCTCAAAGATTTCTTCTACGGTTTCTAAATGTAAATATAACATCTTATTTAAATCTAAACCAATGACTTCCATAAACTCTTGACTGACTGATGTTTCAGTATCTATATAAACTGCTACTCCGTCTTTCTTTTGAGTTTCTGCTAAGATGTGTGCACCAAGTAGAGATTTACCACTTGATTCTAATCCATTGATTTCTGTAATTCTACCAACTGCGATACCTCCATCTGGTCTATTTGATATAGCCAAATCTAATGTGGAACTACCCGTTGAGATAAATTCCCTAATATCTGTTGGTGTGGTATCACTTCCGTCTAAGAAGTATGCCACTTTGTTTGTGTCTTTGAATTTTTTATTCAAAGAGTCGGCTAATGTTTTAGCCAATACATCAGTTACTGACATTCTTTTACTCCGTTTTAAATGGGGATTGATTGTTCAACCCCCATATTGTGTTATTATTTACGAATTGAATAATTCATCAAAAGCTTCTGAAGTGTCTTTCACTTTAGAAGTTCCTAAGTCAGAAGTTGAAACACTTTCTTGTTTCACTTCTTCTGTTGAGTCTTCATTTGGATTTAACCATTCGTTTAGAACATTGGTTAAGTCGTCATAAGACTGCTCTTGATAAATTTCAGTAATGTCTTTTTGTGATGTCTTGACTTTTTCAAGCACTGCTGGTTCGTCAGAGATTGGTGTTTGATTAGGTTTCACTCTAATGTTTGTTTTAGGGAAACTTGCTCCACTTTCTTCTGCCGAGATGAACTCAACCACTACATCACGACCATTAACTGCGTCTGTTATGTCACCATAATCTGGGTCAGCTATGATTGATAGTAGTTCTTGGTAAACCGTTTTACCGAATCCCCAAAATTTAACACCTTGTGATTCTTCACCTCTAACGATAACTGGTGCAAAGGTTCTCATCTTTGCTTCCAATTTCTTAGACAATTGATAATCTTCTTTATTACCACTTGCTTTGAGTTTCTGTGCGAACTCTTCAATTGGGTCTGGACGACCAAAACTGATTGGTGATAAATAAGAACGATTGTTCAGATTGTAGTGAAAGAATAATTCAATGAAAGGATTATCTTTATTGAATGCGTAAGGCACTATACGAATTTGGGTTTTGCCAGGTTGTGGCTTCCATAAACTTGATGTGCGATTGTTTGTGGTCTGTAATTGACCGAGACGTTTGCGAATTGCATTTAAGTCCATTTGTTATCTCCTATTTATTATTTTTTAATTGTCATTTGTTAATCAAGTATAACCTTGATACAATAATATATATCAACGAAATTCATAAAAACATACTTTTTTTTTATTTTTTTAAAGAAAAAGCCCCATTGTTTTTAAAGTTTGTATAAAAGGTGGAAACTAAAAATCGTTGGGGCTTTAAATGTTTGGAATTTTATTGGGGATGCGAGATTAATGATTACTCACAATTTCCGTCTTGGATTTTTTCATACTCTATACTTTGTATCTATCAGTTACGATAGTTCATCTCAAGGCGGTTATTCCTCATTGATGTGAATACAACTTCTATACAAATGCTTTATCTCTCCAAGTTTAGATTGTTCAGCCATTAAGTAGGATTTCAGTTTTACCCTTACCCACAATAGAGTCATAAGAATCATCTTATCTGTTTTACGGAAATACATTAGACAATATCTGTCGATATAGATAGTTAAAATATTTTCCAACTATCAAGTCACCACAACTTTGTCTGGATTACTTTATGGGCTTCGAATGTCTACCCATTTTTCAGTCAATCCCATAGAAACACCCGTCGGTGTTGCTACTTTCCAATTCCAAATTGTCAAAAAACTAATACTAAAACTACTTAGTATATTTATATATATTAAACAAAAATCCCAAAATGTATTTTTTTTGAGATTTTTTTAATTTTTCTAAGAAGTTTCTCTTTCAGACCAAGAACGAACTTCAGAAACGCTGTTTTGTATTTCAGCTTTCTTTTCAAAGAACTCTTTAAAATCTGCCCACTTCTTTGTATTAGCAAGTCTGGTAGATTTATTAGCCATAGTTTTGATTTTCTTAGATGTCAATGTTTTGTTTTTAAGTAAAGAACTCCTAAGTGCTTCCACATCAAGAGTCATTGTCATCTTATTCTTATGTCCTTTTACTTGTCCAACTACTTTTAGTATCATAGTTGAAACTCCTTTCGTTAAATTAAAATAAAATAAAAAATTAAAATTTTCGGTAGTTCTCTCATCACCCCTTGACACCCAGTCGGCAACAAACCCCAAGTAATATTTCTAAAACAACTAAAACAAGTATCTGATTTGATGTCTATCCTTCTGGCATATCGGAACAAACCACACAATGTTTCCAAAGTGATTCTGTTTGTTTTGTTTACCTAACCACCTGTCTTATCGCCGTTAACATCGCCCCGTTGGACACGATAAGATTTCCGTGATGAATTTACTACCAATTTTCAAAAAACTTACATAATAATATAAGAACAAAAAATGAAAAAGTCAAGTATTTTCTTAACTTTTTTTTCCTACATCAATTATCAAAAAACTTACACCTTAATATACTACAATGTATTGTAAAAGTCAAGCTTTTTATTTATTTTTTTCCCCAAACTGATGTATCTATGATTTGGAATATCTTTGTTGGTATTTTTTGTAAACCGATTTCGTTTGTGAGTAGTAGTGTATTGGAAAACTCATTCCAATCCACCATATAAGATTTGTCTAACACGAGAACTCCGTCGTTCTTTTCTCTGATGACTTCATTCAATGCATTGATTGTGTATAGAGTATTACTTTGTTTTTTTCTGTGAAGTGATATGGTATCAATAATGTTTTCTTGATAGTCGGGTTGGTGTTCAACATTGTATGTGCAGATTAATTGATTTAATTCATTGGTGTTTTGAAACACATATATTTTTTCATACAATACATCATTACACGTTACGACGATATCTACGACTTCGTTGAGTCTTTGTTTAGTGGTAAAGGTGCATAGTAATTGAGTTCTCATTAGTTTTCTTCTAATCCTCTTTTAAGTGCGGCTATCGCTTTATTTATTTTACTTTTATCAGTAAACTTGACTTCATCACCTAAACTTTCTTTTAGTTTCTCTAACTTTTTAATTCTATCGTTAACTTCTTTTTTACCCTTTTCAGATGCAAAATCTACATCTTCTGCTTCTATGTCGTTTAGTGTATTTGCTGCTTCACCTTCAATATATGTTTTCCTATCTTCTGGTGACCAACTTTTAACATCTACATTTCCATTTTTGTATGCTAAACCACCGAATACAGTTTGTCCCATTTCCATAGCAGGTGCTGCTGTTATACCTTTTGCTCTTACACTCAAAGTAAAAATTGGTGAGATTGACTCTGGTGGTGGTGGGGAAGGATTTTCAATTTTTACACCGATAACTGGTTGTCCACTTTCTTTACTGATAACCATTCTTTCTCTAATCTTCTCTTGAAGTTGCTTTTGTAATTCTTCCTTTTTCTTAGGGTCTTTCTCATTTTCCCATTTTTCATAATCATCTTCAATTCCAAACATAGCGACTAATGCTTTTTTCTTCATAGATTCGCCCTTTGGTGGCTCACCATAAACTACTTCAAGTCTATCTAATTGGTCACCTTTTGTTCCGAATAAAACATCATCTATGTGTGTGTGCTCTGCAACCATTTTTTTAAAAGTTTCAGAATTTTTTCCTTCAGTAATAAATTCATACAAAGAATCTCGTTGTTTCATAAATCATACAAAGAATCTCGTTGTTTAAAATCTTGTGCTCTTGATTCTCCATAAAGATTACCAACACCTTGTTCTATTTCTGGGTCGTGTTGTGCTAAACCAAAAATAACCTTTTTCATATCACCAGTATGACTTTTTGCATTTATTATATTGTCGTATAAATCATCACAAGTTAAACTTTGGATATCTTTTTTACCTGATTTTTTTGCAACCTGTTTAAGTCTTGACATTTTAGTTGCTGTTCGTGAACCAAAAACTTTTTTGTAATCATCTCCACCTTTTTTTGCTCTTTTAAAGTTAGCACATACTTTTTTCTTTACTTCTGGGTCGTTGAATTTTTCAATTGATTCATCAAATATTTTTTGTTTTCTTTCTTTGTATGCGTTTTCGTTTCCTTCATACAATAACTCTGGTGGTAGGTCTTGTAATTCAAATCCCATATCCTCTGCGAATTTTTTAATATTTTTGTCATATCCACCATTGTAAACAAAAACTTTGAAATCTTTCTTAAGAGAAATACCAATTACTTCTCCGTCTGTTGTTTTTATAAACATATCCGCTGATGTTCCGTGTCCTTTCGCACCTACTAATTCATTTCCTTCTGGTGTATCCCAAGCGAAATCTTCAACGTTTTCAAGTTTAATATTTTCTTCAATCCAATCTAAACATCTTAGTCCCGATTCAACCCATTCTTCTGTCAGTAATGATTTTTTTCCTTCTTCATTTGTTGCATTTGCTTGTTTTAATAACTCTTGTCTAACTTGTTCTCTCGCATCTGCGTAGGACATTTTACCGTTTGGTGGCATTAATTCTTTTATTCTTCTACCTGCGTATGTAGTTACACACTCACCAGTTCTTGATTCTGGTGTCCCTGCTCCACCCTTTTCTTGTGGGTCTCCGTCAAACATAAATAACTGAGTTTCCACTAACTCAATATCTTTTTGTCTGTTTTGCTCTGGTGTGTTTTCATCATCTTGTGTTTCTGCTTCTGGTTCTTCTTGTGGTTCATCTTGTGGTTCTTCTTCTGGAATATCTTTTTCATCGGCCGGTGAGTTATCTGGATTAGCCCAATAGTAAGTTCCACCATCAGGTCCTACTCCAACTTTTGCACCCTTGGGTGCAGATTGTCCTTTATCAGTTTGGTAGTATCTTTTCTTGACTGCTTCATCTAAATTCTTTAACAATTCAACTCTCGCATCAAGATTCCAATTATGTTCTTTTAAGATATCCCATAATTTCATCAAGTGTTGTTCGTTTTGTGTAGTATTTCCATATCTTGTTTGGAAATGTGAACTACCGTTGGTTTATCGAAATCATATTTCTGATTTATTGCGTTGGTGATTTTACCTTCTTTTGCTTCTAATTCTGTTAGTCCGTCTCTGGTGTCGTTGACATTTTTAGACCAGCGTTTTGGTAATGATTTAAAAGAAGTGTCGTTCCATTCATTTAGATTCTCGTAACGAGTAGTTATTTTTGATAACTCTTTTATTTTCTTGCTCATTTGAATTTCTCCGTAATGTCTTGCATATCGTGATAGTTTACCCCTTTACTGATTTTAACCGGATACTCACCATCACTTTCAATAGTTTGTTTAACGATATTTAGAAACTCTAATCCCTCTTTTGGATTAAAATCAAATAAGAATGCGTCATAATTGTACAATATCAACTTACTTTCATATTGTTGTAATTTAGGTTGCAATTCATTTAAAATCTTGATATTGTTTTCTGTTTCCATTAATTGTATCATATAATTGAACAACTT
>Ga0209304_1001622_pt1 | contig 13307 bp, 9 predicted proteins | sample COGITO_mtgs_1004_4_FD_184789 | JGI IMG/M metagenome (GOLD analysis project Ga0209304, IMG submission 184789) | Pelagic marine microbial communities from North Sea - COGITO_mtgs_100423 (SPAdes) (version 2) | ecosystem: Environmental > Aquatic > Marine > Epipelagic ...
AGCAGATTGATCGGCCAGCCTAAAATCGCAATCGCCATCATTGGCTTGCCACCCATGGCATAGACGTCGCTGATCGCATTGGCAGCAGCAACCCGACCAAATTCAAAAGGGTCATCGACAATAGGCATAAAGAAATCGGTGGTACTGATCACCCCAGTGCCATCGCCAAGATCATAGACCGCGGCATCGTCTTTAGTGTTATTACCAACTAACAGGCGCGGATCATCGGGCGCTACGTAGTCAGTTTTAAGAAAGGTCTCCAATACAGCGGGTGCAATTTTGCAGCCGCAACCTGCGCCGTGGCTGTATTGGGTAAGTCTAATTTTATTGTCGGGCATGGGCTCTTTTATAGGCTAGCTAATTAGAGCTGTAGGGTACTTGTTTTGGGGATGCTTTGCATAAGTATGTACGGCAGCGATTGGACGCAGGTGTCAACTTGTAAGGAATCCTTACAGGTTCAAAATAAGGCTGGCAGGTTCATGGGCCCTCAAGCCTGTGTCAGAGAGATATTCAACTACAAAAATACGACAGCTAATGTATAAAAAACATTGATTAAGAATCAGATAATATGTATTATTCATGGTAAATAATTGTCGTATATTTGTAATTAAATAAAATTATTGTTGTGACCATATGAGAAACTATCCATTAAAGGAAAGAATTGCCCAACGTATTAAACGCTCCCAAAAGGAAGTGTTTCTGCGTTCTGATTTCTCCGATTTTGGTGGCTACGATCAAGTAGGGCGGGCGCTAAAGCAGCTGGTAAATGAGCAGCAACTTATTCGCATCGGTCAGGGGCTATATACCAGAGCACGCCCTTCTACCGTCACCGGAGAGCCGACCATAGCTTTACCTGGCGGCTTTAAATCCGCTTCCCGAGCAGCTTTAACCCGGCTTGGCTATAAGTGGACTGCAAATAAATTTGAAGATGCCTACAACAGCGCACGGACTACTCAAATTCCAGCTAATGCAGAAGTGGTTGTGCAGGGCCGATTAAGCCGAAAAATAGAGTTTGGTAATCAGGAGCTGCAGTATCGCGTGAAACATTAATCAGGATGATTAAATGGAAATTACAAGGGAACTTATCGAAGACGTTGCCGCTAAGCTAGGCATTAACGAACCATCATTAGTAGAAAAAGATTATCAGGTCGTTCGGGCACTTTCAGCGTTAACTCAGGTTAAGTGCGTCAATTTCGAGCTGGTCTTTGCCGGCGGCACCTGCCTTTCAAAGGTATTCAAAAATCTTCAACGGATGTCTGAAGATGTCGATATAAAAATACTTCCGACAGAACGCGGAATGCAGCTGACTAATGCAGCTCGCCGCAGAGCTCTTGGGAATCTCAAACGAGAGATAGTTGAGCTACTTAAGAGCGCTGATTTTCATATTAAAGAAAATCAATCTCATAATGAAAATCGTTACATTGAGCTGGGGCTGTCTTACAGCGCAATCTTTATTATTGCTAGTGCGCTGCGCCCCACCATAAAAATTGAGCTAACCCTTTGTGATATTGAACTTGGTAGAGCAGATAAGAAAATTACATCGTTAATCTATCAATCGCTAAAAAAACCACCTGAAATTAAAACCTTCTCATGTGCTGAAGTAGTCCACACAGCGGCTGAAAAATTAGTAGCCCTATTACGACGAACGGCGGCAAGTCTTCGCGGCATCGACGGTTGGAGTGACGAAACACTTATTCGGCATATGTATGATTTGCGAACCATTAATAAGTCCCTCCAATTAGAAGACAGGTTCTTTGATTTAGTGCGCGATACGGTGGTATCTGATGGTAAGCAGTTTCAGGTTAAGCATCCGGAGTTTCTGGAAAACCCTTGCGAGGAAATAAAGCTGGCCCTGTTAGCTCTAAATGAGGAAAAGATCTACAGAGATCATTACGATAAGTTTCTTGGGCCATTAGTCTACGCAAAAACAAAGCCGACTTATCGGCAATGTTTAACCACATTAAATGCTATATCGGAAAAAGTGTGGGGCAGCGCCATATCACCTTACAGCAAATAGACTGCAATAGGCTGCAGTGATAGAGTTCAATAAACAAACAAGGTTATAAAAAATCATGCCAGCCAGCCTATTAATAGCCCTAACTCTTTATTTCGCCGTCATGTTATTAATCGGCCTCTACGCCTATCGCCGCTCAACCGACGATGTTGCCGGATACCTACTGGGTGGTCGTCAGCTAGGGCCAGCCGTAACCGCACTGTCGGCGGGCGCCTCGGATATGAGTGGTTGGATTATCATGGGCCTGCCAGGCGCGGTATACCTCAGCGGCCTGAGCAATATTTGGATCGGCCTAGGGCTAGTCGCTGGCGCCTACCTTAACTACCTGCTGGTTGCCCCGCGCTTGCGCGCCTATACAGAAATAGCTGGCGACTCGATTACCTTGCCCGACTTCTTTGAGAATCGCTTTGAGGACAGTTCTCGGCTGCTGCGTATTGTTGCCTCTATAGTGATTATTGTTTTCTTTACCGTATACACCTCATCCGGCCTGGTCGGCGGTGGCAAACTTTTTGAAAATGCCTTTGGGCAAAGTTATGAAATGGGCCTCTATATCACCGCCGGTGTGGTCGTCTTATACACATTATTTGGCGGTTTTCTCGCGGTTAGCATGACCGACTTTGTGCAGGGCTGCATTATGTTTGCCGCGCTGATCTTGGTGCCGATTGTGGCGGTTATAGAGCTGGGCGGTGTTGGGCCTGTAATTGATACGGTAAACGCTATCGATGCCAGCCATCTATGGATCAGCAATCTCTCCATTGCAGCTGTAATATCTTCTCTCGCCTGGGGACTAGGGTATTTCGGTCAGCCACATATTATTGTGCGGTTTATGGCGATACGTTCGGTCGGTGATATTAAAGTCGCGCGGCGTATAGGTATGAGCTGGATGTTGACCTGTCTGCTGGGAGCTATGGCAATCGGCTTTGTTGGTATCGCGTTTGTCGCCAAGGCGCAGGTGCCACTGACAGACCCTGAAGCAATTTTTATTCTGCTATCACAGTTACTCTTTCATCCCTTTATTACTGGATTTTTATTGGCTGCAGTTTTGGCAGCAATTATGAGTACCGTGTCATCCCAGCTACTGGTGACATCAAGCTCCCTAACTGAAGATATCTATAAAACATTTTTGCAAAAAGAAGCATCACAGCATCAGCTGGTTTTTGTCGGCCGTCTCTGTGTTGCACTGGTGGCAATGCTAGCTATTTTTCTCGCCCATAACCGGGACAGTTCCATACTGCAGTTGGTAAGCCATGCTTGGGCAGGTTTTGGTGCGGCGTTTGGTCCGATGATTTTACTTAGCCTGTACTGGCGCCGGATGACGTCGGCAGGTGCACTGGCAGGTATAGTTGTTGGCGCGGCTACGGTTCTTATATGGATCTATGCACCCATAAGTATTGCCGGGCAGTCATTAAGCCAGATTATCTATGCCATGGTGCCGGGCTTCCTGCTGAGCACGTTGGCTATTGTGCTGGTCAGTCGGTTGACACAGACGCCGTCAGAAGAGATTAATGCTGCATTTTCGGTAATGGAAGCCAGGGTGAAAAGTGAGTTGTAGCTAGCTGATCAGATATTGTTAGATCTAAAACTACCCCTCCCGTTTGCAGTACTCTCGAGGGGTTAGTCCTGTCCAATGTTTAAATGCTCGGGTAAAAGATCGCGATTCACTAAAGCCAACAATATCCGCCACCTGCTCAACACTTAGCCGCTCATTTAACAGTTTATTAATTGCCACTTCGCGGCGCAGATTATCCTTAATCTTCTGGTAGCTAGTGGCGCTTTCCTTCAGCCGCCGGTGCAATGTTTGACTGCTAATACCCAACTCTTTTGCCAGCTCATGGATTGGCGCAAATACCAATCTGTCTGGATGGCGCTGGCCAATAATTCTCTCTATCTGTGCTTCTAAGGTGCTGTCTGATCCGGGGATGGTCATTACATCTGCTGGTGCATTTTGCACAAAGGCGGCCAGTTCCTGGTCTGATCGCACTAGAGGTTTATCCAAGTACTGGGCATCAAAAATCAGCCGGTTGGCGCTGCGTTTAAATTGCAGTTGGCCGGGGAACATTATCTGCAGTTCGCTGCGGTGGGTTGGGGACTTAAAGGTAAAGTGGGTTTCTTGCAGGCGGATGGGTTCGCCGATATACCAGCTGGGGAAGCGGTGCCAAATCACTAGCCAGAACTCGGCCATAAAGTGCTCTGGGTCGAGCTGGGGTTGGTCCATGGTAAAGCTGAGTACGGCATTGCCATCGGTCTGGCTGAGGTGCATGGGGATATCATTGCTGACTAGGTTGTAGAAGTTAACGGCCTTGTCCAGCAATTCCCCCAAGGTGCTGCAGTGGCTGACTAGTTCGGCCATGGTGGCAAACAGGCCTACTTTGCAGTTGTTGTGGGTAAAGCCCATAAACTCATCATCCAGTGTTTCCTGCACTGTCTTAAATAGCCGTGCTACTTGATCTGTATGTACTCGCTGACTATGTTTATTTAATACCGCAGGATTGATGCCGGCACGCTCCAATGCGGGCTGCTGGGAGAGGTTTTTCTCTCTTAGCCCGTGCATACAGCTAATGACATGATGCTGGCAAATTGTGGCCATTTTACTGTCTCTAAATAGGGTATAAATTGTGAGTTATAGGTCAATTAATAGCATATAAGCCAATATTAACCCAGAGAATATGGCAATAAATGTGATTTTATCTGTTAGAAATAGACCTACTATTAAGGGTATTGCTACTGCATAGTTTCACGGTGGGTTAAAAATTGGAGAAGTAAATGGCAGATAAGGAAAAGCCAAGCATTGCAGATTGGCAGCAGCTTGCTGAGAAAGAGCGCAAGGGACGCTGTACAGATGAGTTGGTTTGGCAAACGCCAGAGGGTATTGCTGTAAAGCCGCTTTACACTGCTGAGGATACGGCTGAACTGTCTCATCAAGACAGCCTGCCCGGGTTTGCTCCTTTTAAGCGCGGCCCCAAGGCGACTATGTATGCCGGTCGTCCCTGGACGGTTCGCCAATATGCCGGCTTTTCCAGCGCAGAAGAATCCAATGCTTTTTATCGTCGCAATCTCGCTGCTGGGCAGCAGGGTTTGTCGGTCGCTTTTGATCTGGCAACACATCGCGGTTATGACTCGGATCATCCTCGGGTAGAAGGTGATGTCGGCAAGGCGGGTGTGGCGATTGATTCTGTCGAGGATATGAAAATTCTGTTTGCAGATATTCCCCTCGATCAGGTGTCGGTTTCCATGACTATGAACGGTGCGGTACTGCCGGTGATGGCCAGTTATATTGTCGTTGCCGAAGAGCAGGGTATTGCACCAGAGCAGTTAGCGGGGACCTTGCAGAACGATATTCTCAAAGAATTTATGGTGCGCAATACTTACATCTACCCGCCTGAACCCTCGATGCGCATTGTCGCGGATATTATCGCGTACTCCGCTAATCATATGCCCAAGTTTAATTCGATTTCTATTAGCGGCTACCATATGCAGGAAGCCGGGGCGACTAATGTTCAGGAGCTCGCCTATACCATTGCCGATGGTATCGAGTATGTGCGCACGGCGATTGATAGCGGTATGGATGTCGACAAGTTTGCGCCGCGGCTATCGTTCTTTTTCGCGATTGGTATGAATTTCTTTATGGAAATTGCCAAGCTGCGTGCGGCGCGAATTTTATGGGCTACTTTAATGAAAGAAAAGTTTTCGCCCAAAGACCAGCGCTCTCTAATGCTGCGCACGCACTGTCAGACCTCAGGCGTTAGCCTGACCAGCAAAGATCCCTACAACAATATTATGCGCACCACTGTCGAGGCCATGTCGGCGGTACTGGGTGGCACTCAATCCCTACATACCAATGCCTTTGATGAGGCGCTGGGGCTACCGACTGAATTTGCTGCGCGTATTGCACGCAATACCCAGTTGGTGCTTCAGGAGGAGACCGGGATAACCAATGTGGTCGATCCTCTGGCTGGTTCTTACTATATTGAAAGCCTGACCAATGAATTGGTTGAGGCTGCCATGGTGTTAATTAATGAAGTGGAAGAGATCGGTGGCATGACTAAGGCGGTTGAGTCGGGGATGCCTAAGTTGCGCATTGAAGAGGCGGCGGCGCTTCAGCAGGCGCGAGTTGATCGTGGTGATCAGGTGATTGTTGGGGTGAATAAATATCAGCTCGCCGAAGAGCCGGATGTGGATGTGTTGGATATTGATAACAGCGCGGTGCGTGATGGACAGATTGCAGGTTTAAATAAATTGCGTGCTGAGCGTGATACTGGTGTCTGTGAGCAGACGCTTGAAGCGTTGTCGGTGGCGGCTAAAACCGGGCAGGGCAATTTACTTGAGTTGGCGATTGATGCGGCACGCGCCAGAGCGACGGTCGGCGAGATTAGCGATGCACTGGAAGAGCAGTGGGGTCGCCACCGCGCCCAGACGCGATCAATTAGTGGTGTCTATGGTTCTGCCTACAAAGGTGATGAGGGCTTTATGAATATAAGCAAAAAAGTTGAACAGTTTGCGGTCAGTCACGGTCGTCGCCCGAGAATGCTCGTGGTGAAGATGGGACAGGACGGCCATGACCGCGGTGCCAAGGTTATAGCTACGGCATTTGCTGATCTTGGCTTTGATGTGGATGTTGGGCCTATGTTTCAAACGCCGGAGGAAGCGGCACGTCAGGCGATCGAAAACGATGTGCATATAGTTGGAGTCTCTTCGCAGGCGGCGGGGCATAAAACCTTAGTGCCGAAAATGATTAAGTCGTTAAAGGCGCAGGGTGCGGGTGAAATTTTAGTGATCTGTGGTGGTGTGATACCGCCTAAGGATTATGAGCAGCTTAAAGCGGAAGGTGTGGCCGCTATTTTTGGTCCAGGGACGAATATTCCCGAGGCTGCGGAACAGGTGCTGGGGCTTATTAAATAGATGTCCCACTTTTTGTCATCTTGACCGAACGAAGTGAGTGGAAAGATCTATTGAGGTTATACAGAGATCCTTCGGCTTCGCTCAGGATGACAATGTTAGGCGCTCAGGATGACAATGTTAGGCGCTCAGGATGACGGGTTTTTGTCACTTCGGCCAGCGGGAGAAAAATGATAAATATTAAAGGAAATAATAATGCACGATATTCTTTCAGAACTTGAAGCGAAGAGAGCAGCAGCCCGATTAGGTGGCGGTCAAAAGCGTATCGATGCCCAACACGCCAAAGGCAAACTCACTGCCCGCGAACGCATTGATCTGCTGTTGGATGATAACAGCTTCGAAGAGTGGGATATGTTTGTCGAGCATCGCTGCACCGACTTCGACATGGAGCAGCAAAAGGTACCCGGCGATGGCGTGGTTATTGGCTATGGAACTATTAATGGCCGCTTGGTCTTTGTGTTCAGTCAGGACTTTACCGTATTCGGCGGTTCTCTCTCCGAGACTCATGCGGAGAAAATCTGCAAACTGATGGATCAGGCCATGAAAGTGGGTGCACCAGTAATTGGTCTCAATGATTCAGGTGGCGCGCGAATTCAGGAGGGAGTTGCCTCTCTCGGGGGTTACGCCGAGGTCTTTCAGCGCAATGTAATGGCCTCTGGTGTGATCCCGCAAATCAGTATGGTGATGGGTCCCTGTGCTGGGGGTGCTGTTTATTCCCCCGCCATTACTGATTTTATTTTTATGGTGCAAGACAGCTCCTATATGTTTGTTACCGGCCCCGATGTGGTGAAAACCGTTACCCACGAGACGGTAACGGCAGAGGAACTGGGTGGCGCTCTAACCCATACCAGTAAATCTGGCGTGGCTGATCTGGCCTTTGAAAACGATATTGACGCACTGGCTAAATTGCGTCACTTTTTTAATTATCTACCGGCGAATAATCGCGAAAAGCCACCGCAGTGGCCAACCGAAGACCCTGCTGGGCGCATTGAAATGTCACTAGATACTCTTATTCCCAGCGATCCAAATAAACCCTACGATATGAAAGAGGTGATTTTAAAGGTTGCCGATGAAGGGGAGTTTTTTGAAACTCAGGTCAGTTACGCAAAAAATATTATCACCGGCTTTATTCGTATCGAGGGCTCGACGGTTGGCGTTGTCGCTAATCAACCTCTAGTGTTGGCCGGCTGTCTGGATATAGATGCTTCAAAAAAAGCCGCGCGTTTTATTCGCTTCTGCGACGCGTTTAATATTCCGGTTTTAACCTTTGTCGATGTACCCGGATTTATGCCCGGCACCAGTCAGGAGTATGGCGGCATTATCAAACACGGCGCCAAATTGCTCTATGCCTACGCCGAATGCACAGTACCCAAAGTCACGGTGATTACCCGCAAAGCCTACGGCGGTGCCTATGATGTTATGGCCTCTAAACATCTGCGCGGCGACACCAATCTAGCTTGGCCCACCGCTGAGATTGCGGTGATGGGCCCCAAGGGTGCGGTAGAAATTATCTTTCGCAAGGATATTGGTGATGCCGAGAAAATCGCTACGCGCACCGAAGAGTATCGCAAGAAATTTGCCAACCCGTTTATCGCCAGCAAGCGCGGTTATATAGACGATGTAATTATGCCCCACAGTACTCGCAAGCGAGTCGCCAGAGCGCTGGCAATGCTGCGCAATAAAAATATTGAAAACCCCTGGCGAAAGCATGGAAATATTCCCCTTTAAAAATGTGCTTTCACCAAAAATAGCCAATTCAATTCGTCGTATATAAAAGCTTTTACAGATCAATTGTTACAGATAAATTTTTAAGGATAAAAAATTTATGTTAAAGAAAATCTTAGTGGCAAACCGTGGTGAAATTGCCTGCCGTGTTTTCACTACCGCCAAAAAAATGGGTATAGCCACAGTGGCGGTTTATTCGGATGCCGATAGGGATGCACTGCATGTAAAAATGGCCGACGAAGCTGTGCACATAGGCCCATCAGCCACCAGTGAAAGCTATTTGGCGATAGATAAGATTATCCACGCCTGCCAGAAAACCGGTGCTGATGCGGTGCATCCGGGTTATGGTTTTCTCTCCGAGAACGGACAGTTCCGCGATGCACTAGACGCAGCGGGCATAACCTTTATTGGGCCGGGCAAGAAAGCCATCGAATCCATGGGCGATAAAATTACCTCAAAGCTGATCGCTGAAAAAGCCGGTGTTAACTGTATTCCTGGCTTTACCGATGTGGTGCGCGATGCCGATCATGCGGTGCAGGTCAGTGCCGATATAGGTTACCCAGTGATGCTGAAAGCCTCTGCCGGTGGCGGTGGGAAAGGTATGCGCGTGGCGACAAATGAAGACGAATGCCGCGATGGTTTTGAACGCGCCACCAACGAAGCCCGATCGAGTTTTGGTGATACACGGATTTTTATTGAGAAATATATTGAGCAGCCCCGTCATATCGAAATTCAGCTGATGGCCGACAGCTATGGCAATATTATTTATTTGGGCGAGCGTGAATGTTCTATTCAACGCCGCCATCAAAAGGTGATCGAAGAGGCCCCTTCGCCTTTTCTGGATGAGCCAACTCGACAAAAAATGGGCGAGCAGAGCTGTGCCCTAGCGCGCGCGGTAGATTATCAGTCGGCGGGCACGGTGGAATTTATTGCCGATGCCAATATGAATTTTTACTTTTTGGAAATGAATACACGTCTACAGGTTGAACATCCTGTCACTGAGCTGGTGACCGGGCAGGATCTGGTTGAGTTGATGATTAGAGTGGCTTCTGGAGAAGCCTTATCACTAACTCAGGATCAAGTAACACTGATTGGTTGGGCGATGGAATCTCGTGTTTATGCCGAAGACCCACTGCGTAACTTTATGCCCTCGACTGGACGCTTGGTTGGCTATATCGAACCCTCTTGTAAAGGCGAGCTCAAGGCTGTGCGAGTTGACAGCGGGGTCTATGAAGGTGGAGAAGTATCTATGTTCTACGATCCGATGATTGCCAAGTTAATCACCTATGGTGATAACCGCAGTCAGGCGATTGAACGCATGGTGGAGGCGCTGGACAGTTATTACATTCGCGGCGTTAATCACAATATTAGCTTCCTCAATGCGCTGATGGTGCACCCGCGGTTTGTGGAAGGGCGGTTATCGACGAATTTTATTGCCGATGAATTTCCCGATGGTTTTAATGCTGATCTGTTGGTTCAGAATGATCCCGATGTTGCCCTGGTGGTTGTGGCTGCGGTTCATCAGTTGCATGAAGAGCGTGCTAGTTTGCTGCAAAATCAACTAGTGGGTCACGAACATGCAGCCGCCATTGACTGGGTGCTGGTTGTCAGTGATACGCAGACATCAGTGACTGTTGAGCTAATTGAAAAGGGTTATCTGGTAAGTATTAATAACGCTGATAACAGTAAGGATTACAGAGTAGAAACTGACTGGAGTCTTGGTGAGCCATTATTTAAGGCACGGATTAGCGAGCCAAAGGAAAGTGCTTCAGCGGTAAAGGCTAAATCAATCTGTGTGCAGATTGAAACCACCGCCACGTGTTACCGGCTGTTTTATCGCGGCGCCGAGATTAACGCAGCGGTGCTATCCCCAAAGGCTGCGACACTCAGTGCACATATGCTCTACAAAGCACCGGCGGATATGTCGAAATTTTTACTCTCGCCAATGCCCGGCTTACTGGCAAAGCTGGGGGTTAAAGTGGGTCAGGAGGTCAAAGAGGGTGAAGAGTTAGCGGTGGTGGAAGCGATGAAAATGGAGAATAGCTTGCGAGCGGCCCAAGATGGTATTGTGGCTAAAATAGCTGTCAGCGAGGGCGATAGTTTGGCGGTCGATGCAATTATTTTAGAATTTTCCTAGAATTTTTGGCTTATAAGGAAAGTCCCTATGGTTGATCAACAAGAGTCTTTAACCGAGCAGATTAGAGCCGGCGATCGTCGTGCGCTGGCCAAAGCTATTACTCTGGTTGAATCCACTCGCGTAGATCATCGCCAGCAGGCAGCAGAACTTCTCGAAACCCTGATGCCCGATACCGGCAGCGCGATTCGTCTGGGTATCTCTGGTGTTCCAGGGGTTGGAAAATCTACCTTTATTGAAGCGCTGGGCAATCTTCTGATCGAGCAGGGTAAGTCAGTGGCTGTACTTGCCGTTGATCCAACCTCAGCGGTGAGCGGTGGCTCTATATTGGGTGATAAAACCCGTATGGAAACTCTGGCCTTTGCCGACAATGCTTTTGTACGACCCTCCCCAGCGGGTCAAACGTTGGGTGGTGTCACACGTCGTACTCGGGAATCCCTATTGCTCTGCGAAGCCGCAGGCTTTGATGTGATATTGGTTGAGACTGTGGGTGTAGGTCAGTCGGAAACGGCGGTGGCTGATATGACGGATATGTTTCTGTTGTTGTTACTGCCCAGTGGCGGTGACGAGTTGCAGGGTATTAAACGCGGCATTATGGAGTTAGCGGATTTAATTGTGGTTAATAAGGCCGATGGCGAGCAGGCTAACAGCGCCAATCAAACCATGAGCGACTACCGCTCGGCCCTACATTTTATGAAGTCACGTTTTGCTAATTGGCAGCCGTCAGTCATGGCCTGTTCATCACTGAATAATCAGGGTGTAGATCAAGTTTGGCAGCAGGTGGAAGCGTTTCGATCGGTACTTACCGAGACGGGTGAGTTAGAGAAAAGTCGGGCACGGCAGGCGCGCTCATGGATGTGGAGTGAAACTGCCGAGGCATTAATTGCCGATCTTAAAAATCACCCGCAGGTGAAATTACTGGTGCCACAATTGGAGCAGGCAGTAACCGAGGGTAAATTACCGGCAACAGTTGCCGCTCAGCGGTTAATTGAGCATTACAAAGCCAGTGACTAAGTCTATAATCGTGCATTCAAAATTTTACAGAAGGTGGGAAAAATGTCTGACAAAGGTTTTCACAGTGAAAATTTAACCGCCTTACTGGATGCCAATAAAGAGTATTCCGAGGCTTTTGATAAGTCTGATTTAACATCACCACCAGCGAAACATTTTGCCATCCTCACCTGTATGGATGCACGGATGGATCCGGCTAAATTTGCCGGTCTGGAAGAGGGCGATGCTCACGTTATTCGCAATGCGGGCGGTCGTGCTACAGATGATGCCATTCGCTCGCTAATTATTTCCCACAAGTTTTTGGGCACTTTGGAATGGTATGTTATTCAACATACCGGCTGCGGTATGGCGACCGTCACCGATCATAAAATTGCTGAGTTGCTTGAGGAGGATCTGGAGACAGCTGTTCACGATGGTGAGTGCTGGTCAAACCCGGTGCGAGAAAGCAGTGAGAATACTAAGTCGGGTTCTGATGCAGGTAAGAGCATTGAATGGCATAGTTTTACTGATTTACATCAGAGTGTTTTAACGGATGTAGAGAAGATTAAAAATCATCCGTTGGTGCCTAGCCATATTAAGGTACATGGTTTTATCTTTGATGTAAAAACCGGAAAAATCAGCCAAGTAACTCCCTAAGGGGTTAGTCCGACAGAATCCCTAAATCTGTAATCCCGACAGAAAGTAGTTACGAGGGAGGGATCCCCAATAGATTTCTCCCTACGGTCGAAATGACAAAAGGCGTCGAAATGACAAAGAAAGTCGAGATGAATTCATAAGGCCATCCCCTCAAATAGAACCTCTAATTTTCACATTAAAAAAATTCGCTCTCAACTTTTCCAGATCACAAGATTGGTCTACATTTATATAAGAAGAGGTAAAAAATAATAATGCTTATGTAATGGGGGAGTTAGGATGCTTTTTTCAAGTATTACGAATAGATGCAGAGTCAGCGTCTACTTACTAGGTGAATATATCACTATGGGGTGGCGGTGTTGAAAGCACCTATTCCAGCCAATGAGATTGATCGTCTCAAGGTGCTTCAAGATCTAAAATTACTCGATACTGGACCCGAGGTTGAGTTAGATCAATTAACAAAACTCACCGCACAGATTTGTAATGCCCCTATTGCGTTAATTTCATTGATTAACAAAGATCGTGAGTGGTTTAAGTCGAATATAGGATTTAATCTAAAAGAGACTCCAAGAGATATCGCATTTAGTGCGTATGCCATAGTCAACCCCGATAAAATAATGGAGGTTGTAGATACTCAAGATGATCCCCGCTTTAAAGATAATCCCCTCGTTGTAAAGGACCCAAAAATTCGCTTTTATGCTGGTGCACCTATAGTCACCAGCAACGGAATTTGCTTGGGAACACTCTGTGTTTTAGATTATGAACCGCGTAAATTATCAGCAAATCAACGCTATGCCCTTTATCTGCTTAGCGATTTCGTTGTCAGACATATTGAATTGCGTGAAACTCTTAGAATTCTTACCCGGTCCGAAGGGTTTCTCTCGGATGAAACTG
>Ga0209304_1001640_pt1 | contig 13234 bp, 17 predicted proteins | sample COGITO_mtgs_1004_4_FD_184789 | JGI IMG/M metagenome (GOLD analysis project Ga0209304, IMG submission 184789) | Pelagic marine microbial communities from North Sea - COGITO_mtgs_100423 (SPAdes) (version 2) | ecosystem: Environmental > Aquatic > Marine > Epipelagic ...
TAGGGATACTATCTCCCTTTACAAGATTTGAGACACTAGCCTCCGTAACGTTAACCATAAGAGCGAACTCTTTTCCTGTAATACCTTTCTCTTTTAGTATTTCTTTTAGCCTTAATATCTTCATAACGTATTTATGTTTAAGCAAAAATACAAAATTATAGTTTAAGTGTAATATTTTGAAAATAAATTTAGTTTCAGTTGCATAATATTATAGTAATGCTTTAATTTGTAGTGTAAATATATTACTTATGCTATAAAAATATTAACCCAAATCTAAAAATCATGAAACCCCAAACCGCCAAACAAATTACAGACGCCAATCAGAAAGCCATCAAAGACCGTTTGTCAGCACCCTACACCAAACAGCAACACGCCGCTGTAGCGGGTTGCGACTCCGAAGACATAATGTATTGGAACTTTTTTTTAAACACTATGGAGGCCTACACCAAAAAAGAATATACCGACTCCGAAGGTTTTGACGCTCTAGCCATGGTCTTATGGAATCGGCTTTTGCCAGATGCCGAGCCATTCACCAAGCAAGAATACAGCAACACCTATGGCTTTAGTGAAACAAAATTGGTGTTATGGAACGAATGCCTGCCAGATGCCGAACCATTCACCGAGGACGAAATAAACAACAGCAAAAAATAAATTCAAATGAACAAAGAGTTAGATGCATACACTATGTTATTGGCAAACAAAGAAGCCCAAACCAAGGGTGAAAAATTACCTTATACAAAACAACAATTTAACGAAACCAACGAAGGGAACACTAGTTCGTTAATATTTGACTGGAATTTAAGCTTACCAACCGCCGAACAATTTACTAAACTCGAACATTCCGAAAGCAGACACTGCAATGCCATAGCCATGGCACATTGGAATATCGACCTACCACATGCCGAGCCCTACACCAAACAAGAACACGCTGCCGCAGAGGGTTGCGATAAATTTGAAATGCAAGAATGGAACGAGTTTTTGCCAGATGCCGAGCCCTACACGGAAGCTGAAATAAACAAACTGCAAGTCAGTAACTATTACACAACGAATAAAATAACATTAACGATTGACGAAATTTGGAGAGTAAACATGGAAGCTTCAAACAATGGAAATAAATTACCGTACACCAAAAAAGAACACTCAGAAACCGAGGGATGCACAGCCGAGACTATGAGATTTTGGAATGAATGTTTACCAGAAGCAGAACCCTACACCAAAGAGGAACACGCCTCCGCTGAGGGATGCACAGCCGAGGCTAAATCGTTATGGAACTTAGTCGTATCAAAATCCGAGCAGTACACAAAAATGGAAATGATAACAAACAAAACTGTAACTAAGTAACTATTAAATCTAGTGCAAAAGAAAAGGACACCTTTAACAGTGTCCTCTTGTTTTTGTTTGGATATTACAGTTTAAAATTAGTCTAAAATAGCGACTAATTGCCCTAAAAATCTATGACTGCCAAACAAGTAGATTATAAAGGTAAAAAAATAAACGCAAAAACCAAATATATCAAATAAGAAAAGGAAATTTTTAACAGATTTTCTTTTTGTTTGTTCAAATGATTTATAGGAGCATGGCCAATCGCTTGAACCGATGATAACAACGTTACTACAATAAGAAATACCAAGGCATACCCAGATAAAAAACCTCAGCAAGCCATTCATCGCCCATTATAGCCAAAAAGTCTAGAATTTTAAAATGGTTTCCTTTAGGTTGTCTTTTGCGGGTATTAAAAAAAAAAACCCACGAATGTGGGCTTTGTACTCAAGGTGGTAGTAAGACGTGTTTATGATATGAAATAGTTTAAAGGTGTTATAATCTGGATTTAACAGATATATAAATTAAGTATAAATTTATTTAAATTTCTTTTTATTTCAAAATATACCATAAAATCGTACAATAATCGTACAAATTTGTATATTTGCACTATATGAAACTGAATTTAGCATATAGAAGCAGAAAACCTAAAGCACAAGCTATCATTAAACTTCGACACTTCAAAAAAGGGGTTACTGATGGCGAAATTATTCTTCACTACAAAACTAAATTCTTAATTTCAAAACAAGATTATAAAAACAAAACTGTCCCTACCAAAATTAAACACGCAGTTGAGAATTGTATTGATTACGTCTCAGAAAAGTTTTTAGAACGTGGCGAAAACTATATTCCTACAAAAGAATGGCTTCATAATAGATGTAACGAGTTTTTTGAAATTGATGAACAAGAAGACACTTTACTTATTAATTGGATTGATGTTAAAATAAAAGACCTTATTAATACTGGTCTTTCATCAAACACAATAAGCAACTACAAGGTTCTAAAGGATAAAGTAACGAGATATAATAAGGGTTTAGAGTTAAAAGATTTGACTGCTAAAGAACTGGACAGATTTAAAAATTATTTAAGAGAAGACGAGAAATACGGAATTGGCACAATTAACAAAGATGTCGACCATATTAAATCCGTTTTATCAATCGCATCAAGAACCTCAAAGTTTCCAGATGATTTTAGATATTGGCAAAAATTCAAACAATCTAAATCTGCTAAATACAAAGACACAAAAGTTATCGTAATAGACGAAGATGAAATAAAAAGAATAGAGGAACTTAAACTTGACAAACCACACTTAATAAATGCGAGAAAATGGTTGATTATCGGAATTAATACTGGTCAAAGAGTTAACGAGTTATTAAGCATAAATAAGAGTATGTTTAAGATTGATAATGATATTTTAGTGTTAGACTTTTCTCAAAATAAGCAAGGTCAAGCCAATCGCATACCAGCACTTCCAAAAGTAAAGGCAATGTATGATAGTGATGAATTGCCGTATAAAGTTTCAGATGTTAAGCTAAACATTGCTTTAAAGACATTGGGCAAGATGGCTAAAATTGACACAAAAATAAATAGCTACTTAAACGAACAAATTGAAGTAAAACGAAAAGATGGGTTAAAGACTGTAGAAAGAAACATTAAGGCTGTAAGACCAAAATATATGTATTTCCAAACAAAAATATTCAGAAGGACTTTTAGTACTTATTGGATTGATAAAATGCCACCAGAGGAAATCAGAAAGTTTACTGGACACAAAACAAATGAAATGCTCTACACTTATGTAGCGGAAGCAAGACCAGACTTTAGCAAGTGGAAACAACACTTGACGTAAAATCTGCGTTTTTGAAATTAGATATGTTAATAACTATTATGAGATAAAACGATATAAGAAAAAAGCCAACAGAGAACAAGAAACAGTTTGAGGGTTTAATTTCATATTAAATGCGAAAACTTTTAAGAAGGAAAGTAAGGTTATTCTTACTTGACGTTAAAAACTTACAGGTAATATTTGTGAGTGAGCATTGTGTATCAGTGTAACACAGTATAGATTTGTAAAAAAGAAAGAGCCACTCGTGAAAAGTAGCTCAATCAGTAAGTATTAAAATTTTCGAAGACCTTAATACTCTACAAAAATAGTAAAAATCACGAGTACTCTTATTATTAACTTAAAATTTAATTAAATGAGTACCATCACACAAGTACAAGGAGTAACTCCTTCCGAATTATCACAACAAATCACTGAACTGTTAAAGCTACAAATAAGAGAATTATTTGACGAGGCAATTGCACGCCAAAGTTCCGATGAAGACTATCTAACTTCAAAAGATGTCCAAAACCTTTTAAATATAAGCCACACTACTTTGTATCGAAAAGAAAAAAAAGGACTAATTCCTTTCAAACGAATTGGTGCAAAGAAACTATATAAAAGAGGCGAGATTACAGATTTATTGCAGTAATAGATGATACCACTAGGCAAACCGAAAATAGATAGTTTGCGAATTCATCTGCCTTTAAGCGAGGTAATCGTAAACAAAGAACACAGCTCTTTTATGCGTTCAATCACTACTTCAAATGATGATGGCGAAGTGATAGAGGAACACGTAAACACAACTTACTTTAATCCTAATGAGATAATAAGTTGTAGCTATGCTATTAAAAGACCATTTGGCATTGATACGCTTTACATTGGCTTTTCATCCAAATCACTAAAGCAAAACTACTTTAAGGGAATTGACAAGCAAACCATAAAACAATGTTTCCATTTTATAAATAGAGAGGGATTAATTACGATAACAAAAGAGAAGTTTTTAAACGCTTTAGTGGTAGATGTGGATTTCTGTATTGATTATCATTTAGACACCAAAGACACAAGAATTAAAAAGGTTATTAAGGTTTGCAAAGACCTAACAATCCCAAGCAAAAACATAAATGTGTATAGCAAAAGAGAGGAAAATAATTGTGGCATCTGGTGGGGTAATAGAAGTAAGGTTGGTAAGGCTTTTTATTCAAAGCAGTTTCTTAAATATTATGCAAAAGCAGTAGAACTAAAACACAATAGTACTGCATTTTATGAAACATATTTAAAGGCTGAATTAAATGGCGAGCTGGTTGATTTAGATGGCAATAGGTATCCTCAAAATAAATTCTTTGATGATGATAGATTGCTTCGTGTAGAAACAACAATTAAAAACAATCAACACTTCAAAACTTACGGATATAATGTCAAAACTTTAAACGACTTATTGAAGCTGGAATTAAATAGAGCCTTTCTTCAAGTCTTTAATAGACCAATGTCAAAATATATGACTGGATACAGAGAAATAAGCCATAAAGAAGGAATGACACTGTCACAAAAATTTAAATACTATGCAATGCTTAAACACGCTGAATTAGTCAAATGCAATATTGAAGAAGCAATCCCATATTATGTTAGTGAGTTCCACCCAGACATTAAAAACCATTCAGCAAGAGGTAATCTAAAAGCTGATTTATTACGCATTGTGAATATGAACGAAGTGGGCGTAAAAACTATTACTCACAATCGAAAAATGTGGCGTGAATTTATTGACGAAATACAAGCAAAAAATCTAATACCTAAATAATTTGATGTACATACAATGATGTATGTATATATTACACCATATCGTGTAGTCTAAACAACAAAAAAACCTATGAAAACAACAAACCAAAACAGCCTTTTTAAGCACCTTTTAGAAGCTACTGAAATAGACGACATTCAATGCCGCTATATTGCCTTTAAATTGGCTGAAAACAACGCCAAAACCATTATCAGTATAGAACGAATAGATAAGCTTAAATATACGGTTAAAACAGACAATGGAAGCTATTTGATAGAAGCAACTAACTTGCCTTTACCTATTAGTAGAGTTGTTAGTCTTTGACTAAACGAACAGGGAAGCCGTGTGCTGCACTATAGTCTATGTAAGCTGTTTCGAGACTACTACTGTCGTAGTACAAGTTGCGACTAAAAGCACCATAATTTTCAATATTATTATTAAAACCAGTTGAAGACCAAAATACAACATATTCTTCAGGTTCAAAATCATCACCCGGGCTCATTGTTCCATAATATGAGCGAGTGCCCGTGTGGAAGGCGTTAAAGCCGCTACTATTGTTAGTGCTTTGGTTGTTGCCTGGAGTTCCTAGTGTTGTTGAGCTTAACCATCCTGTTGTTGATGCCATTGACTTAGCTATTTTATTTCCTGTGGTTGTACCATCATAATTATAACCATTTGCTATAAGATAGTTTTCAAGGGTAGTCCACTCAAGATTACTTGGTGCGTGCCAGCCCTCTGGTGCAAATTCTTTGTTAGGTGTGTTAGGGTCTGTATCGTGAATACCTGCTACCGCATACCAATTATACAACACTTCATTGGTAGGGTCGTTTCCATAATAACACCAAGCCCCTGTAGTTAAATAACGCCATTCATCATTATCTGTAACTTGTGGTATAGGCGTGCCATCTCTATAAGTAGTGTGGCAAGCATTCTCAACAGTCCATTCTTGAGTTCCGTAAACAATACTTGGATAAGGCGCTCCATCACAACTTCCTGTTATCTCTTCTTCAGTAGAAAAACTAACTTCATTACTGTAAAATTCTCCTAAAGTGTTAGTCAAGAAAGCCCTTACATAATAAGTCGTGTTAGGCGTTAAACCCTCAATAGTTGTAGAAATATTAGTCCCATTAACATTGACTTGAGTGTCTTCTATAGACAAAACCTTGTTCAGTATTATTAGGAACGTCACAATTCTCTGATACGATACTTATAACGCCATTTAAAGTAGCTGATGTTTCTGTTATATCAGTAACAGCTTGTGTAGTTAATGTAGGCTCGTAAATACAAGGATTACCCTCGCTATCACTACTACAGGCGAAGATTAGAATGGTGGTGAGTATTAAAATTCTTTTCATTTAGTTGGTGTATGTTATTTCAATTCTTTGAATAGAACAAGTTTCACACTGCTTGAATGTTATATTGATTGGATAATCCTGCTCATTGTAAATGTAGGTAAGCTCCCACCCATCAACACTTACTATGTTGTTGTTTTTTGTACTCATCAACGGATTAACAAAATAATTAGAGAAGATATTATTTCCCTTAATATTTTTAAAAACTGAATTTTTTTGGTCATAATTAATAATCCTAGTTTGATTTGAGCTACAGTCATCTATTGAGGTGATGTTTCCATTATCAACAGTTAAAATGTCAGTGCAATTTTCATCATCACTAAAAATATGTATTTCATTTTCTTGAGGATAATCTATGGAAAATGTTTCTATTGAAGAACTTTCATCACTGTAATTTTCTTGATACGAAATAATCTCAACCAACACGTTTGAACTATTATAAATATAATCGAATTTAAATGTACCAACTAGTTCTTGATTATAATATTCATCAATCTCTATCTTATTAATCATACCCTCTTCGTTATAGGAGTAATTAACCCCAGAATTGGATTCATCATCTGAACCAGTTATAGAAATTAAGTTATTCTCATTATATAAATAATTAGATTGGGATGTTAACTCACCGTTAGAATAGAGATTTATAGTTTTAGGGATTAAACCATAGTTTGTAGAGGTATTGTCATTTGTATCAGAGCTATCGTCATCGCTGCAAGAAAATAGTGCAAAAGCTAAAAATAAGTAAAGTATGTTTTTCATAGTTAAATTGGTTTATACTTCAAAAATACAAAATAATATTACATTCTTTATATATTAATATACTAATGTAAACTTTAATATATGAATGAAATAGTGCCAATTAGAATGTCAACAAAGGACAAAGCCAAACTTCAAGAAAAGGCTAAACAAAACCGATTAAAACTATCTTCTTACTTGCGATACGAATTAACAAAAAATCTTTCAAATGAGTAGAAAACATTACTACACACAATTATCTAATTCACACCCAGAAATGATTGAGGTAAAACTTAAACTAACCCCAGATGAATTAATAACACTTAGAAAATTAACTGATAGTAGAGCATCGGACACATTTGCGCAGATTATTAGAAATTTAATAAATCAGAAAGCTGGGAAGTCAACAGTAAAAGTAATAAAAGGATAATATGGCATTTAAAAAGAAAGTAATAACGATTAGCAACGAAGGGTTAAAGCAAGCTGAAAAGGTCGCAGAGGCTAAAATCACTTTACTACAAACAGCAATAGATGAGGCTAAAAAACACGTCACTATTGATGATTTAAAAGCGTTTAGCGAGGACTTCATCTCTTACACTACTAAGAAGATAATAGATAAAAATAAAAGCCTTAAATCGCTGAATTTGTCACCAAATAAAATATTGAATTTACTTGAGATTGACCTCAATAAATTATATAATATTCAAGTCGAGTTTGAAGAGAACAAAACTCAATTATTATTTGATAAGGAAGGCTCTCCTTTTACTAAAGTAGATAAAGAACAATTCATTAAATACACCAAGAATGAAGAAGAAAACAAGCGTTTAGAAGCGTTTCAGTATCTCATCGTTAGTCTTGAAAAAATAGAAAAGCACACCCACGTTTACAAGGGCGAAGTAGCAAGATTAACCTCTAATGCAGTAGCGTATGATTTACGATTGAACAAGTGGCGTATTAACCCAATATATTTTAGGTAAGTCATTTTACTTCTACCATTATTGTGTAACTCTTCGCTTTTATATCTTCAACTTCTCCTTTTTTATTTAATTCAATGAATTGACCGTCATATTTTCTAACTTCTCCACTTACCTTGTTAAATAAATAAGTGCCATTGCCATTAAACATTTCCCAAACGTGACTTTCGGGGGTAGTGGGGTTTGGTGAAGTTGACTGATTTGAAGCTGAAATAAATAACGATGCAGTTCCAATTATTGCAAGTGAATAGAGTAAAATGTCTTTTAGTTTAGTTGTCATAATATTTGATTTAAAAGTTAAGCATCTAAAATAATAAAATAACGTAAAATAACGATGAGATTTGATAGTAAAAGTGGTAAAGAGGCTGGCAAGATATCTAAAAGGGGGACTGCAATTGGCGTGGAATTGCGTGGTAGCCTGCACGAATTAGTGGATAAAATTTTAAATGACTTAAACTATGAGAGCCTAAACGCATCACAGAAAATTAAACTTTTAGATTTGGCTCTTAAATATTCTTTACCTCGTTTATCAATCGAAAAATCAATAGAACAAATCGAAGAGCCTAGAAAATTTGAAATAACTGTAATAGATGATAACGGTAATTCAGAAATACACTCAACTTTACTAGACGAAAACTTCACTTTAAAAAAAGCCTTTGGTTGTGAATAGAAGCGATTTAAATATTGATTGAAATCAAAAGAAACAATAAGCTAATAACTACAGTAAATTAATACATAAAATAGTAAATTCGTACAAAATTCGTACAAATATTAAACTAAAAAATCCGTAACACTCTATAAATAAAGTAATTACGGATAAATTTTGTACTCAAGGCGGGAATCGAACCCGCACGTCTTGCGACATTGGATTTTGAATCCAACGTGTCTACCAATTCCACCACTTGAGCAATTTATTTGGAGTCGCGCAAATATCGTAATTTTTCTTTACCTATACCCGATTTCCAATAGTTTTCTCTATTTCTTGCTTCTAGTCTGCCTTTTTAGTTTTTAATGGATTTCAGAACAATATAATTATTTCTTTAATCCTATTAAAAATAGTTACTTATATCCTTTAAGAGTTCAAATAAATTTCTAAATTTGCAGCTCGTTTAAAAAAACAGTTTAAAGCTCTCAAAAACAGAACGCTATCATGTCTAACGTCATTCCAGAACCAAAAATATTCGCCTGTACCAATACCATGGTACTCGGTAAAAAAATAGCGGCTTCCTACGGAATCCCTCTGGGAAATGTCATTACATCCACCTATAGTGATGGTGAATTTCAACCCTCTTTTGAAGAATCTATCCGTGGAACACGGGTGTTCTTGATTGGTTCTACCAATCCAGGACCAGAGAATTTAATGGAGTTATTGTTGATGCTGGATGCCGCCAAACGCGCGTCTGCCAGACATATTACGGCTGTCATCCCGTACTTTGGATGGGCACGACAAGACCGAAAAGACAAACCAAGAGTGCCCATTGCGGCTAAATTAGTCGCTAAAATGCTGGAAACAGCCGGAGCCACTCGTATTATAACCATGGACCTACATGCCGATCAAATTCAAGGATTTTTTGAAAAACCGGTCGATCATATGTTTGCATCCACCATATTTTTACCGTACTTAAGAAATTTAAACTTAGACAACCTCACCATAGCATCTCCCGATATGGGCGGTTCTAAACGTGCCTATGCCTATTCAAAAGCATTGGGAAGCGATGTTGTCATCTGTTATAAGCAACGTGCCAAGGCCAATATCATTTCGCATATGGAACTCATTGGCGATGTGACCGGTAAAAATGTAGTATTGGTCGATGATATGGTTGACACTGCTGGAACCCTCACAAAAGCTGCCGACCTGATGATGGAACGCGGGGCTTTGAGTGTAAGAGCCATTTGTACACACCCTATTTTATCTGGGAATGCCTATGAACGTCTTGAAAACTCAAAACTAGAAGAACTCATCGTTACAGATTCTATTCCGGTGTCTCAAGAGAGCCCGAAAATTAGAGTCTTGAGCTGTGCAGATTTATTTGCCGATGTGATGACTAAAGTGCATCAAAATGAGTCTATTAGCTCAAAATTTATAATGTAATCAATTAAATAACAAATAAATAAAATGAAATCAATTACAATTAACGGATCGAAAAGAGAAAGCGTAGGCAAGAAACCAACTCAAGCCTTACGTAATGCTGGACACGTGCCTTGCGTATTATACGGAGGAGACAACCCAGTACACTTCTCAGCAGAAGAATTGGCATTCTCTAAACTAGTATACACACCAAATGCACATACAGTTGTGATTGCTTTAGGAAGTGAGACTTTAAATGCAGTGCTACAGGACATTCAATTTCACCCTGTAACAGACCGCATTTTACACATCGATTTTTATCAATTATTTGACGATAAAGAAATCGCTATGGACATTCCAGTACATATCTTAGGAAAATCTTTAGGGGTTGCCAATGGTGGATCTTTACGAAGAAACAAACGTAAACTAAGAGTGAAAGCGTTGCCAACAAACTTGCCAGATTTTATTGAGGCCGACATAACGCCACTTAAAATTGGTGGAAAGCTTACGGTTGCCGAATTAGCAAACGATGCTTATAAATTTTTACACCCAGACAACACTGTTGTTTGTCAAGTGAAACGTTCTAGAGTTTCTATCGATGAAGAAGAAGAAGAAGAAGAAGGAGGAGAAGAAGGTGCGGAAGCAGCTGCTCCAGCGGAAGGTGCTGCACCAGCAGACGCTTAAATCGTTTCCTTTTAAATCATTATTTACAAAAGCATTCTGTTATTCAGAATGCTTTTTTTATTTTTACACACTATGAACGTATTTAAATGGTTCTTTAAAAATAAAACCAATACAAACACTGCTGCAGAGATGTCAAAAAAATATTTGATTGTTGGATTGGGAAATATTGGTGCCGACTATGTCAACACCCGTCACAACATTGGGTTTAAGGTTGTTGAAAAATTTGCGCAGCTCAATGACGCTATTTTTGAAACCAAAAAACTTGGCGACTTGGCAAGCTTTAAATTTAAAGGCCGCACCTTTTTACTTCTAAAACCAAACACCTATATGAACCTAAGCGGCAAAGCCGTAAAGTATTGGTTAGAAAAAGAATCCATTCCACCCGAAAACCTATTGGTCATTACAGACGATTTAAACTTACCGTTTGGAACCCTTCGTCTTAAAATGAAAGGCAGTGCTGGCGGACATAATGGGCTCAAAGATTTACAAGACAAGCTGAATACCTCCCAGTACAACAGACTTCGTTTTGGGATCAGTGATGAATTTGCAAAGGGAAGACAAGTAGATTATGTACTTGGAAACTGGACGGACGAAGAGGCTGACAAACTGAAAGAACGTTTGGAGCAATGCAGCGAATTTATCAAAAGTTTTGTGATGGCTGGTGTACAAAATGCCATGAATACCTTTAACGGTACCTAATTGTTTGGGAATTTAAATACAGTCACCTTATAAAACGATTAAAATCAGAAGTAAGAGTATCAACTATAATTTATTAACTTTTTATTTTAATTTTTTATGAATTGTTTTTTGTAGTTTTACAAGAACCAATTTAACAAAATTAATAATGAAAAAAATTACTTTAAAAGTCATTTTAATGGCTTTAATGTCTACAACCGCTATTTCTTTTGCTCAAACAAGTACAAACACCCAGACTTTATTTGGTCAGGAACTCACCGACGCCAACATTAAAAGTCTTGACGAATCGGGAGTTATTCGATGTGGATCCGTTGAGTATGAACAATACCTTAAAGCATTATATCCAGAACGGGCTACAAACGCAGAATTTGAAAGTTGGTTAGCACCAAAGGTTGAAGCGGTTAAAGCGCAAAGATCCAATGGTGTTTCTATTATAACGACACTACCAGTGGTATTTCATATTTTAACCGATGAAGTTGGGAATGAGAACCTGTCCGAGGCTGTCATTCAAGCACAAATAGATCAATTAAATTTAGATTTTGGCAATGGTGCAGGCAGTTCTTACACAGTCGCTACAGATACAGAGGTACGGTTTTGCTTAGCACAACAAAACGAGACCGAAGTGACCATGTTTGAACCAGGAATCAATAGAATTACAGATTATGATGACGGACCTTTCTCAATGTCAGATTTCGAAAACACAATAAAACCAGCAACGCAATGGGATCCAACCCGTTATTTGAATATTTGGTTGGCTAACTTAGAAAGTCCTCTTTTAGGGTATGCTCAATTCCCTGTTAGCTCAGGGTTGTCAGGCCTAAACTTCCCCCCTGAACCAGCAAACACAGATGGAGTAGTTATTTTGTCCTCCTCAGTAGGTTCTGTTGCGAGTCCAAATCCCCTAGGTGGTAGTTATGGATTAGGAAGAACCTTGACACACGAACTAGGGCACTGGTTCGGCTTGAGACATATTTGGGGCGATTCTGGAAACTGTTCCAATGACGATTTTTGTGCAGATACCCCAGATGCTACAACTTCTAATGGGGGATGTCCAACGGTAGACTCTTGTCCTTCGGATGGTTTGGGAGCTGATATGGTTGAAAACTATATGGACTACACAAATGATGCTTGTATGGACACCTTTACGGCAGACCAAAAAACAAGGATTCAAGCCGTTTTAGCCAACTCGCCAAGACGTATGGAACTCGGCGCTTCAACAGTCTGTTCGCCAGCCATTGTATATGAGATTGATGGGGCCATAGAACTAGACAATTTAAACCTTGTGGACTGCGCAACAACATTTGCGCCAACAGTGGTTGTGACTAATAATGGAACTACAACCTTAACCTCTGCTGTGATCAGTTACGCAATAGACGAGGACACTGCAGCCACACAGTCTTGGAGTGGATTTCTATTCCAAAACCAAAGTGATACCGTCACGCTTCCTACGATGAATGTTTCTGGAGGCAGTCATACATTAGTAGTAGAATTATTAAGTCCAAATGGATTCACAGATGAAAACACAGTTGATAATACAGTGGTCTCTACTGCATTCACTGTCTTTGTTGACACGGCTACTGTGAACCTGACATTATTGACCGATGAATATGGAGACGAAACATCGTGGGATTTTAAAGACAGTAATGATACCATTTTATACTCAGGAGAAATAAATGTATATGGTAATGAAACCACTTACAATCACACCTTTGATGTCCCTACAGGAGGATGTTACTCTTTTACAATTTATGATTCTGAGGGTGATGGTATATGTTGTGGTTGGGGAGCGGGCAGCTACACACTAACAGACAG
>Ga0209304_1001646_pt1 | contig 13196 bp, 6 predicted proteins | sample COGITO_mtgs_1004_4_FD_184789 | JGI IMG/M metagenome (GOLD analysis project Ga0209304, IMG submission 184789) | Pelagic marine microbial communities from North Sea - COGITO_mtgs_100423 (SPAdes) (version 2) | ecosystem: Environmental > Aquatic > Marine > Epipelagic ...
ATGTTACCAAAGAAGGAAAAAAAGCTTGGGATCAAGTAACGAATCAAATTCGAGTTGAAGGTGGAACAACGGCTCAAAAAAGAACGTTCTATACATCACTATACAGAACGTATGAACGGATGGTGGATGTCAATGAATATGGGCACTATTATAGTGGTTATGACAAAAAAGTACATAAAAGTAAGCGTCCATTTTATGTAGATGATTGGGTTTGGGACACCTATTTAGCACAACATCCATTACGTACGATTTTAAATCCAGCCTTGGAAAACGAAATGCTCAACTCGTACACATTAATGTATGAACAAAGTGGTTGGATGCCCACATTCCCTCAGGTGTATGGAAATCATTTGTGTATGAATGCCTACCATTCGTCTGCTATTTTTATTGACGGCTACAGAAAAGGATTGAAAGACTATGATGTAGAAAAAGCATATGCAGGCATCAAAAAAAACCTAATGGAAGGCACCTTTATTCCTTGGAGGCAAGGAAATCCAAGAGGCACTTTAGATGATTTCTATCACGAAAACGGCTATTTTCCATCCCTTAAAAAAGGAGAACAAGAAACGGTTGCAAATGTAGATGGTTTTGAAAAAAGACAACCTGTTGCTGTGACTTTAGGAGTCAGTTATGATTTTTGGGCAGTGTCAGAATTTGCAAAAGAATTAGGGAACACAGACGACTATTTAAAACTGTCCCCAAAAGGAAACGATTATAAAAATTTATGGCATTCAGAAAATAGGTTGTTTATGCCAAAAGACGCCGAAGGAAATTGGGTGAATATCAATCCAAAACTGGATGGTGGAAAAGGCTATAGAGAGTACTATGACGAAAATAATGGGTGGACCTTTGCTTGGTCTGTACAACACGACATTGCAGGACTGACCAATTTGTTAGGAGGTAAACAAGCCGCTCAAAACAGATTAGATCAGTTATTCAGAGAAAGTTTGGGCATTAGAAAAAGTGATTTTTTCGTTAATGGTTCTAATTCTACGGGGATGGTAGGACAATTTTCCATGGGGAATGAACCTTCTTTTCATATTCCATATTTATATAACTATTTTGGTGCGCCTTGGAAAACCCAAAAACGTACACGCTTCTTGTTAGACGTTTGGTTTAAAGACAATATTTTTGGAATTCCCGGTGATGAAGATGGTGGTGGCATGACTGCTTTTGTAGTGTTCACCTCAATGGGAATATATCCAGTAACACCTGGTGTTCCATATTACAACATTACCAGCCCAATTTTTGAAAAAACATCCATAAAACTTCAAAATGGAAATACGTTTACGGTTGTGGCGGAAGGTTCTAGCAAAAGAAAAAAATACATTCAGAAAGCATTTATCAACGGGAAAGAGATTTTCTCGCCATTTATTTCGCATCAACAAATTATGGAGGGTGCCACTTTAAAATTAGACTTGGGTGAGTTACCAAACAAAGAATGGGGTAAAAATGCCGTAATGCCTAAATAGAAAATAATTTAATTAAAATTCAGATTCTTTCATATGAAAAAATACATTGTAACCCTAGTTATACTACTCTCACTTATCGGCTGTAAAACAGCAAAAAAAGAAGCTATTTCTCAAAAGCCAAACATTCTTTTTATAATGACGGATGACCACGCATTGGCTGCCATTAGTGCATACAAAGGGTTTTTAGCAGAAGTGGCGCCCACTCCAAACATTGATAGAATTGCAAATGACGGTATGCGTTTTAATAATATGTTTTGTACCAATTCTATTTGTGGACCTTCAAGAGCATCGATCTTAACAGGTAAATATGCACACGTCAATGGATTTTTTAAAAATGAAGGTGGTGGCGATTTTAATGGCGCACAACAAACGTTTCCAAAGCTATTGCAAAAAGCAGGTTACGAAACTGCTGTAATTGGTAAATGGCATTTAGGAACCGCACCAACTGGTTTTGATTACTACAAAGTACTGTTTAATAAAGAAGGACAAGGTTCTTATTTTGATCCGGTTTTTGAAATGGCAAATGATAGTATTGTTGAGGAGAAAGGAAAATTTTCTACAACCGTAATTAAAGAAGATGCCATTAATTGGTTGAAAAACAGAAAAGACGCTACGAAACCTTTTATGTTGATGTATCAATTTAAAGCGCCGCACAGACCTTGGGACCCAGGACCTGGTTATGAAGATTATTTAAGTGAGGTTACACTCCCCTATCCTGCAACATTTAATGATGACTATAAAGGTAGAAAAGCCGCGAAAGATTCTTGGATGCGAATTGATGGACATATGAATAGAAAAGACGTGAAAATTAAACCGCCATCAGGATTAACTGAAGAGGAATTAATTGCTTGGAATAAATACGGAAATAACGATGGTGAATTCTGGACACCTGATCCAAACATGACAGATCAGGAACGTAAAAACTGGAAATATCAACGGTATGTAAAAGACTATTTACGAGTGGTCAAAGGCGTTGATGATGCCATTGGTGAGATGTTAGACCATTTAGAGAAAAGTGGTTTAGAAAAAAATACAATCATTGTATATACTTCAGATCAAGGGTTTTACCTAGGAGAACACGGCTGGTTTGACAAGCGGTTTATGTACGAAGAATCAATGCACATGCCTTTATTGGTGAAGTATCCTAAAAAAATAAAAGCCGGAAGTGTCAACAACGATTTAGTCCTAAATGTTGATTATGCACCTACCCTATTAAGTTTAGCGGGCATCGAAACTCCAAATGATATGCAAGGAAAAAGTTTTGTCCCCGTTTTAGAAAACAAAACCAAAGAACCCTTTAGAGACGCTGTGTATTACCATTATTACGAGTATCCGTATTGGCACAATGTCCAACCGCATTATGGCATTAGAACAGACCGATATAAATTAATCCATTACTATTATGATATGGATGAATGGGAATTATTCGATTTAGAAAAAGACCCTAATGAGACCAATAACATCTTCGACACTAAAGAAAATAGTACGTTGATTGCAACTTTAAAAACCCGATTAGCATCCCTTAAAAAAGAAAATAAAATGGACATGTCTGATGAGGAATTAAAAGAAATGACAGACATCAGAATTAAAAGACGTTACAGAGTTGAGCCAGCAAATTAAATCAACTGCTACTTTAATTATTAAATAAAACGATTTCAAATGTTTATAAAAATATCAAAACCAACAAACATTCTTGTAACGTTTTAAAAAAACAGCTCATGATTAAATCAAAACAGAATTTTAAACTCCTACTTCATGTAAGTGCACTTACTATTGTTTTTTTTACTTCATTTAGAGTTCAAGGGCAAACCGTAGGCGTAAAAAATGAGGCCTATTTAGTAGATCATGTAAATCCTTTAATGGGTACAGATTCTAAAAAAAGTATGTCTAACGGAAATACGTATCCTGCAATTGCCACCCCTTGGGGCATGAATTTTTGGACGCCAATGACATCTAAAATGGGAGATGGCTGGACGTATAATTACGATGATGATAAAATTAGAGGCATCAAACAAACACATCAACCTAGTCCTTGGTTAAATGATTATGCGGCCTTTTCTTTTATGGCAGTCACAGGTGAATTAAAGTATCAAGAAGATGAAAGAGCTTCATGGTTTTCTCATAAAGCAGAGACGGTAACCCCTTATCATTATAGTGTCTATCTAGCAGAATATGATGTAGTCGCAGAAGTAGCGCCAACATCGAGAGCTGCACATTTTAAATTTACCTTTCCTGAAGCAGAGTCTTCATACATTATGTTAGATGCTTTTTTCAAAGGTTCTATGGTTAAAATTTTACCAAAAGAACGTAAAATTATTGGCTATTGCAGAAACAATAATGGTGGTGTGCCAGATAATTTTCATAATTATTTTGTCGCAGAATTTGATAAAGATTTTGAAATGACACACACTTGGAAAGACGATTGGGAACTTCAAAAAAACAACCTCAATAGCGAAGGAAAACATGTGGGTGCAATCATTGGTTTTAAAACCAAAAAAGGAGAAGTGGTAAACGTAAAAGTAGCCTCCTCTTTTATAAGTTTAGAGCAAGCACAACTAAATTTAGATAGAGAAATTGGGAAAAATTCTTTTATAGACACCAAAGAGAAAGCAAAAAATGCTTGGGAAAAGGAACTGAGTAGAATTAAAATTGAAGATGATAATAGTAATAACATCAAAACTTTTTATTCTTGCCTATACAGAGTCTTACTATTTCCAAGAACCTTTTATGAGTTTGATACAGATCATAAAATGGTGCATTACAGTCCATACAATGGAAACGTATTACCAGGTTATATGTTTACAGACAATGGTTTTTGGGATACGTTTAGAGCGGTTTTTCCATTTTTTAATATGATGTATCCAGAACAGAATAATAATATTATGGAAGGTTTGGCTAACACCTATAAAGAATCTGGATGGTTGCCCGAATGGGCAAGTCCTGGACACAGAGCTGTAATGATTGGTTCTAACTCTGCTCCAATTATTGCTGATGCCTATTTAAAAGGAACTATCAAAAATGAAAAAACTGCAGAAATTTTATTTGAAGCCCTACTAAAAAATGCCACTGTTGAAGAAGGCAGGCCTGTAAGATCTGTGGGGAGAGAAGGATTAAATTATTACAATACTTTAGGCTATGTCCCTTTTGATGTAAATATTAGAGAGAATGCTGCCAAAACCTTGGAATATGCCTATGCCGATTTTACAATTGGGCAAATGGCAGAAAAAATGGGAAAAAACAAAATTGCTAAAAAGTATTATGAGCAATCGTATCGTTATAAAAATGTATTTGATCCCTCAACAAATTTAATGCGAGGAAAAAATGAAGATGGCACTTTTCAAAGTCCTTTTGATCCATTAAAATGGGGGGGTGCTTTTACAGAAGGAAACAGTTTACATTATACTTGGTCTGTTTTTCAAGACATCGATGGATTGATCAACTTAATGGGTGGAAAAGATAATTTCATCAAACAATTGGATGGGGTTTTTACAATGCCTCCAAAATATGATGCCTCCTATTACGGAAAAGTAATTCACGAAATTAGAGAAATGGAAGTTGCAAATATGGGCAATTATGCGCATGGAAATCAACCCATACAACATATGATTTATTTGTATAATTATGCAGGTGTTCCTTACAAAACACAAGATAAAATTAGAACCGTTTTAACCAAATTATACACACCAACTCCAGATGGTTATTGTGGAGATGAAGATAATGGACAAACCTCAGCTTGGTATGTTTTTAGTGCATTAGGGTTCTATTCTGTAACGCCTGTGACTGATGAATTTATTATTGGAAGTCCGTTATTTAAAAAAGCTACATTAAATTTAAGAAACGGAAATACCTTTACAATTGAAGCAAAAAACAATTCTAAAAACAACTTTTATATTCAGTCTGCACGTTTAAATAATTCTGATTATCAAAACAGTTTTATTAAATGTAGCGATATTCAAAAAGGAGGTCATTTAGAATTTGAAATCTCTAATACTCCAAATAAAATTTGGGGAAGTAAAGCCGAAAACCTGCCATTTTCTTTAAGTAGAAAAAAATAAAATTAATAAATATTTAAGCTCAAATGAAACGTAAAACCATCCTTTTTTTATCTATTAGTTTTCTCTTTTGGGGATGCTCTTCATTGAAATCAAAGGTTGGAAATCAACAGCTATTAGAAAAAAATCAAAGACCAAATGTTATTTTTATTTTAACAGATGATCAAGGCTCTATGGATGTGAATTCGTATGGAGCAAAAGATTTGGTCACGCCAAATATGGATTATATTATAGAAAATGGAACTCGTTTTAATCAATTTTATGCATCCCCTGTTTGTTCGCCTTCTAGAGCTTCTTTATTAACAGGTAAAACACCTCAAAGAGCAGGTTTATCGGGGAATGCTGTGCCAGATTCAAAAGTAAAAAAGGGACTTCCTGGAACAGAATATACCATGGCAGAAATGTTTAAAGATGCAGGCTATGCCACCGCACATATTGGAAAATGGCATTTGGGAGATGCTCCAGAAATGACTCCAAATGCTCAAGGGTTTGACCATTCGTTTGGACACATGGTAGGCTGTATAGATAATTATTCGCATTTCTTTTATTGGAATGGTCCTAACAGACACGATTTATTCAGAAACGGAAAAGAAGTCTATTATGATGGACAGTTTTTTCCTGATTTAATGGTCAATGAAGCTTCTACTTTTATTGAAGAAAATAAAAAGAATCCTTTCTTTATGTATTTTGCTGTGAATATGCCGCATTACCCCTATCAGGGAGATGCTAAATGGTTAGACTATTATAATGATAAAGGGGTTTCATATCCCCGAAATTTATATGCTGCATTTATTTCAACTTTGGATGATAGAATTGGTGCACTACTTAAAAAACTAGATGAATTAGAAATCAAAGACAATACTATTATTGTGTTTCAGTCGGATAATGGCCATTCAACAGAACAACGTGCGCATTTTGGTGGTGGAAATTCAGGGCCTTATAGAGGTGCAAAATCGAGTTTGTTTGAAGGGGGTATTAGAGTTCCTGCAGCCATCACTTGGCCAAATAAAATACAAAAAGGTGCCATTAGAAATCAGTTTGGCGTGAATTCAGATTGGATGCCAACACTCGCAGAATTATGTGGAATTAAACTTGATTCACAAGATTTGGATGGTAAAAGTCTCGTGTCGATCCTCCATAATGAAACCGAAAAAACGAAACATACAGAAGGCTATTGTTGGCAATATCAAGATATGTGGGTGGCTCGTAAAGGACACTGGAAATTATTAGGAAATCCCAGAGATACGAGCAAGAAAACATATAAATTAAAAGAAAAAAGATTCTTGGTAAATCTTGATGATGATATTGGTGAGACTACAAATCTCGCCAAAAAATATCCAGAAAAAGTTATCGAATTAGAAAAACAGTATAGGAATTGGTTAAAACGCAATAGCAAGTAAATAATAACGTATGATTTTAGCAACTAGATTAATATTAATATTAATATTCGTTTTAAGTAGCATGCTAACGAATGCGCAAACAAAAATAATTGCGCATCGCGGATTTTCAGGGATAGCTCCTGAGAACACGCTTATTGCATTTCAAAAGGCTATTGACTGTAAAGCGGATTATTTCGAGTTGGATGTTCATAAAACAAAGAATGATTCAATTGTTGTTATTCACAATTCATCTGTAGATGAGACGAGTTCCAATGGTTTTAAAGGGGAAATTGCCGAACTAAATTATAGTGACTTAAGGGCTGTTAACGTTGGTTACAGTCGTAAATTTGGTGATATATACAAAAATGAAAAGATTCCAACTTTAAGAGAGGCCCTTGCATTGGCAAAAGGGAAGATTAAGGTCTGTATTGAAATAAAGGTTTTTGGGACAGAGAAAGAAGTTCTTAAAATTGTAAATGACCTTGGAGTCAAAGAGGATGTAATTATATTTTCTTTTAAGTACCCCGTATTGGCTAAAATAAGACAACTGGATACGGATATTTCAATCCTTTGGCTCATTAATAAAGCAGATAACATGACCCTAGAGTATGCTAAAATTATTGAATCGAATGCTATTGGAGTGGGTCCTGAAACTACGATTACAAAAGAGTCTCTAAATTTTGCGCACGAAAACGCTATTGAAGTGTGGAAATGGACTGTAAATAAAGAAGATGAAATGCAACGATTAATTGATCTTGGATTGGATGGGATAATCACTGATTTCCCTGATAAAGCTTTAAAGAAACTAAGCTCAAAATAAACGCTATTAAAACAGGCGCTTATTCAAAACGTTAAAGCCATCTGCTGACAATTAATATATAAGTATTTTTTTAGAAAAAGATGTTCCTGAGGATTTTCCTAATAAAATATAAACGCCTGTTTTTAGAGAACTTACATCTAACGATTGCGTTTTAGCACTATTTTTAACATCCATAATTCTCGACCCTAAAATATTAAATAATTCCACAGATAAAGGTTCATCCAAGTCATGGTTTATTTCGATGGTTTTAAAAGTGTGGTTAACATAAATTGACACTTTTGATTTTAACATACCGTCTAATGATAATACGAGTCCAGAGTCCCACGATCCAGCATCGTTGCCATCAGATCCGAAATCAATAGGACTATTTTCGGTAGAAGCTACAGCACTATATTCAACAAAGCCTGTAGCTGCGTTAAACATTAAATTTGATGCTGATAAATCTGCATCAATTATAGAGGTTGCAAATACATCTCCTGAAGCTGCATCTAAAGCTGGTTGTATGTTATTGGTAATTGAATTTGTTAAACTAACTACTGTATTTGGAGTCACACCTATATTTGAAACAGCTGTTTCACTTCCATTATCTACAAAGTTACCATAGATCAAAGAATTCGAAATTGTGAATGGTCTATCCCCTTCTAATCGTATTCCACCGCCTTTAGATTGATTTAATGTAGCATTTATGACCGTATTATTAAAAATAGTCGTGTTTGTAATACTACTATTCTCATTGGCACCTCCTAAATATATAGCTCCTCCGTCATTTCCTGTCGCTATATTATTTACAAAAGTACAGTTGCTCATCACTAATTGTCTGCCTATTGTTGTCACAGCAATTGCACCGCCTCTACTCCCTGAGTTGTTGTTAAAAAGAGAGCCTGAAATGGTTAATGTACCCGTACTCCCCGCTAAAATAGCACCTCCATTAGCAGAAGATGTATTGTTTTCAAAAACACAATCTGTAATTATTAAATCGGAAGCTTGTGTTAAATTAAAAACAGCCCCCTGTAAAGTAGTAGTTACGTTTTGAAATGTGATGTCTTCAAAAGAAATACTAAGTCCCCCAGCAGAAATATTGAACATTCTATCAGTCGCGGTAACCACAGCATCTGATTGCCCCTTAAAAGATAATGATTTATCAATTTCTAATACTCCAGATTGATTAAGTGCTCCAACTAAGATGATTGTATCCCCATTAGAGGCTGTTTGAACCGCAGTGTTTATGGTTGTAAAAGCTGTAGCCTCTGTTAAACCATCCGAGCCATCTCCATCTACTTTTACATAGTAAATGTTATATGTTTCAGCATAAAAATCATTGGTTTGTATTGTATTAGACGCTGGAGAAGTCCCTATTGTGTTTGTGGCTTTTAACCTGTAAAAATAGTTCGCTTGTTGCAAATCTGTATCTGTATATGTTTCTGTATCTGCAGGAAGTGTTGCTATGGTCTGAAAGTTTACTCCATCTGGTGAGCGTTCTAAAATATAGTTGTCTTCTTCCATAGATACATCATGCCATGTCAGCTCTAAATAATGTTCAGAATCTGTAAATACATAATTATAAGGGAATAGTCTTCCTGGTGTATCTGGTAATATACCATGTGTCGTTCTATCTTCAAGTTGTGCTAAATATAAAGATTGTATTAAAAGGTCTTCTCCAGTTCCTTCAATGTATCCTGCTGGATGATCAAAAGGACCATCTCCATTAACAGTGGCATCACAACCAACAGCATAATTTTGACCAATAGGTGGTTTTTGAATTGCGATTTGATTAGAAGGTGCATCAATATTCCAAGCCACACCGTTCGTGACTGTCCAACCATGCCCCGTTCCATAACTCCCTCTATTGTGCAAGCCTAAAATACCACCAGTTGTATTGGTATTTGTCCAAGTAATATTATCCCAAAGTATGCCTTGCCCCCAACGTCTATGCGACTCAGAACGCGTGTAATCTCCCGAAGAGGAGCAATTTGTAAACACAATTCCATTCACATCACTGGCTCCATTGGCAACAAAGGTATGCCTGCCATTAGATGCTACACAATTTTCAAAAAGAATATTGTTACAAAAGTCCGTTACTTCGAAATTGTATCTCCATCCCCCAGAAATTGGACCGTGCATATCGAGTACTTTGGTATCTATTACAGAACAACGCGTTGCCTCATCGAATTTAACGCCTTGGTCACTCACTCTTAAAATGGTGACGCCTTGGACCCAAGAATTATCGACACCAATCATGTTAATGCCTACTTTGACATGGTCTCTACCTGTAACTCCTGAAGATTCTACAAATATCCGTAGGTTTTCAATACCACACTCTTTTAATTGACTGTTCCCATTGTAGGTATATACATAGGATTGCGATAAAGACCGGTCTAATACATCATAAATAGGAGTTGCCACCTGAATTTTGTTGCCTTCTATATTCGTAATATGTCTATTGAAAACTAAATTTATTGTATTGGGTTCCCACGGAGCGTCAGTGCCTACACCCCCATTATCTACGGCTTCTATCCATGCTGCTGTGCTCGGATGTTTGATGATGATATTATCACCAATATTATAAACGGATGCATCTGCAACTTCAATCGTTCTGCTACCCGCTGGAATATAAGGGCTCACAATATCTTGTCGAGTTCCTGCAACCTGTCCTCCGAAACCACTTTTGTTATTCGTACCAATTCTAATTAGTGTTCTTTCGTCTGGAATGTTCCCTGCGCCTATAATAATTGTATTTAATGCTGCATCTTCACCATCGCCAGAACCCCGAAGTACAACGCCGCTACTGTTTATGATGAGTTCACCACTAACAGAATATTCTCCTGGTGATAATAACAATGTTCCTCTATGTCCATTAGCATTTAGTGATAATGCTTCTACTTCGTCAATTGCTGCTTGAATATGTGCTGTATTATCTCCAGCCACAGGGCTTATTTGTCTTACGACTGCTACGTTTGGCAACGCTTCTTCACCATTTTTATAACCTACATAACTGAAATCTGGAATGTGGTTCCCATCAGTATCGGAGACATACACCAATTGATCAGAGTTATTGTGGAAAAGGATAGAGGATTCGTATTGTGCCTGTATGGAGTTTGATACGAAAATTAGAAAACAAATTGTAGTCATCTTCAAATAAGCACTTTTTTTCATAATTTATATTTTAATAATTCTTTACAGAGAGGTTTCTAATAAAAACACAAATGAACACATATTCATTAATTTAAAATTAATATTTACTTAATATGAAACGTTATTGAGATAAACCGACTCTAAAACACAACATAGCAGCAGCGCAGCTAAAGGAATTTTTAAAAGATTAAACGTGGGGATTCTGCTAAAGATAACGGAAATACGCTTACCATTGAAGCATAAAAATAAATTAAAAAACAAACACTTGAGGAGACTTCGATACTCCAAATAAAATTATCCTTAATATCATCCAAAATAATTGGACTATTTCGTTTAAATTAAGTACTATTGATAAAATAAATTAAAACTCATGACCAAAAATGTAATCACATTATTTTTCTTCTTTTATTTGATCTTATTATCATCTTGTGATGAGAAAAGATCAAAAAATACTGAGAATACAATGACTGCCCCCAAAGGAATGGTTTGGGTAGAAGGAAAAACCTTTTTACAAGGCGCAAAACCTTCAGATAAATTTGCAATGGAAAGAGAAAAACCGGCCCACAAAGTTACTGTAGATGGTTTTTTTATAGACATTACCGAGGTCACAAATGGACAGTTTAAAAATTTTGTGAAAGCTACACAATATACCACCATAGCAGAAAGAAAAATAGATTGGGAAGAAATGAAAAAGCAGTTACCTCCTGGCACTGAAAAACCACATGATTCTATTCTTCAACCTGGTAGCCTCATCTTTAATAAAAACATAAACGCTGTAGCTAATATGAATAATTACCAGCAATGGTGGACTTGGAAAATTGGTGCTAATTGGCAACATCCAGAGGGACCAAATTCTTCTATAGATGGAAAAGATAACCATCCTGTCGTTCATATTGCTTATGAAGACGCAGTAGAGTATTGTAAATGGGCCAACAGACGTTTACCAACAGAAGCTGAATGGGAAGCCGCAGCTCAGGGAAAGACTGACGACGCTATTTATACTTGGGGAAATAATCCTTCGGTTTTAAATGCAAATGCTAATACTTGGCAAGGAATTTTCCCTGTTAAAAATGAAAGTATTGATGGGTTTGAATTTATTGCTGACGTAAAATCTTATCCACCAAACAGTATCGGGCTTTATGATATGTTAGGGAATGTATGGGAAATCACCGGAGATTTATTTAATGTTAATCATTATAAAGAAATAGACAATTCTAAAGGTCTTGTCAATCCAACAGGAGCGAAAAAATCTTACAGTCCAAATAATCCTTACCAAATAGAATATGTAATGAAAGGCGGTTCATTTTTATGCCATGCTTCTTACTGTGCCAGCTTTAGAATTTCTGCAAAAATGGGAGTAAGCTCAGATTCTGGATCAGATCATATGGGGTTTAGAACGGTCGCAACGGCAAAAATGCTCAAGGGTAAGAATTAATTTCAAACAAATTTCCTTCAAAATAGTTCGAGTTTAGGCACTTTGCCTCCACCCTGAAAACCCTTCTTAATTGAGGGTTTTTTTGTTATAACTGCAACAGCCTATAGAGTTAGTATAGGCTGTTACGGATATAAAAATGGACTTCATCTTCTGTAAAAGTGAAGATTAAAAAAGCTAAAATAAGAGTGTTTTTCTCATTTAGTATTTAACAAACCTTTTCGTTGATGATTTAACACCATCTGAAACCTCAATAAGGTAAATACCTACAGACAAAGAGCTTACGTCAATGGCATGTGTGTTATTGGCTTTTAAAATAATTTGCCCCAATCTATTATATACTTTTAAATCATAATTATTTAAACCTTTAATATGTAACTTATCAGACGTAGGGTTTGGATACATAATAAACTTCAGGTTTTCGTTGTCTCCATCATAAGAAGATAAACTAGAGTCTTCCACAATAACCGTTCTTGTAACTTCTGTGGCGGCATTGCCAGCAACATCACTTACGTTATAAGAAACAGTATAAGAACCAACGGTCTGAGTGTCTACATCACTAACATCAGTTGTGATATTAGAGGTTAATACAGTATCATCATCATAATTATCTGTAGCTGTTGCGCCACCATCTGCGTATGTAGATCCAACTTCAATAGTTACGATCCCTTCGCCTGTAAGTGTAATGACGGGCACTGTTGTATCTACGACATTAACCGTTCTTGTAACTTCTATAGCGGCATTGCTAGAAGCATCCGAAACATTGTAAGTCACGGTGTAGCTTGCAACGACATCAGTATCTACATTATTTACAGTAATTATATTAGAGCTTAATGCGGTATCATCATCATAGTTGTCGGTAGCTGTAGCACCACCATCTGCGTAGGTAGTTCCAACTTCAATAGTTAC
>Ga0209304_1001661_pt1 | contig 13101 bp, 8 predicted proteins | sample COGITO_mtgs_1004_4_FD_184789 | JGI IMG/M metagenome (GOLD analysis project Ga0209304, IMG submission 184789) | Pelagic marine microbial communities from North Sea - COGITO_mtgs_100423 (SPAdes) (version 2) | ecosystem: Environmental > Aquatic > Marine > Epipelagic ...
AGTCTACTTAGTTCTAAACGAGTGGAAGTCATTGCCCATTTGGGAGTGGACAGTATTTATCATCCGTATTGTGAAATGCGCTTTGATCCGCGTATGGGGCAAGTTCGGGTTATTCGCTATGAGACTGGTTTGGGGTTGGCGTCGTTTACCGATTCTTACCACGCTTTGGACATGAGTGTTGACCAATTGGTTTGGAACCAGGGCACACCCATTTTGAACTTCAAAAACCTCAACTTAGGATCCGAACAAGCAGCAATCTTTGAGAGTAAGCAGTACTTCCGGGTACAGCGTATGGAGGAAATAGCGGGGCTCCAGAAAAACCATCCGCTTCGTGAACTACGAGACGCGGCCTATGGCTTTGGATATGAAGACATGCCCTTAAAGGATTTGACTTACGCGCTGCGTATGGCTCCGGAAGAAGGCGAATTTTTCCTCTACCATATGGCCATTCAGGGGTTTGTCACCTTTGATGTGGATGCCCAGACGATCAGTTTAACCGATCGTTTGTTCGAATATTTATTGAATTGGGAAGGCAAGCGCGATTACGATGTGATTCAGTTCGTTTCTCGTATTCCTACCGGTAACAACGCCCAGGTCAGCCTATTGAATTACCAGATGGATATTGCTGGTATTTCACGTATTGCGGTGAGTGATTCTCAAGAAGTGAATCTTTACCCGCGCGGTGGCCGGATTACTGTGAATGAGGGAATGGATTTTGATTTCGACGGGCGCATCAATGCAGGGTTGTTTAGTTACTGGGGACAAGGCTATTCCTTTGACTACGATTACTTCAAAATAGACATGCCGCAGGTCGATTCCATGCGTTTCAAGGTGAAAGAATTCAATCCAAAGCCTGGCGAGCGTGCTGCTTTAGTGAATGTGCAGACTGTACTACAGGACTTACAAGGACAGTTGCTTATCGATCAACCTGATAATAAAAGCTCTAAAGAGTACCATCCTGAATATCCCATCTTTCAAGCGCTCAACAATTCATTTGTTTACTACGATCACCCCCGCATTCATGGAGGAGTTTACGAGCGATCGGCCTTCTACATGGCACTCGAGCCCTTTACCATAGATTCCCTCGACAATACGACTACGGACGGTATTCTTTTCGACGCGACCTTCCATAGCGCAGACATTTTTCCGGTATTCGCACAACCGTTATCGGTCATGCCAGACTATAGTTTAGGTTTCGAAACCCAGATGCCAGCCACGCCAGCGTACAAAGCATCTGGAACGTACACAGGCTCCTTATCCTTATCAAATCAAGGATTGCACGCAGAAGGAGCTTTGGATTATTTACAGAGCCGCACTGTTTGTCCTGATATCTTATTCTTTCCGTTGCAAGCGAGCGGCCGTGCCGCCACGTTTGCTGTTGAAGAAAGCACTCTGGGCATGGGCTATCCTTACGCCGCCGGAACGAGCAATCCATTCGTTTGGATGCCCTATGAAGATTACATCCGTGCAGAAACTCGTGAAACCCCTTTTGCATTGTATGGGTCGCCAGAAGTTGCCGGTGAGGGTTCGCTGACCTACGGCGGTCGCGGAATGTTTGGTACTGGTGAATTGCGCTACGGCACGGCTAAACACAACAGTGAAGTTGAGGGCTATCAATTCTTCCGCCGATCCTTTGTTTCAGCGGATCAGGATTTCAGAGTGAAAACTAAAATCGATGACGAGCAATGGGCGTTCCAAATGTTGGCATCGTCAGCTGAGGTAGATTTTGATAAGCAGGAGGGGGTCTTCGATAAATTGGACCCGTACAGCACCTTAGAGTTCCCATCAAATCAATACATGGCGTACATGGATCATGCAGAATGGGATATGGCTAAAGCGACGGTTGATATCAAGCATACGCAGGACAACCAGGCCTATCTCGTCAGCACGCATCCTCGGCAAGACAGTCTAGATTTTACAGCGGCCTATGCCCGATTTGCGCTTGCACCGAGCACCATTGAAGCTTTTGAAGTACCTCAGATTGACGTAGCAGATGCCTCTATTTATCCCGACAGTGGGTATGTCGTGATCCGCATCAATGCTGAAATGGACCCGCTGGAGCATTCAACAATATTGGCCGATCGATTCACGAAACTTCATAACTTCTACGAGACGACAGCACGTATTCGTGGCAAGTACCGCTACACCGCTCACGGTATGTACGACTACATTGATGAAGAGGAGAGTACCTGGCCAATCGCTTTCGAGAGTATTGCCCCAGATACTGCCGGCGTAACACTAGGGCGCGCAATCATTGACGAGACTGATGATTTTTACATTAGCCCATACTTTGCTTACCGCGGTAAAGTGGAACTCCATGCGGACCAATTACCGATGTACTTCATGGGCTCTATTCTCATTCAGCACGATTGTCGCAACCTTCAAACCACGTGGTTCGACATCGCCAGTATCATAGATCCAAATGACATTGTCATTGAGCTTCCCTTTAACGACCCTAATAAGCTCAGCGACAATACCTTCAATGGTGTATATATCTCGCAAGACAGCTTGGGGGGACATTCGAATTTCTTATCAAAATATGCGGATCGCGCAGATATTGAGGTACTCTCGGCGGATGGTATACTTTATTACGATCGCCAGGAGGAGGGTTACGTTGTAACGACTTACGAAAAGCTTAAAGATTTCACACTTCCAGATCCGTATTTGATTTTCCATAATTACGATTGTGACTTATACGGAACAGGACCTCTAAAAGTGCTGGAAAATACAGGTGCGGTAACCACTGCTTTAGCCGGTGCGGTGCGTCACGACCTCGTGAAAGACGAGGTTAGTATTGATGGAGTGATGACTATGAATGCACCGCTAGATGAAAAAGCGTGGGAGGCAGTTGCCCAACTGTTTAATGACGGTTCAGGTTCCCTACGAAGCGATGAAACCGCCTACATCGATGGTATTTATGCGTTGCTTGGTCAAAAAGACGGTGGTGAATTCCTTGAAAATATAGGCCTCCACGAAAACGAAGGTAAATTCCCGAGATTCTTGCGACAAACGTTAGTATTGAGTGAAGTAAACTTAAGCTACAGCGGTCGCTACAAGAGTTTTATTAGTGAGGGCACAGCGACCATTCAGAACATCTATAACCAGCCCGTATTTGCAGAAGTCTCTTGTTTGATTGAAGTGAAGGAACGTCGACGGGGTGGTGAAATCATTCTGTATCTAGACAACGGTACCGACTACCTCTATCTATCCTTTAAAGGTATAGTCATGAGCATTCGCAGCAGTGATGAAGCGTTTAATCAGGGTATCCTAGAAAAAGATGCGAAGGACCGCAGCGTTAAAGCCAAAGGCGATGCTCCAGCCTTTACTTATAACCTTGCGGGCAAAGGGAAAATCATGTTATTAAAACGCAGATTCGGAATTGAAGAATAACTTTCCTTACCCTTATATTTACATCATGAGTTATCAAGAGGAATTACAACAATCTACAGCCACTGTCGCCCAGCGAGAGTACAACCTAGTATTGTTTAATGACCACGAGAACTCTTTTGACTTTGTCATTGAGATTTTGTGCACCGTATGCGACCATACGGAGATACAAGCCGAACAATGTGCTTGGATTACCCACTACAAAGGGAAATGCCAAGTCCTCTCTGGAGACCTGGATGATCTCAAGATTAAAGCAGAGCTGATGGGGGATGTAGGCTTAACCGTTGAGGTTCAGTAACTACCGATTCACTTCGTATTACCCCTTTGATTTTATCTCAAAAAATCCCCAACACCCCTTTTACAATTAACTTTTTCCGCTATATTTGCCACCCCATACGGGAACGATGGCCGTGTAGCTCAACTGGATAGAGTACTTGACTACGAATCAAGCGGTTGAAGGTTCGAATCCTTCCTCGGTCACGAAGAGCAAACAAGCTCAAAGCCTGCAACGAAAGTTGCAGGCTTTTTTTATGCCCAGAACTACGCGATGCTTGCATCAAAGTGGGGTGGGCATAAAAAAAGAGAGCAGCGCGAAGCGCGGCTGGTTTTGCGCTGGTTTGTTCGGAATTCGGATAAAGAAGGATCTTTTGAACGAAGTGAGAAAAATCAAAAGAGCGTTTAAATGGTATGGTCTGTCTAACTAATTGATTTTCAGTAAATAATTTTTATATTCATGCTCTAACTAATACAATATTCTTATGAAAAACTTAATGTTAACGGCCATTGCGGCCAGTTTGCTTGCATCATGCAGTACTTTAACTTCAGATGAAGCGCGCGAATTTCAAACTTCAATGGAGAAGGCAAATGCAGCTACACAAGAGCACGCAGATGCATTCTATAATGCGCTGAATGACGACTTCGCTTTCTATAATGGGGCAACGGGGGGCTTATGGCCTAAATCGGAAATAACCGTAACACCAGATTGGTTTGACGAGGATACGACTTATTCGGAATTCTTAAGTACTCATGAATCGGGTAACGTGGTAAGTGCATTCGGTAAAGGAGTTTCTAAATACGGAATGTTCGAGATAAATACTCGGTTCCACGCACTTTATACAAAGGCAGATGATGGCTCTGTGAATTGGCTTAGAAATATGGCCATCAATGAGCATCTTTTGGCCTTCAGATGGATGGATCTGAGCATTAAAGATGATGACCGATTCAGTGAATTGTTTCAAGGAATGGCAAGGTCAGCAACTACGCTTCGGTTCGCTACTGCAGCTGCGTATAGTGATTCACTAGCGTCAGAATATCCAGATTATGCACCAGCCCATTTTGGTCATTTTTTGAAAGCTTGGCAGGATAACGATGAAACGGGCATGATAGATTTGGTTGAATCAATATCAGGCAAGCTAGATAATGAAAATCACGCTGAAACAGAATGGATGATGGGCATCACTGCAGATAGTCAGGAGATGCGTACGTATCATTGGCAAAATGCGTTGAATTTATCTCCTAATGCGCCCCTGATAACTGTTTTTTATTCGTTCAATCAACCAAACGTCGCTGTTAAGGAAGCGGTTGTTCGTAGAGTTTTGGAAAGACATCCAGGAAATGCAGGATTATGTAACGTTATGGGTTACATACTCATGGGTCAAGATAAAATGGAAGAAGCCAAGGAATACTTTGAATTCAATATGACTTTCAATGATGATCTTGCTAATTCATTTGATTCAATGGGCGATTGGTACGCGAAGAATGGAGACTCTGAAAATGCTTTAGAGATGTTCCAAAAAGCGGCAGAAATGGATCCTGATAATTTTACATTTGATGCTTCTCGTGTGGAAGAGTAGATTAGTTTCTCTCCTAAATTAAAATAAGAAAGCCACTGATACCATCAGTGGCTTTTTCGTTTAATCGGTTAGAGTTCTATACCTCCGCATCTAATAAATCGGTCACTACGTGGTAACGAGGATCTTCAATGGAGCTTTGAATGTACTTCGCGAAGTTCGGATTAGCTTTTTTCAAAATTGCTGTACACTCAGGGCTGAGATGCGATAAAGTAACCATTTTACCTACGGTAAGGTATTTGTCGATGATGCGCTCAATAGCCTCGATACCACTGTGGTCACTCACGCGGCTTTCAATAAAGTCAATTTCTATTTTCGCCGGGTCCTCTTTAATGTCAAATTTCGATGCAAAACTTTGTGTAGATCCAAAAAAGAGCGGTCCCCAAATCTCGTATACTTTCGTGCCATCTTCTTTGATGCGTTTGCGCGCGCGGATTCGAATGGCATTTTCCCATGCAAATTTCAACGCACTCATAATCACACCTGCAATTACAGCAATGGCTAAATCTTGCCAAACGGTAATGGCACTTACGGCGATAAGAACAAAGGCATCAGCCATTGGGATTTTACGCAGAATACGGAAACTGGACCAGGCAAAGGTGCCTATCACTACCATAAACATGACACCGACCAAAGCTGCGATAGGTATTTGCTCAATCAATGGTGCGCCAAATAGAATGAATGAAAGTAAACCTAGTGCTGCAACAATGCCTGAAAGTCTGCCACGGCCGCCAGAGTTTACGTTGATAATACTCTGACCAATCATTGCGCAGCCGCCCATTCCTCCGAAGAGTCCGTTAATTACATTCGCAGAACCTTGTGCAATACACTCTCTATTTCCTGAACCGCGCGTCTCTGTCAAGTCATCTACTAAGTTCAGTGTCATTAGAGATTCGATAAGTCCAACGGCGGCTAATAAAAAGGCCGTGGATAAGACAGTACCCCAATGTCCTTTTATGGTATCAAAAAGATTGAAAATCTCAAATTGAAAAGTGGGCAATCCGCCTTTTAGGCCTTCACCGCCTCCTTCACGAATGAATGAGCCCACGGTACTTACATCAAGCCCAGCACCAATGGTGATTGCTGCGACCACAATAATTCCTGCAAGTGCTGCTGGAACCACCTTGGTTACTTTTGGCAGTAGCCACATAATGGCCATAGTAAGTCCTACAAGCCCTAACATGGTATATAATTCACCGCCTTGAATCCATGCCGCCTCGCCGTCCGTTACGCGCTTAAATAAGCCCAATTGGCTCAAGAAAATGACAATGGCTAGGCCGTTCACAAATCCCATCATTACGGGATGAGGGATGAGGCGAACAAATTTCCCTAATCGAAATAAACCGGCCAGAATTTGAATCGCACCAACAAAAAGCAGGGTGATGAACAGCCAGTACAAGCCGAGGTTGGTTATGGGGCTTGCCAAAGTTTCGCCAACTGAATTGCCTTGTTGAATCAAATGCACCATAACCACAGCCATTGCGCCAGTGGCTCCAGAAATCATGCCTGGACGTCCTCCAAACAACGAGGTGATTAAACCCATCATGAACGCACCGTAAAGCCCTACAAGCGGATCTATACCTGCAACGAATGCAAAGGCTACAGCCTCTGGAACCAATGCGAGTGCAACGGTGATTCCAGATAAAATGTCATTTTTTGGATTGCCAACGAAGTTGTTGAAGAGTCGTTTCATAGAATGGGTGTGCTATTAAGCGGGCAAAAGTAGGGGTTCTAAAATGAAAAGAGCGGCCGTGGGCCGCTCTTCTTTAGTTCTTTACCGAATCTAATTACATCTCGTGACGCGCTTTCAAGTCATCAACTAAAAGTTTAAATTCTTTCAAGTCATTTTCATCACCTCTGCTAAAGTCTAGTCGAAGTGTAGCATTGTAATGGTCCTCTGCTTTTGTAAATTGTTCTGTCAAGGCACAGGCTAAGAGCAGATTCTTGTACACGTCAGGAATCACTTTCTTGTTGACACGCGCTTTCTTATCATCCATATCGCCTTCTTCTAAAGCCGCTTCCCATGCTTCAATGGCACTTGCAAGTTTTGCTTTCGCTTCATCTGGACGTGAGGTCAACATGTTGTATCCTTCTTTCGCATCAAACATGGCATTTTCTAAATCATCGTACTCGCCTTTTTTATTCTTTACATAGATGATTTCCACATCGCGCTTTTGCTCTGTTGTACCTAGCTTGTCATTAAGCATCCAATTAATGATGCCCATATTAGTCTCAACAATCTGCGGTTGTAGGTTATCTACTAACGTAGTTGCATTTGTACTAGGGTGGCTGCGGGTCTCGTCTGCAGAAGCGTAGAGTTTGTAATCCGCAATGCTGCTCGGCACTTCATCAAAAATGATTGTTCCATTGGGATGTACTGCACGCAAAGACATGCTGTGGCGGTAATTAAATTCCCAATGTGTTTTTACGATAGTCTTTTTTGCTTTAGTTTTTGAATCTACTTGAGTATATTCTTTCTTTTTGACCACCGGGTCATCATTTTCGAACCCAAAGAGGTGCACTTCAATCTGCACGCCATTGGGATCTTGGTCTAGGCCCTCAATGCGACAGTAGGTACTGGCTAATTGTTCCCCATTGAACACCTTTTGATGCGCTACTTGACGCTTATAGGGTTTCGAGGGTGGGTAATAAGATCCTGGAGGTGTAGGCTTGCTATTTTCTAAAACCTGTTTTTCAATGATTTTACCCATGGTGCCCTTACTATTCCAGTCTTCAAGAGCTTTCTCGTATTCTGCATAACGCTGATCGTAAACCGCCTTCGCCGCGGCTTCTTTTTCAGGGTATTCTGCTAGCGCTTGTTGGTATTCTTCTTCAGCTTTCGCTAATTCAGCATTGATTTCCTCTTCGTAATCCAAAATGACCTGGCTAGTGTAGCCCATACCTTCTTCTAAATGAACTAGAGGTGGCTGGATGTAAGAAACACTCATTTTTTCCTTCTTCATATTTTGACCGAAGGAAAGGCAAGCGGTAAGTACTAAGGCTGCAGAAAAAATATTTTTCATAGGTTTTTTCAATTTTAATGTTTCGAAGATAACCAATGGAATTAGGCTATCCAATCATTGCTTTATCCTCTTCTCACGTACTGGGATACATCAAAAAAAGCGCCCTTATTCGGGGCGCTTCAAGTGCGAAATTGACTTTTATTTTGCTGCGAGAGCAAGGCGCTGTTCCGCTATTTTCTGATCACTAATAAAATCGTCGAATTCGACCAATTTATCCAGAATACCGTGTGGGAATAGTTCAATCACTCTATTCGCGACCGTCTGGTTGATAGTATGGTCATGCGAACTGAATACTAGTGTTCCTTTAAAATCACGCATTCCGTTGTTGAGCGCTTGGATACTTTCCAGGTCAAGGTGGTTAGTGGGTTCGTCCAGGAACAAGAGGTTGGCTTGCTGTAGCATCATTCTACTGAGCATACAGCGCACCTTTTCGCCACCGGACAATACGCGTGCACTCTTAAATACTTCTTCACCAGAGAAAAGCATTTTACCTAAAAACCCACGAACGAACACCTCGTCCTTATTTTCAGGCGAGTAGTCGCGCAGCCAATCCATGAGGTTATCGTCGGTATCGAAATAGTCGGCATTTTCGTTGGGAAGAAAGGCGGAGCTAATGGTCTGTCCGTAAGAAAATGAACCGGCGTCCGCTTGACGCTTTCCTTCTAGAATTTCAAATAGTGCGTTTACTGCACGATGGTCATCTGCTAAAAGCGCTACTTTATCTCCTCTATTTAGTTTGAAACTGAGGTTTTTGAAGAGAACTTCACCGGCATCATCGAAGGCCGATAGACCATCAATTTCAAGAATCTGATCTCCGGCTTCTCGCAATTGGTCAAAAATTATAGCAGGATACATGCGGGATGAAGCTTGAATGTCGTCCACATTGATTTTTTCCAACATCTTCTTTCTCGATGTGGCCTGCTTACTCTTCGATGCATTGGCTGCAAATCGGGAGATGAAGTCCTGAAGTTCCTTGCGCTTGTCTTCAGCTTTCTTATTTTGTGCCTGACGCTGACGAAGGGCCAATTGTGAACTTTCGTACCAAAACGTGTAATTACCTGTGTATTGCTTGATGCGTTTGTAATCTATATCGGCAATGTGCGTACAAACCGTATCTAGGAAGTGACGATCGTGACTCACCACAATCACTGTATTTCTGAAATCAATCAAAAAGTCTTCCAGCCAAGAGATGGTTTTTAAATCCAAATCATTGGTAGGCTCATCCAGAATTAAAATGTCCGGGTTACCAAACAATGCTTGTGCGAGTAAAACACGGACTTTCATGGCGCCCTCTACATCTTGCATGAGTGTGTAATGCATGTCTGTCCCAATGCCTAATCCGCTCAGTAGGTTAGCAGCGCTGCTTTCTGCGTTCCAACCGTCCATTTCTTCGAATTTTACCTCAAGATCAGCGGCTAATAGACCGTCCTCTTCATTGAAATCTGGTTTCATGTAGATGGCGTCCTTTTCTTGCATTAAGTCCCAAAGTGGCTTATTACCTTGAATGACAGTGTTTAATACTGTTTCTTCATCAAAAGCGAAGTGGTTCTGAGAAAGAACGGACATACGCTTGCCCGATTCCAGCGTAACATTTCCGCTGTTTGGACTTATTTCATTCGATAGAATTTTTAGGAAGGTAGATTTTCCCGCGCCGTTCGCGCCAATAAGGCCATAACAGCGCTCGCCGTGAAATTTAATATTCACGTCTTCAAAAAGGACGCGTTTTCCGAACTGTAGAGTTACGTTGTTGACGTTGAGCATGGTACTTTCTTAATTTGGCGCGAAGGTACGATGCAGCGCTGTATTATAAGTGTCCGAAGAAAATAATCAGTAAAGGCTGCAACATTGTTGTAATTAATTGGTTATCTTTTAGTTATGCATATACCAGTCTTTACACACGCCTCACGGAAAGCCATAGGGCGATGGGCACTCTACTTAGCTATCTTTAGCTTTATTGTCCATCTTTTGCTGCATTTGTTTCGATCGTACATCCCCGGTGGAATGGAAGCAGCCTTATTAAGGGACCCTATAAGTGCAATCTATACCCCATTCTCTATTTTGTTGGTGTACGAAGCTTATCTGATGATCTATTATTTGCGTAGATCTACCACCATTTATATCGCAAAACAGTACGAAGTGATTTCTCTTATTCTCATTCGAGGTCTCTTTAAGGATATGGCCGCTATAGATTTAAAAATAGCTACCTGGAGCAGTCAACACAATCTTGAATTTGCAGCGGATATCATTCTCGTGGTATTGGCGTTTTACCTTGTATATTGGTTTTATAGGTTAAGTGGTACTTATAAGTATGCGGATTTTGAAGCCATGGAGCAAAAAGAAATTGGACCGCGTTTAAAGCAATTCATTCAAGCTAAAAACTATTTATCTCTTGCTCTTTTTGTAATTTTTGTAATCCTAGGTTTTCAAAGCTTTTTTACCTGGATTGTGCCGACCTTCCAGCACATTGAGCAGGCAAATATGGTGGCTGTGAATGCTATTTTCTTTGAGCAGTTCTACAACTTTTTGATCATTTCGGATGTCATTATTCTACTCCTGTCATTTTTATATTCTGACAATTTCCCTGTAATCATACGGAATTCAAGTTTTGTTATTTCAACCGTCATGTTGAAGTTGTCATTTACTGCGGAAGGCCTGTTGAGTCAGGTCTTAATCTTGTTAGGTATAGGCTTCGGTGTACTTATGTTGCACGTTCATAATAAATACAAAGCCTTAAGTTGAGCCTAGACTTATAATGCTAACATTCCTTTAGAATACGTCGAAATGAAAACTATTGAAGTGGTCGCAGCCATGATACAGGTCGAGGATATGATTTTGGTCGTGCAACGCAAGGAGGATAAAAAAGCGCACAAGAGTTTAAAATGGGAATTCCCGGGAGGAAAAGTAGAAGAGGGGGAGCGTCCTAAGGATGCAGTTGTACGTGAGGTAAAAGAAGAATTACAATTGGACATAAATCCAGTAGCGTGGGTAGGACGTGTGGTTTACGAATACCCCGATGTTAAAGTTGACCTCACACTTTTTCATTGCGCGCTTCGAGCAGGGCTTCCCATTATCAGCGAACACAATGACCTTCGTTGGTCTCACAAATCCTTATTGTACACTTTTGACTGGTCTGCTGCTGATCATGAGATTTTGCAACTGGCCGGGTGGCTGGATTAATTAACCGTGATTACATTGCTTTTATCCAGGTTTGTGAGGCGTGTAGGGTAAAGACAAAGAGGCATTTGAGTTTTCCCATGATGCTTTGTTTGCCTTTAAAATAATAAAAAGGGCCCGCGCATTTGCGGACCCTAACATCCACGTGCTCTAAACTCATTATCGTGGTATAAAAAGTTTTGTAGCTTGTTTGCTCCCGTCTTCGTAGGTAATGCCCAGGACGAACCAGCCCGAATATTGTAAGGTGAAGGTGTTTTTTTTGGTTTTTAAGACCATACGTCCGAGCTCGTTATACACTTCTAAGGATTGAATGGGCCATTTTATATCGAGTCAATGCACATTTTCTGCAAATGCGAAAGTTACGGCTTATTAAGATGAAGCATAAGGATAAGAGAGCATACTGGGAGGAAACAAAGGCGCGTTTTCCTGGTATAGAACTGTACTGCACTCAAACAGAGATAGCTAGTTATTTCGGTGTTTCAAAGTCTACGATGCACCGCATCATGAAATAGACTTATCTTTCTCGTGTATGAAATACATTCTTCCTTGGGACTCATCTTCCAGTCGGGTTCTCTTTGCACCATTGGTTATATATCTCGCAATGTTACCGGAATCGTGGGTGGGTCCGGTAGTGGTTGCGATCATCTGGTTCGCGCTTATTGGGGATATTCTTGACGGCATTATTGCCAGACAACTCGGCGTCGCCACACCATTGATGCGCCGGGCAGACAGCATCGCTGATCTTATCTTTTGGCTCGGTGTAGGTACTGCGATTTGGCTCTGGAGTCCGGAGATATTTAGACCGCATCTGTGGTGGATCAGAATTGCCTTGCTTATGGAAGTCTTGACCTACGTGGTGTCGTTCTTGAAGTTTGGCAAGGAGCTCGCGGCCCATGCCTATTCAGGGAAATTGCTCGGCATTGGTATTTTGCTTGGGTTTACTCATTTGTGGTGGACCGGAGCGCCGCAGTGGACGCTTTATATGATGTTGGTTCTCGCTAATGTGAGCCAATTGGACCGATTCGGTATTGCCTTCTTCCTACCCCAATGGACTCCCGATACCCCCAGCGCTTACCATGCCTGGCGGATTAAAAAAGGTTTACCCATCAAAAAACACAAGCTGTTTCACGGGGAGTAAATCTGCTATCTTAGAACATCAGTTTTAAATCATTCTCATGCGTTTACTCCTTCTTTTATTGGCCCTTCCGTTCTTCTCGGTCGGTCAAAATCACCAGCAGTTTCAGTTCGACGGCCCAGCCATCCTCATACATGGAGGAGCTGGAGGTATAGAGCGGAAGTATTATACTGATGAACAAATTGCCGCATACGACTCCGCCTTGCGTGTGGTATTGCAGTCGGGTTATGCCCTGCTGGATGAAGGCGCAAATGGCATGGACGTGGTGGTGCATTGCCTCACGCTTTTAGAGAACGATCCTCATTTTAATGCGGGTAAAGGCGCTGTTTTTAATGATCAGGGCGAAGTAGAATTGGACGCCTCAGTTATGAATGGTGCCACTAAAATGGCGGGAGCTGTGGCTGGGCTGAAGCACATCAAAAATCCTGCGAAGTTAGCGCGGGCAGTGATGGAAGAGACCTCGCATGTCTTGCTCATTGGCGAAGGCGCGGAGGACTTTGCGAAATCCCGTTCGCACGAGTTTGTTGAAAAC
>Ga0209304_1001664_pt1 | contig 13097 bp, 9 predicted proteins | sample COGITO_mtgs_1004_4_FD_184789 | JGI IMG/M metagenome (GOLD analysis project Ga0209304, IMG submission 184789) | Pelagic marine microbial communities from North Sea - COGITO_mtgs_100423 (SPAdes) (version 2) | ecosystem: Environmental > Aquatic > Marine > Epipelagic ...
CCAAATTTAAAGGGGTTAACACCGAGTTTCGCTTGCTGCTCTATTCCCAGTTTTAAAGCTGATCGGGCATATTCATATTGGTGCATCCAGGATTTATCACTTTCTCGATTATTTTTTTTCACCCAATGATCATAATCCGTCAACTTGAAGTGCTTCTTAAGCACTTCAGACCAAGATCCTTCGACTGGAGCAGATGACGTCACCGTTTCGTAATCGGCAAATTGGTCTATAGGAGATAAGAGGGGGTGGGTTTCACTGTCCCCCTTTACTTGCGTGACTTCAAATAAAGGCTCCCAACGACTACGGGATTTGGCATAATCCACTGATAGCGGCTCGCCTCTAACATCCTCTAGTGCAAACATAACCCCCCTACTTAGATTACCATTATGAGGAATCGCCAACACTTCACCCGCTGTTTGCTCCTCATAATCACTGAAATAATCCCACAGAGCCTCTGGGTCACTGCTGTCATATTGAGAAAAAGGCAGCACCTGACCTGCTTTCTCGGCGTCATCTTTGAAGATGACTACCCGATGGAGATTATAGAATGTCTGTGTCCACTCATAGCCGATAAAGGCGGTAAACTGGCCGGGTAGATTGTATTTATCGGCCAACGTTATAGCATTTTTCCAGACAGATTCTCGATAGTGATCATTCGCAGGGCTACCCTCCTGAAATCCATCCATAAAGAGCAGAAAAGAAAGTTTTGCTGACTTTTGAGTGTCTGAATTTTCAATTTCGTTTACCTGCGAGAGCATCCTCTGACCCAGCGAAGATGAAAGTAAGCTGGGCTCTCGAGCCTCCAGTCCTTGCATAACTCCCATATTACTCGCGTGATCGGCCACAACCAGAAAATCTAATGGCCGACGAATTTTGGCAGGAACACCACTACTGGATTCAACTATTTCGCCCTTGGCAAAGCGGTAGGCCGCCTCTGGGTCTAAACGATTACCCCCGACATAAGCATCCCAAGACAAACTGGTGTGGAGGTGAGTGTCGCCCCAATAAACGTTGGTGAGATATGCTCCGCTATAATCTGAAGAATAACTAGTAATCTTCTGCTCACTTTTATGAAGCTCAGCCACGGCATGGCATGCCAATAGGAGAGGTAATATTAGATATGTAAAAAGCCTATATCGCTTGTTCATAGAATGATATTTCCAGCATCAATAAAATATTTTCTTCAGGTCTTCATTATCGAAATGAGTTCGGCTTTTTCAATCACTTACTGCCAGATAGTACCGCGGTAATGTTTATCGCGCACGAGTCGAGGATTTTCAGGGGCCCAACTTTCCCAAAAGAAGCTTTGCGACCCAGTCTTGTTATTGGCTTGTAACAGTTGATACCAGTGTTTGCCTGTTTCGGTTTTTAGCAGTTCGGGATCGCCCGCTCGAGCGCTGTGCATGACGCCCATATTCAGGGCGTGATCGGCGATTACGAGAAAATCCAAAGGTCTGGAAAGTTTGGCGGGCATACCATTGTGGTCCATGACGGTTTTACCTTGAGCAAAGTGGTAGGCATCGTCTGGGCAGAGGGCAATATTGCCCATGCCATTGGCATCGACGGAGAGGTTGGTGTGTAGGTGGGTGTCTCCCCAGTAGGCCTCATAAGGATAAGCTTGGGTAATATTGGAGGAGTAGCTGTTACCTTGATTGTCATTTCCAATGTCTTGGAAAATGTCCTCTGCAAATACACTGCTTGTATAGCTCAGACAGGCTAACAGGCAAGGGGTTCTCAGACGAGCCAATATGCATATCGCTTTCATACAGCACTTCCTCCACTTAATCCCGACAGTTGAATATTTAGCATATCCCTAGCCTCGTCTGGTGTGGCGACTTGATACCCTAAACACTCGATAATTGTTTTAGCACGATCAACAAGCTGGCCATTGGTAGCAAAAACTCCCCGACTTAAATAAAGGTTATCTTCAAGTCCCACTCGTACATTGCCACCCAACAAGATGGTTTGCGCTACAATAGGCATTTGCTTGCGTGCAATACCAAAGGCAGCCCAGACGGCATTCTCGGGTAACAGACTTTTCATATAGATAAGAGTTTCAGGCGTAGCGGGTAAGCCCCATCGTGTGCCCATCACGATTTGATAGGACGGTGGCGCATCAAAATAGCCTTCTTTCAGCATATTATTAGCCAACAAAATATCACCCGGGGCAAAGACTTCAATTTCGGGTTTAACGCCGAGTTCCTGAAAACGCTTGGCCATTTTTCGCAAGGTGTATTCGGTATTGAGGTACACGTAGCTTTTGTCGCCGTCTAGCTGGTTTTGTGTGGTGACGTCCAATGAGCAGACTTCAGGCAAACACATTTCGATGTGTTTCACCCGCTCTTCGGCTGAAGCCATGTCGGATCCGGGGCCTGCACGGCTTTCATTACAGGGGTCGGGGCAATAGATAGCGCCACCGCCACAAGTGATGTTCATCACCGCGGTGACGCCGTTTTCTCGCACCCGAGTGGCCATATCCAGAAACAGGTCGGGATCGCGACTGCCGGCACCGGCTTCCGGGTCGCGCACATGCAAGTGCACCGCCGAAGCCCCTGCCTGTTCAGCTTCCAGGGCGGCATCGGCGATCTGCTGCGGGGTGATCGGGAAGTTGGGGTGCGCGTGGTTGAACTGATTTTCACCGGTGACGGCACAGGTGAGGATGACCTTGCGGCTCATGGCGCGCCGACCTTGTCCCTGAGCGCTTGCACCAGATCCAAGAGACCCACGTCATCGGGGATCACACCCAGCTGTAGGTAGAGGCTTATCTGATCAACAAACTCCCACTCTTCCACCAGGCGGCCGGCTTTAAAGCGACTGATGGCGATGCCCGCGACGCGGATTTTGCGCCCGGTGGGTGCGAATTCGCCATAAACACCATCGTGGGTGCCTTCGATTACAAAGTGGTTCACCGCCCGGTCGCCGTCACCAAACATATCGTTGGTGATTTTTAGATCGGAGAAGGCGGCCCTGAATCCTTCAATGCCACTTTTCATTCGCGACAGGGCTGCCGGGCCACTCAATTCAAAACCGCCGCCACCATGGTAGACGTAGTCTTCGCTGTAGGTGCTGTCGATGCGATCAAAACGACCCAGATTCATTTTTTCATCCACAGTCTGTTGCCAGTTTGCAATGTTTTCAACCATCGATTGTTCGCGCTCGGTGAGTTCCGTGGCAAGCGCTTTAGCGACGTCGGCGTCCACCACAGCTTTGACATTGGCCATAAAATCCTCGTTGTATTCCCACTCCTCGAGCTGCTTGCCGTTGCGGAAGGAACTGATGGCAATGCCGGTAAAACGCACTTTTTTGCCCGAGGGGGGCTGCCCGCAATACTCGCCTGTGTGCACGCCCTCCATCTGCCAGAAATTCACCACGCGATCACCCTCGCCAAACATGCGATTGGTGATATGGAAGTCACTCAAGCCTTGAGAGGTGCCCAAGGCATTTTTCATAAAGCCTTTGCGCACACCCGGCCCGCGAATGCCCTGGGGCACATTGAGGCCGTACCAAACGTAGTCCTCATCAATCCATTCGCTCACGGCCTGATCGACGGTCTCGGGGTTGTATTGCCGCGCAATAAAGTGGCTCCAGACCTGTATGTTGGCCAAGACATGGGGGTCTTTGCGGGCGGCCGGTGGCGTCACATAGTAGGTGGTGGCATTGCGGTCCTGATAAATGGCTTCGCCGGCAATGTTGGCCAGTGCTGCGGGTGTGTGGGTCATGGGTGTACTCCGTGGTTGATGTTGAATCCCCGGCCGATCATTGGGTCTCGGGGTTTCGCGTTGCTTTGTTGCAGTTTCGGTTTTCGGGTGCTCTGAACGCGCATCAGGGCACACCGCGTTTCGTTGCTGACTCAGTGCCAAAGTCAAAGGTTTTAAACTCGGTTTCACAAGGTGGCCCCGCCGCCAGATGCAATCTCGCTTTGTCACCCAGTTCATAGATGCAGGCACCGGCGGTAAAACCGATGGCGCTGCGCTCAGGGTTCACATTGCGCGACACTGGGTAGGCGGGGTCGTCGTGGGCCGACAGTGCCGCTTTGATATCCACCAGTGTCGGTTCGCGCTGAGGGTCACCGAGTCGCTGGCTGATCGATTTCAAACGCGCCAGCGTGCTGTTGCCAGGTTGCTTGGCCCCTGCCCGCGCATCGCCAGACTCCGGGTGAACCAGAGGGTGGTTGGTGTGAAACACCCGCCCGCCCCAGTCCTTCGGGGCGTAAGGCACCACCTGGGTGGCGCTGCATTCAAAACAGCGCATCTCGTTGCGTGTGGAGAGAATGTAGTTTTGCCCGCAGGCGTGTTGGATGCGGCGCAGCAGCCCTTCGGCCTGCTCGAGGCTTGCCTGTTGCAGCAGCGTCCGCACGGTAAAACTCACTGGCAAGCCACGCTTGGCCGACGTCAGCTGTGCGAGGGTATTGCAGGTCACGCCAAGACCGAGGGCATTGAGGCCGTTGAGGCCAATATTGCCTGCGGAGCTGAACACTAGGGCGGCGGGCAGCTCGGCGGCCTCGGCACTGGAGTGCTCAGGCACTATCCGCAACAGGACCTGCTTGCCGTCCATACTACTGCCGATGTCCATATTCTGGCCGGCGTAGCTGGTCTGATGGGTGTGATTGGGCAGCGCAAAGGCGGTGCATTTGGTGGTGGGTCGCGCCAAGCGACGACGCAGACCAAAGGCCCACTCTTCATCCACCAGTTGCAAGCCCAGGATGTCGTCAAACGATTGCTCGGCGCCTTCGGCGATGCCGCGCACCTCTTCGAGCAGCGTCGGTGCCCACTGTTGGATGGCACTGAGGTAGTCGGTTTCTGAGTAAAACGCCGCCAGGTAGGCCTCCGGGTCTTCGGTACGGCCACCGGGTTCATGCTGGGCAAAGTTGCCCAGATCGGCACGCCATTGTTCAAGCACGGCGGCAATCAGGGCTTTGGCGCTCTCTCCATAAATACGCCCGCGGGTGCGCGCAGGGCCTTGCAGTTCAATCACGGGCATGTCGTCGGTGTTCATCGATTCCCTTTGTTCATGGCTTTGGTTTGTTGACAGGGTTATTAACGGGTTTATTGGTTTTATTCATCGGTGGCACCTAACAGGGACAACACAGCGGCGCGCAGGCTTTGCAGGGCTTGGCTGGCGTAGTGCTGGTTGAGGCTGAGGCCAAGGGCGATATCGGCATGGGGCGCATAGGCGGCGTAGGTGCCAAAAAAGCCGGCGTGAGCAAAGAGCTGCCCGGTCTCACCACCATCAATACCGAGTCGGTAGGTGCCGGGAATCTGTTGGGCACTGCCGTAGGCTTCGGGGCCGCCGGATGGGGCTGCGACGGTGCTGAGCATCTCGCTCAGGGTGCTGGGCTGGGCGTAAACCTGCCCCTTGAACAGGGCCTGCATAAACAGCGCCATATCACTTACGGTGGCAATCAGACCGCCGCCGCCATAGCTGTCGAAGGCGGGATGAATGGCGTAGGTGTCTTGGCTGCCCAGGTATTGATGCGTCCGCAGTGGTGAATGGCGCGGTGGGCTTTCACTCAGTTCCAGCCAGGTGTGGTTTAAACCCAGCCCAGGATAATTGAGCAAGTTCCTTAAGGCCTGGCCGAGTGTTTGCCCGGAGACCTGTTCAATCACCTCCCCCAGCAAGATATAACCTGTGTCACTGTAGCGATAGACGCTGCCCGGTGGGCCATAGCTTTCGCCGGCCCGCATGGCTAGGTGCAGCTGTTCTGTGCGGGTCCAGGGGCGTTGCGGCTGTTGGCTGACGGCGTCGGCAAATTCCGGGCTGTCGGCGTAATCGACCAAGCCGCTGGTGTGTGTCAGCAGATGGCGCAGGCTAATTGCCTGAGGGCGATACCCGCCCTGATGCAACAGGGCCACATGAGCCGGTGACAAGTAGCGGTCACAGCCCACATCGAGGTCGAGGGCTTGCTGCTCCCACAGCCGTAATATGGCGGCAGCAACATAGGTTTTGCTGACACTGGCAATGCGCACCGGATGCTGCGGGCTGAGTGGCTCATTGCCCTGAAGCGTGATGCTGCCGACGCTGCCACCCCAGGACAGCCCGAGGGCCGGCGCTTCGAGGTGTAGCTGGATACCGGGGATCAGTTGATCGCTGCCGGGCTGGCCGCACTGGGCCCGATTGTGGGCCAGGGTATCGTCGAGCAGGCGCTGTAGTGCGGGCTCGATGTCCGCTGCACTGCTCATTGCGATGGCCTCGTCGCTGCCGTGGGCGCTGTATTGTCCGTGTTGCTCGTATCACCGGTGTTATTCGCATCAGCTGCCGTATCGCTCTCTTGTGAAGCCACGACGTCGATATCCACTTCAATGGTTTTGCCCGCCTGCCAGTAGTGATAGGCCACCCAGCAGTACCCCGGCGACAATAGCAGCAAGGCATAACGCAGGGAGTCCGATCCCAAGGTCGGCACTAACACATCGCTCATCACGCCGGTTAGTAAGGGCCCTACTCCACCACCAATCAGGTTGGCTAACAAAAACACCAGGGCCACGGCCACCGAGCGCATCTGGGATGGAATCAAGCTCTGCAAGCTAGAGAAGACCCAACTCGATTTCAAACCGCCAACAAAAGTGACAGAGGCAATGCACACCAAGGCGAGGTATTTGTTGGGCACCAAAAAGGCGGCCACATATAACAGGCTGGACAGCGCAAACAGCACGGATGCGGCGCGCATTTGCAAGGATTCTTTGTGCGCCGCCAAGCGGCTCGCCAGCTCTCCGCCCAGGTAGGTGCCCAGAATGCCGCAGACCCCGGAGGTAATCGCCAGCCAGGTACCGATCTCCGCGATCGACATACCGTGGCTACGAATAAAAAAGGTGGGCATCCAGATAAAAATACCGGCACCAAACACATAGGCCATTACAAAGGCTTTGACAATGTGCACGAAGGTTCTCTGCTGCCAGAGGGTCACCAACACCGTCTTAAATGCCGGTGCCACTGGCTGTGATGCGCTGGCCTGTTGCAGGCGCGGTTCGGGCAGGGTAAAGCGGACTAACAGGGCCAATAACACCCCTGGCAGGCCCATCACGATAAAGGTGGTGCGCCAGCCCAGAGTCTCGGCCAGCCAGCCTCCGCCGAGGTAGCCGACAAACACCGCAACCGGGTAACTCATATGGTAGATGGCCATGGCCCGGGGCCGTTCGGCGCGGCTAAAATAGTCGGCCAGCCAGGACTGGGCCGGCGGAATACAGCCGGCCTCGCCCACGGCAACCCCCACGCGTACCAGCAGCAGTTGATAGAAATTACCCACCAGCCCGGAGAGAGCCACCATGCAACTCCACAGCCCAGTGGTTAGGGAGACAATGGTGTTGCGATTGCCGCGATCCGCCCAGCGGGCAATGGGCACACCGGCCACGGCGTAGAAAAAGGCAAAGGCAAAGCCGGTCAACAAACCCAGCTGGCTGTCACTGAGCTGAAAATCCTGTTTGATGGGTTCGAGCAACAGGGACAGCACAAAGCGGTCAAAAAAGTTAAACACGGCCACTGTAGTTAACACCATCAGCAGATAGTACTTGTAGGGTAACTTAGGCATGCTCGCGGTCCTGTTTCGGCGCAGCCTCTACGGCGGTGCTCTCCGTTGTATCCAGGACCCCTGACTGGGCAAAGGGTAGTACCTTGTTGACCAGGGCCACCAGGAATTTACCGGGCTCTTCATTCACCACGCAGTGGCTGGACTCGGTAAAATGAATCAGCTCTTTATGGGGTGCGCAAATCTCTTGAAACCACTGGTCGGATAACGTCACAGGGGTTTGCCAGTCGTGGGCACCGGTGAAAAAGAAGATCGGTACCTCAAAGTCGGAGCCTATGTCTTTTGGCAGGTCATTGCTGAGCAGGTCCCGGGTGAAGGTATAGGGCGGACGGAATACCGCCATGCCGTCACCCAAGATGGCGTTGCTGAGGTCGGTGAGGCTCAGGTGCGGTGAGAGGGTGCGCTCGAGGGCAAACATTTTGCCGACATCGTCCCACAACATGTGATGCATCAGAGCTTCGCCGGCCAAGCGGGAGAGCTCCTTGCGCGCGAACAGGGCATTGTCGACAAAGGCTTTTTCCCGTTCGGGGTAGTCGGCTTCCAGCAGCGGCAACAGGGCGCTGACCTTTGCTTCCAGTGCGCGATCATTGTGTGTTTGCGCGTGGCTGATCAGGCGTTCGTAGATGGCGCGCGTTGCGCGGCTTGAATCCACCACCTGCCCTACTCCCACATAGGCGTGCAGCCAATCGGGGTGGCGCTTTACCATGTGCATACCCAGCACGGTGCCCCAGGAGGCGCCCAGCACAAACAGCTTGTCTTGCTTGAAGTAGTCGCGGAGGTAGGCGACCAGCTCTTCGGTATCTTCAATAAACTGCTGCACGGTAAGCGGTGCATTGTCGGCGGCGGCGGGGTAATAGCTTTTACCGGTTTGGCGTTGGTCCCACTGCACCACGGTAAAGTAATCTTCCCAGGGGCGCTGCCCGGCATCGGCACAACCGATAATGGGGCTGCCCGGGCCGCCGTGCAGCCACAGCAGCACGGGGTTGTCGCGCTTGCGGCCACGGATATGCAGCCACTGTTGCACGCCACCGAGAGTGACCGGCTTGAGCTCTTCAATACCCTCGGGGTCGGTGACGGCGTAGGTGGCGGTGATGTGTTGTTGCATCACTTCACGGGCCCAGAGTAAAGCGGCTACAGTATCTGGGCTATTGGAGGGTGGTGTTGGCAGGCCGAGGGCGGTGACGATATCAATATTTCTTGTCATTTATTTATTAACTCCGAAATGGAATAAAAATTAAAATCAGTCAAAAGGAACCTGTCGATTTTGATAGAATTTCACAATTGAAATAGAGGAGGAATTATTCGAATATAATAAGTTGAGATGCGACTTCGACCCTTCCTTAAACATTAGGATCGAAGCCAATCAAAAAAGAGGCAATCTATATACGATCCCCCGTCAGAACTGATATCCCACATTTAGCCCGATGGTTCGAGGACGCAACTGATAAGCTCGATTGTCACGTAGCGCAGCATCAGCATGTGTTAGCGCATCTTCATTGGTGAGATTGCGTGCAAAAAGCTCTATATTGAAACCATCCAGAGTAATACCTGCACTTGCGTTGAACTGGCCGTAATCCCCCGCCGCAATACCAGTTTCACCCACTTTATTATAAAAGTCGCTGACATAAGCATAATCCCCTCTCACATAAGAAGCATAGCCCCCCGCTTCAAAGTCATATTGCAGACCTAAATTAGCACTGTAATCTGGAGCACTTGGTAACCGATCGCCTCTCAAACCAAGACTACCGGCATCTTCTGTTAATTCTGCATCAGTAAAAGCGCCTCCCAAACTTATTTGGAAATCTTCCGTGACTTGATAGATGGTTTCTATTTCAAACCCTTGCGAGCGTGCTTCTCCGCCATTAATTGTCATTCCATTGCCACAAGAAGTCCCAAATACAATAAGCGGAATCCCTTGCCAGTCAACTTGATAAACTGCAGCGTTCACTTGTAAGCGATTATCAAACATAGCCAGTTTCGCTCCCAACTCAATATTCTCAGTAGTATCAGAATCATAACCATTCCTTATCGGAAAAGAAGTACCATCAAGAATGCCATCGTTATTCACATCACAATGTGGAGGAAGGGGGAAATTTGCGTTACCTAAACGAAACCCTTCTGCCCACTGACCGTAAACCAAAATATCATCATTAGGCCTATAGGATAAATTAGCTTTCAGGCTTGTACCTGATTCGTCAAACGTGTTTATTATATCAACATCCCCAAACAGGCCTTCACCAAGATTGTGCTCACTTCGCTCATAATCAAAACGTCTTGCGCCCAGCGTCAATTCAACCTGTTCAGTAAAATCGTAAGAGACCTCGCCATAAATGGATAACTGATCAGTTGACCGGTCAACACTTTGCCGAGTCAGGAGACGCGTCCCTACCCCAAAAGGGTTGCCAAAATTGGCAGCCACTTCATCAGTTGAGCCCCACCTTTCGACAAAGCTAAACCTCTCAGATTCCTGATAAAATATGCCTATGACATATTGCAATGAACCTTCCGACTGAGAGACTAATCGGAACTCCTGAGAAAATGTGTCCGCAGCACTATCGACTAGAATAGGGATTGGGCGACCACCAAAAGAAGATTCATCCCGATTACGACTACCGTCAACATTAGACCATGCTGAAGAGGATAATAAATTTGCCCAACCCAAATCATACTCAAGCACTAAATTAGTAAGATTAATCTCATCGCTAAACCCGGATTCCAAACCGGCAACGCCTTCACCATCACCAAATTGAAGTGTAATTTGCTCATAGCTTTCAAGCCCAGGCGTGAGTTCAACATAAGGCTGTCCAAACTGCTCAACATCCTGATAGAGATGGGTTAATGTGATATTTAGGTCATCAATGGGTTTCCATAGAAACGCGATACGACCCCCGGCATATTCCGTATTACCCACATCATCCTGGTTTTGATAGAGTTCAGCCCCGGCATCACGAGCGATTGCATCAAGTGCTAAAATGCCAGGCCTAACTTCACCATTAGTTGCCAATACAGTGCCAGCGACATTATTTATATAGCCACTTTTATCATGGCGGTATGCCACGGCCCTTAGAGCCAAAACATCTTCAATCAGAGGAATATTGATGACGCCTTCAAATTTGGTGTTGTCATCACCATTTTCTGCAGTACTGGAATAACTGGTTTTAATACTCCCTTCAATGTTGTTTAAATTGGGTCCATTAGGTATATTTCTCACCGCCCCTGCAAGCGCACCTGAACCGAATAAAGTACCCTGCGGGCCTCTCAATACTTCCACTCGAGCCAAATCAATCATTTTTAAATCTGGGCTCTGCCCTAGAACAGTTAATCCCCCCAATGGCACATCACCCAAATAGACTCCTGTTGCAATACTTGTCCCAGACCCCTCAAACTGCGGACTGGTCGTTAGGCCACGTGTAACAACGGCGCTGTTACCAACACCGACCTCAATAAAGTTGACGCCTGGAACAGTTCGTAAATAATCATTCATTTCTGAAAGATTCCTACGCGAAATCTCCTCCCCACCAATCGCAGCAACACTAATCGCCGTATCGTTTAGTGAGGTCTCCCGCCGAGTCGCCGTAACAATAATCTCATCAATCTTCGATTGTTCTGTCGCAGCTTCTCCCTGCGCCACCGCCTGACCACCACTAGCAGCAAATAACCCCACCAGCGTGGCTAATAATGTTTTTCGTTTACTACTGTTTGTTATATTCATTCTCTTCCCCTTGCTTTCAATCGCTATGTTTAAAACGAGTTGATTGCTAAACGTTGGTGTCAACCCGGTGCCTTGCAGCAAGATAGTGACTGCTGTGTCGACGGGGTAGTGACCGACCAATCGATTGGCGGTTTTGTCTTTGACTTGGTCAAAGGGGAACACCAGAGTTAGATTGGCTTGTTCAGCAAAAAGTGTGAGCGCTAGATCGGCTCGCTGCTGAGGAATATTGAAAGGTAGGGTGTCGTCCGTGACTGCGAAACTGTTGTTTGAATGAAGGCAAAAGAATACTGCCAACACAGCTACCGCATTGCGAAAGGTTAACCTGCCCTCTTCCCCAACCGCGCTCGTGACCTGCGCGTTTTGAATAGACGACTGGTTTATTTTTTTCCCCCATAAAACTTTTAGCATTTATGGTTTGCTCTTTTTGGTGGAATGTTGGTTGTTGGGTTTTGGTTAATTTATGGCTCCGTTTGTTCTGTCGGTGTGGATACCAGCATTCGCTGGTATGACGTTCCTATACTGGTATGACGTTCCTATACTGGGGTGACGGGGATCGGCGCTGGGGTGACGTTCCTTCGCTGGTATGGCGAGGGCCCTTTGTTTGTATCCGCGTCTTCGTTTTACTTTTTTTGTCATTCTCGCGTAGGCGGGAATTTATGTTCGGGTGGATGCCAGCCGTCGCTGGCATGACGGAAGTTGTTGCTGTTATGGCGGAGAGCGGGTCAACTTATTCCTCTTCGCTTAACAGTACTTTTCCATCTCCGTCTCGCTGCGAGACGATGTCAAAGTTCTCGCGCAAGGTGGCTAATAGCCCTTCTACATCGCCGGCTTTAAACAGGCCAGCGACGCGCATTTTCTTGAGGTCTTCACTCATAAATACAAACTCGACCGAGGTATAGCGGTTGATTTCTTTGACGGCTTCTTCAAGGGATTCACCGCGGAAGATTAGGTTGCCTTGCTGCCAGGAGAGTTTGACGGCGATATCATCTGCCGAGACTTCGGTGATTGTTTCACTGGGGTCGCCAAGCATTATCTCTTCTCCGGCTGAGACTATTGGGGCGTCGACGGGTAGCGTAAGCGACTTTTGCTTTGGTTGGGCTTTTTCTTCGCCTTGCTGGACGCTGGCTTTGACTAAACCAATTTTAACTTTGCCTTCGGTGACGACCAGTTCGATTTTCTGGTCGTCGGTGATTTCGACATTAAATTCGGTGCCCAGGGCCTGCACGATTTGCCCGCCGGCGATTACGCTGAGGGGTCGGTATTTATCTTTAGCGACGCTAACATGCAGCTCACCCTGTTTGAGGGTCAGTAGTCGCTGTTGATCGCTGTAGCTGACACTGACTTGGGTGTTGGTATTGAGAATAAGTTGGGTGCCGTCTTGCAGCATAACGGTGGATTGCTCGCCGATGGCGGTTTGGTAATAGTTGCCGTTGTCGACTGCGCCAAAGAGTGTCCATAGACCTGCCATTGCGACGATAACGGTTGAGGCGGCTATGGCTAGATAGGACCTGTAGCCTTGACTGTTGGCTCTGCTGGCTTCGGTTGGCACGCCTGGCTTTGCGAATAGATCTGAGAGGCGCGTCATGGCGTCCATCTTGTCCCACAGTTGGGTCATTTCCATGAGGATGTCATGGTTTTCTGTATCGCTTTGCAGCCATTCGCGCAGGGCTATTTTTTCATCTGCGCTGAGCCCTCTGTCCATCTTGACAATCCAATCACTGGCCTGGTCATAGAGGTGCTGGTTGGATGGGATGCTGTGTATATTGTTCATGGTTGCGGTCCTTTGGGTGCGCGTTTACTCAGGCTAATTACCGCGCTGTTATGTTGCTGTTGCCCCCTGCCGGTGTCTCCCATTTTGTTGTGATG
>Ga0209304_1001689_pt1 | contig 12951 bp, 30 predicted proteins | sample COGITO_mtgs_1004_4_FD_184789 | JGI IMG/M metagenome (GOLD analysis project Ga0209304, IMG submission 184789) | Pelagic marine microbial communities from North Sea - COGITO_mtgs_100423 (SPAdes) (version 2) | ecosystem: Environmental > Aquatic > Marine > Epipelagic ...
GCTCTTAAACTTGGAAATGATTTACGGCAAACTGTTATAACCTTATTGTTATTATTAGCACAATAGTTAAATATTATCCATAAAAGAATATTGTAAGTCTTTCCAGATCTTGTACCACCTTGCTCAACTACAATCTTTTTATCTGTATTAGCTAGATGCTTGTAAACTATATTAGTCTGTATCTTCGGTTTTATCAATTATCTCTATTTGAAAATTAGTAGGCATTCCATCTGCTCCGGTAATCTCTTGTCTTTCAATATATCCTCTTTTCTTTCCTTTAGTCTTTAGATAGAAGATTGTAGCAGCAGTTGAGTTATCAGCTATCTGTTTATGTAATTGGCTTTCCGCAAAATCTAATGCTACGTTTTCAATATCCCTTACCTCAATAGCAAATGCTTCATCATCTTTAAGCCATTTGTAATATGTTGACCTGGGAACATCTGCTTTCTTACAAGCCACCGTAACAACTCCTAAACTCTGCTCTAGTGCTTTTAATAAGCTTTCCTTTTTTATGTGTCTATCTTTGTTCATATTTAAACTCCTTTTATTGGTACTTTCATTATAGGATTATAGTCAAAACTTCTCTTGCTTCCCTTATCCTTTTTAATTATATCTTTCCCCCATTTCTTCTGTAAGGCAAAGAATTGTTCTTTTTCATATGCTAGGTTTCTGTAATCAGCACATCCACCTATTTGTTCAGATTGCTTTACATTATAATTTGCAAAGTTAACTCTCAAACATCCACCATACTTTCTTATGTTTTGTAACGTAAAGTCATAATCTTCTTTTAATGGAAGTTCTTCATCATATCGTAATTTAGTTCCTTTTATATGTCCGTGAAATGGGCAACCAATAAACTGGATAAAACTAAAGGGTGTGTATTCTCTATATGCTCCTTTGTCCATTACTGTATTTAATCCCCATAACTTAAAACCTAATTCCTTACATAATAAACTTTTTTTAGCACAAAAGTCAATTAGTTCATTCTCATTAAATTTAGTATTCTTTTGGTTTTCCCATCTACTTATAGCCTTACAATCATCATCAACTATAATAATGCAATCTGTATCATCATCAAATAAATTATCTAATATCCAATTTCTTACTCTGCTTATATTTCCTTGAGCTTGATCTGGGCAAACTATAATATCATTTCCATTTTCTATATATTCTTCTGCTTCGCTTTCTCTCACTACTAGCTTAACAAATGGGTATGTAATCTGTGTTATACTTTTCTCCGGTCTTTTATAAGATGGTGCAAATATTTTTATTCTCATTTCTTTAATCTTTTAATTGCTTCAACTCCATTTAAAACCCTACCTATTCCCTTGCTCCATTCCTTTCCATTTGCTCTTCTTCCAGTTTCTGTCTGTAATCCAAATACCGATTTAGCTTGTATCCAATCAATATCCTTTTCAAACTTCAATACAATGTAATTGCTTTCACTGTCTAATTCCGTAGCAAATATGTTTTCTGTATCTATGTTATTTGGGTTTGTTAGTTCTTCAACATCCTCAAAAGGAAATCCATCTAATCCCCATTCTTCCAATTTCTTTACATCCCATTCATTCGCTAGTGTGTCCCAATCCCATTCTCCAAAACCTACGTTATCTTTTACTATAAACTCCTGTTGTTGTTCTTCCGTAAGGTCATCAGCTTTTAAAATATATACTTCTTTCAATCCGGCTTCTTTACAAGCCTTTAATCTCATATTACCACCCAATACAACCAGATCTTTATTTACTACAATAGGGCGAAGTTTAAGCATCTCCGGAAAGTCTTTAATTGACTTTACTAGCTTTTTAAACTTATTATCTTTTATAAATCTGGGATTGCTTTTATTTGCTTTTACTTTACTAATCTTTACTAGTTCCATATATATAACATATTTAATTTAATTATTTCCATATTATAAATCTTCTATTTTATTTTGAACATCATCTATGCTTGACAAGATTTCTTGTATCTTGTCTAAATCTTTATCACTGTTGCCAACTAATGACATAACAACTTGGTAAGCATTATCTAATATTCTTATTGCGTCTTTTTCTAGTTCCATATATATAACGTATTTAATTTATTTATTTCCTAACTTTAATTTCAGTAGTCTTTCTCTTATAGCTTTTCTTTCTTTACCCTTTGGTAATTTGTCAAATAGTTGTTGTAGCTTTTGTATTAATTTTTTTCTTGTCATATCTTTTGTTTTAAGCATAAAATGCCATTCTGGTTTTATCATATTATTATTATTAAAGGAAATAAACATAATAGTACTATTGCCCAATATACTTTCCAGAATTTAGATTTTACATAGTAATCTTCCCATACTATGCAATGAAACCCAAAGCTTAATGCTAAACACAATATTGTTTTTATAAACTCAATCATTTTAAAATACTTTTTTCTGTTTGTGTTATAATATCTAAAACTAATTTATAAGGTACTTTACTTCTTTCATAATTTCCTTTTAAACCTTGTGTACCAGTTCTTGATCCTCTTGGTGCTGGTTCGTGTTGGCATTTCTTATTTCCATTGTAGCACATAGTTCTTGGCTGCCATCCATTTAAATTAAACATATCTCTAATGTTGTTAGAAAATATATCTGTTGGTTTCATTCGTGTATCACCATAACTGCAATAGGTTACTGTTGTTCTATCCATCCCTTTCATATAATTCATTTTCCTTAACATTGCTCTTGGGTTTTCTATGTAGTAAATACAATCCCATTTTTTATAAAGGTTGTTTAGCTTTATATTCATTTTATCACACTTTGCTGCAAAATCTGTTTTAGGTGTTCCATCTTCATATCTGTGGTGTGATATTGCAGCCATTGAAAAAGTTGTACAAGGTCTACCGTCTATCACAACATCTGGTATAAAAGGTAACATACTTTCTTCAAGGTGTTCTATGTCTATTACTAAATCAATACCATCAAATTGTTTCCAATCTACACTAAAAACATTATGCCCTCTTTTTTCTGCTACACTTCCAAATGATCTGCTACCAGCAAATAATTCTAATACATTCACGTTGCACAATTTATTATTTCGTATTCATTTTTAGGCTTTTGCCATTCAAAAGATTTTAATATTAATGCTGCTCTTTCATCATATATCTTCATTTGGGCTTTGTTTAAATCTCTATAAAGTATTTCATTTTCAGTAAAACCAGATTTAATCTTTTTTCTTAATTCCTTAACCTCATTTAACTGCTCTTCGTATTTCTTTATCTTGTTATTAGCAATGTTGTATTTGCTTTTAATTTCTTTATACTGATTTAACAACCTTTCCAATTTTGGTAATTCCTTATAATCTGCATCCGGACTTATTTCAAAATAACTTTCCAAAGTATTAAAGTATTCTTCTCTATATGATTTGTAAACCTTAAACATTTTTAATGCGTGTATTACTGTTGCGTGGTCATATGTTTTTAACTTTGGTTGTGTTCTCATAAATGCAGAAATAGCACTTGGTCCCAGATCAAACTTGTCTTTTAGTAAATAACATAAAAAAGCTCTATGCTCTATAACATTTCTAACTCTTGTTTTATCAAATATATCTACTCCGGTAATTGTTATTAGTAAATCACTTATTTCTTTAGGTGTTTTCAATACCGGTATGTCTATTTTATTTTCTTCCATTGCTTTGTAGTTTTTGTATGTATAATGCTGCATCCATTAGTTCTTCTTTTAAGTGCTGCAAAAAATCATCTCTGTTATTATCTTGTAGTGTTGTTTTGTATTTGTCTATACCTACACAACTTCTTATGTCAAACTCTCTTTTTAAATCTTCTACTATTTTATCTGGTTTACTATTAAACTTTTTTTGTTTTTGTTCGTTTTGGTATTTATACCTTTCTGTTAAACTCATACTTCTTATATCTTTCATATTAAAACATTCTTATTTGTTGTTTGTGTTCGTTTATTCTTTTTATAGCTGCATCGTAATATTCTTTATCAAGTTCACAAGCAGTTAAATCATATTTTAAGTTATGACAAGCAAGTGCAATACTTCCACTTCCTAAATGTGTATCTAAAATTTTATCACCCTCTTTTGCGTAGTTTATTAATAACCACTCATACAATTTAACTGGTTTTTGTGTTGGGTGTATTCTGTTTTCTTTATTCTTCATATCGTGTTGTATCATTCCGTGCCAAGCAATAGAAACAAAATCAACTTTATTTAACCAACTTAACCAAGCTAATTCCCCTTGTGAGTATGTAGGCATTGTAACGTGCTTATGCCAATACAACATACCACCTTGTAGATTGAAAAAGTTTGCACCCCAAACAATTTGCTTTTTACTAACTCTTTTTAACTCTGCAAAATAATCATCATTAGGTATTGCATTATCCCACTTTTGACTTCCATAATCTTTGCTTTTTGATGCAGATTTTTTAGATTGTTTTTTATCTGTACTATTTTTATCATCCGCATTAATTCCATAAGGCGGGTCAACAATAGCCAAATCAAAATGATTATCTGGATACCTTGCCATTAAAAACATATTATCTTCATTTGTTATATTCATTCTGTTCTTAATTTTAAAAGGTGATAGCACTCAACAAATTTTTGTCTTGCTTTGCTTTTGTATTCTTGTTTAAATAATTCATATAGCTTTCTTGTGTATTGGTATTTTGTTGTGCAGTCTTTGAAATGCTTTTCTGCAAACTTCTTACCCTTACCTTTAAAATAGTTTACATTGTCTGCCGTATCACCCTCAATCATTTGTGAGTAAAAGTTAAACATTGCTTCTTCTTCTGTTATGTCTAAAACAACCTGGTGCTTATAATGATAGTTATACATCAAGCAAGGGAATTGTTTGTAGTCTTTATCTATTGATACAATCATCACTTCATCCCTACCTAAATCATCGCTAATCTGCTTCCAATACCTCGCAACCATATCATCTGTTTCAATACCAGATCCCCATATGCTATCGTATTGCTCTTTTACATATTGGTGCATCTCATTCAATAGCGGAGGTAATTCTTGCTTCTTTCTATTCGCTTTGTACTTTGGTGTGATTAACTTTCTAAAGTTACCCTTTGAACCACTAAAGCAAAGCACCTTGTCAATAGTATACTTTTCTTCCAGATCATTCACAATTTTCATAAACTGTTGGTCAAACTTATTTCTAGCATCTACAATATCCTTGTAATACTTTTCATCTTCCGGAGTTTCTCTTTTACGATAGCAACTTGCAAAAATTAAACTATCTGCATCAACTAATAAAATCATATTTCTGTTTTTTAAATTCCACAATAACCACTGTCACAATCATCAAAATCTTCATCAAATAATTGGTTCTGTACTCCAAACCTTAATATATCTTTATATGCAGCTTCTGTATTAAAAGTATTTCCGGTCTTTTCTTCTTGCTTAACAAACCAATTAAAACTTTCTTTATCCTTTTGTGCTATATGAGATAAGAACAAAGGGTTTCTATTTACACACCCAACGCAATTATTTCTGTATGCAAACCTTACCTTTTGGTTATCCCAATAATTATATATAGTATCTTTCTGTACATTGTCTTGTATCAATGGAAATTCTGCATATCTATAAGGCACATCACCCCATTTATTTTGTTTTTCATTTTTCGACTTACCAACTATTGTTTTAAAATATTCTAAACCATTTTCATCAGCACGTTCTAAAATATTAGCCATTCGGTTTTTCTCTGTCGGTCTTAAACCAATTCGCATTCTTACTGGAAGTTCTGTGTTTTCTTTTAAGAAATTGAATATTGGTATTATTTTCATATCCGTTGTGCAAAATCTAGCCATCTTATTTGGCAGATAATTACCGTGCTTTTTTATCACTTCTTCAAACGTATCTCCAGATACCCAATTAACACCTTGTCCAGTATGTTGTTCTAAATCTAGAATAGTATATATTATTTCATCCATCTCAACTGTACCAATAAATTCTTTTCCAATCTTATCCGATACAAGCTGCCTTATCTTTTCATCCTTTCCTTTCATCCAAAGGTTATTTTTATCCTCAACCCTTACCAAAGAAAATATATTTATATTAGCCGGATAATGCTTCATTAAGTATGCAGATGTTTTACCGCCAGAAATACTGTTTACAGTTATCATATTTCTGTCTGTGCTTCTTTAATCATTTCAAGGTGCATTTCTTGCATCTTCTTTTGTTCTTTGGTTACCATACTTATAATGCTTGGTAAATCTCTAAAAAGCTGGTCTACTTCCATCACAAGTGTTTTGTTATCATCGTAACCAATATACAACTCACCATCTGAACAATGTAATGTATCTGTTTCACCTATGTAAGTATGTGATTGTGCTTCTTGTAATTGTGCTTCTAAAATCTTAATTCTTGTTTCTAATTTTTCTATTCTGTTATCTTGTCCCATTTGTCTATTGTTATGTTAAGTCTTAAATAATTTTTATTCTTCGTTTCTTTAACCTGGTAGTTAATCGATATGTCTGATATAGATGTATCAGCTTCTGTGTAATACTCTATTTGTTTCTTTAGCTTTTCCCAAGCTGCTTCGTTAACTTTCATATTAAAAATTTGCGATTATAAAGCTATCATTATCTATTCGTATAACTTGTGTTTCACATTCTATTGCATCAATGTCTGGGTAATCTTCTTGTCCGTAATCTAATTGGAATTCTTCAAGGCTATCGTATTCTGAATAATCACAACATAGTGCTATTACATCTAATTCTACTTGTTCTTCAGTACTATCTTCGTATTCTTCTAAATATTCAAATAAGGCTTTTTTTCCTTTATTAGTAAATTGATGCTCTCTATCCATCTTATAAAATGCATCATTAAATTGCCAAAAATTAATTGTCTGTTTCATTCTGTTTGTTTTAAAAATTAATATAAAACAAATATAACACTTATCAACTTATAAACAAAATTTATAAAGGGTCAATATTAATATTAATCCTACTCGCATCATTCTCTGTTAGTAAATAAACATCCTTAAGCAACCTTTTCTTTGTCCACATTGTAGTATCTGGGCAATATTTTTTCACCGGATTTGGCATCTTTAAAATATTTAGCCAATACATAAAGTTTCCCTTTGGGTCATTTACAAAAAATATCTTTACAATATCTCCATCCAGATCCATCAAAGCATCATACTTATCTTTTTCAAGCATCTTGTCTTCATAATACTTGTTTCTAAATTTCATCTCTATAACGCAATTCTTTCCCTTTGGAGTTTTTCCTTTTGCATCATATCTTGAATATCCATCACCACAATGTTTCAACTCCCAGCCATCTAGGTTAAGTAGAAATACAACTGCCTTTTCCCATTCGTGAATTTTTTTAATTCCCATTATTCCAAATTACGTTAAGTTGTTTTATCCATAACTTTATTTTCTTTGGATTGCAAGTGCAAGGTTTGTGGTATTTATGATTGTAATATTTTGCGTGTAAGTGGCATATTAGTTCAAACTCATTTCCTTGTAATGTGCTTTTTGGTTCAGACCTAAAGTTGCTCCAATCCTTAAAATCTTCTTTAGTAAATTTTACCATCTATCAATTTTTATTTCGTTTAACTTTTTTCTTCTGTTGTTACAATCGCATTTAGTACCCCTTAATTTGTGGTATTTATCTACTAGATATTTAATACCGGAATATTTTGTAATGTAATAAATTATGTTCCCTAATTTCATAACAGTTTCTTTAGTTTGCTTTTTACTTTGTTATATGTGTTGTAAAGTGAATAGTAATGTATAAGGCTTTTCCTGCTAAATTCTGCAATGCTTTCACCCTCATTTATAATCTCAAATACTTTTCTATCATACCAGAACATCTTGGATAGTTCTTCTTGTATTTTATCATATGGTTCAGTAAAATTTACATCCGTTGTAGTTAGATGAATATCGTCCATTGATACTATAGTAATATTCTTTCCCTTTCTTTTTAAATCATAAAACAATGTTCTTAATGTCTTGAAGATATAATAGTAATTTATTTCATTATCATTATACATAATATCTAATCCTTTTTCTAGCTTCAATTGTATTTTATAATACATTTCTTGTACCAGATCTTCTGCAACTTCTTGTTTACATCCAAAAGATAAAACTATCTCAAGCCATTCTTTATGCTTTGCAGCAACTAATATCATTGTTTTTTGTACCATATCATTTTAAAGGGTCATATAAATCATTTACTATTGTTGGTAATCCTTTTTCATTTACTTCAAAGCTAAATGTATCAAAAGAGTAACCCCTACTTCTTCCGCACTTTACAGTTACCCAATTCTTGTTCACCGTGTTAGCTTCTAAACTTATAACTGTCTCCGCTTTCTTTTCCAGGGCGCTACCTAAATGTCCGGTTCCTAGCTTTTGACTTCCATAATTTTGATGTATCACACAAATAATGTGAACATTCTGTTGTTGGCTTAATCTCATTAAAGAACTTACTAATTCATTACTTTGTTCTATGTTGTTTACATCAGCACACAAATCCGCCACTCCGTCTATAATAACCAAAGATGGCTCCTTTATGTTTTCCTTTAAGTAATACTCAATAAACTCTAAACGTTCCTTAAAACCTATTGTACGTAATGCAAAGGTATGATATTTATCTTTTGGTATATCTCTATCCATATCTAATGGTCTCCGGAATACCTTACTGCAATGCCAAGCACCTTGTTCTGTATCTATGTGAATTAAATCACCAGATCCCCGATGCCCTTTAATATCTCCGCCATAAATATTAGTTCCACTTAAAAAAGCACTTGCTAATAATGATACAAAAAATGTTTTCTTTGTCTTTGGTGGTGCAGTTATAACCGATAGGTTACCAAATGTTCCCAAAGCTATTGGTATAATACTGTCACCTTTATCCGATTGTAAAACCTTTTCTCCATAACTTAAACATACCGGAGGATAATCTATTTTCTTATTAATATCAATATAACAAGTATCTGCTATAAATTCCATTAACATATTCTGTTCTGTTTCTTTTTCTGTCATTTGTTAAATATATAAAAAAAAGGTGCAAGTTATAAACTCACACCCCTTTTTAAATTAGGCTAATTAAAATGGTAAATCATCACTTACAGTTTCTTTTACTGCTTGTGGTTTATCTTCACGTTCAGCAACTACAATGTTACTGTCTGTCCACACCACTTTCCCGTTACCTAGATAGTTTCTAGCTACCTTTGCCTCACGTTCTTCTTTGGTTTGGCTATCCATAACCGCTACGTTATTTCCATATCTTGTTTCATCATTTACAGATAAGGTAAAGTTATAGTAGACGGCGCCATCCTTGCCTTTTACAAATTTTTCTTTGGGGAGCTTATCCACCCTAATCGAAGCATTAATAATTGCACTCATATTTATTTATTTAGTTATTAATATTAATTTTTGGTAATTCTTGTTCTGTATTAAATCTAAAAAATCTAACCGATGGATTTCCATCTATAAAATAATTCCAAGCTTTTATAGTCATTCCTAACAACCAATAAAAACCTAATGGCTCTTTGTTTATTTTAGCTTTATATAATTTTCCATAAAGATAACTGGTTGCAGTTTCTTGAGTTCTATTTAATCCATAAATATTTTTTATAAATTCATACACGCTTTGATCTGGATTTTTTCCACCTATCAAATAAACTATATAGCATAAATTTGATTTACTTACAACTTTGATTTCAGATTTCACATAAATATTTGTAACCTCTAAAATAATTTTATACAACCAATCATAATTGTCTTTGCAATAATTTAATATTTGTTGGTTATTTAATTGTTCATCTCTTTTATACCCTAAAGCTACAGCAGACTTTGAGCCTTTATTTTTATACTTATATATTAATTTTATAAAGGAAGATAATAAACTTGCATTTTTAAAACCATTTATTGAAAGAACATCCGATGCACTTCTATTTTTACCAGTATCATATGTAGCCATTGATTTCACATTTACACCCTTAACAACCGGTATGTGATATGATTTACCGGATTTAATAATAGCCATTAATCTATGTTGTCCATCTGTTAATTTCATATTTTTATCAAATACAATACTTTCACCATTCTCAATAAATAATCCTTTATTCATTTGTTGGGTTAGAAAATTAATACTACTTCCAGATTCCTTTCTGTTTTGTGTATTATAACTTAAATAGTGTTTAGCTATTTCCGGAGTGATATATACCAAAGATACTGATATATCGCTTTTCTTTTTTGTTACATTACTGTAACCTACTCTGTTTAAAATTTCTGTTCTCATTTTGTTAATTATTTATTTATTAAACTTTATTTTACTTTCTTTTAAAATCGTCACTTTCGTCTTCGCCAAATACTCCCAACTCGTAGAAACCGGTCAACTTAAGCACGGATCTGGATAACGCTCTTTTTTCAGCCATTTCCATTACGTACCAACTATTGCAGTTTCCATCTTTATAGTTGGCACCTTTTAATGCACTTCCAAAGGTTTGTATTTCTACATCTTCTTTTTTTGCATAAGCTTTTACAACCGCAAAGCTAGGTTCACATTTTACAACTTCATAATTGATTGCTATGTTTTCTTTTGCAGCTATCTTCTCTATCCCTTGGCGGGTGATAATAACATAGTGCTGATGCTTGTAAACATCTGTCTTTTCCAAATCGTACTTCTTGTACAAATCTAATAATTTTTCTCTATCCATTTTGTTTAAATATTTGTGATACTTCTATTTGTGCTTTTAATTCTTCTATTCTATTACATAAGGCTTCTATCCTATATGTATACTCGTCAAATTTAGTCTTTGCAGTTTCCTTTGAATAATTTGTATCCATTATTGAATATTGTATAAAGTTGATTTTGCAATATCTAAATCTATTAGTATTGCCCTTTGTTCAAATAAATCTTTGTCAAAAATTGCTTTTTGTAACTTGACTTCCAGATCTTTAATCTCTTGTTTTAAATCGTGTTTCTGTGTTCTCATTCTGTTAAGTATTGATTAATAATAAACAAATATAACAAAAATATGTTAATAAGTATCGTTAAAAGCAAAAAAAAAGGCTTAACATAAAGTCAAACCCCTTTCCCTTAACAAAACAGAATAGTCAAATGTAAGTATTTAAAAGCTATCTACCAACTCTTTATAATGTTTTATCATATCTAATAATTCATCATTCGAGAATTTTACTGTTTCTTTTGATTTAATATATAGTTCTTCCGCAGTTCCATCACCAAATTTTTCATCTAAATACTTTGAGAATAAATACTGTTCACCGGATTTAAACATATTGCATCCAACGCATTGAACCGCAACATTTTTTTCCATCCACCTTGTTGCGTAGTGTTTTCTGCTTTGAAAATGTCCGCATTGCATTCCTACCTTATAATGTGAAACCTTGCCACAAGTAAAGCAAGTTACATCACCTTTATGGTCTGCATCCTTTAATCTTATATATTGACTAAAGACTGCATCTAGCTTTTTAACAATCTTGGATCTGGAGAGTTTAGATGGCATTATCTATAACTTCAATAATGTTACGTAATTCACTTCTTTCAAATTCTCCTAAAGATTTATCATCTATAACAAGTAAATAGTAATCTTTTCTAACTTTAATACATTTTGTGTTTTCCATATTTTGATTTTAAAATTAATAGTAATAACTTTGAGATTTTTTATTACTTCAAATATAGAAATATAATATTAAATAAATAGATAAAAATAAATACCTAAATATATATAAAAGATAATGATTTAGGAAAAATATTCTATTTAGACCTGGAAATATATTTATACTTTTCAAACCCACGACTTCCGAAGTATGCAACGTATGTAGTTATTAATAAAGATTTAAGTAAATCTATCCACTCAATACCCACACCGAATTCAATATTTAAACTATCCATCAAAATAAGCAACCAAGTAGATACAGTTAAGAAGATTAACATCATTGGTCTCACATTCTTTGAGAGCCAACTATCGCTGCCCATATCTGCACTCCATCTTTTGGATATTTCTTCTATCTCTATAATATCCAATTCAAGCAGTTTTAAAGCTTCTTCTTTGTCCTTTGGAGGTAACTGTTCATCTTTACTTATAAGTCCGCCTACAAGTTTTAAAATACCCGCATCCGGTACCAGATCACTTGCTGCCTTTAAAATATTTGGGGCAGCCTTTGATAAGAATTTACCTACTCTAGTATCTTTAAACTTCTTTTTACTCATTATTTCTTTTGTTCATTAAGTACCACTTGTGTGCGGTATACCCAATAGTTAAAAGTAAAAGTGTAATCTTTAAAAATATATCTACGTTTGTCATTGAAAATAAAAATGTTCCTAAATTTATAAGCAATGTTTTGTAATCTGTTATCATTTCTTATCTATTGATTTTAATTTATTTATTGCCCACTCAACTCCGGATGTTCCACCCCAAGCATCCCACATCAAGCCACCGCATCCATCTTTATAAGGCACATCCTTATGTTGTTGATGTCTTTTAAAACTAGCCATTCTTGCAATCGTGGATCTGGATATGTTTTCTTTTCTTGCTAATTGTCCGGCTCTTGTCCAACCAACTTGAGTTCCGCAAGATGAACCATTTTCTTCTTTGTACTTTATAGCTTTCTTTGCATTATTAGATGCACTATCCGGATAATCATTATAGCTTTCTAATTCTACTTCTTCACCTTTAAAAGATTTATAGCAAATTGCAATAGCTTGTGATTTACCGTGGTATCTCATTAGTTGAGGTACGCACCTAATCATATAATCCTTTTGCTTTTCGTTTTCTTTCTTCTTTGGTATAGGCATATTAATAAGTGTAATACACACCTCTTTTTTTTGTTACTAAAATTTGTTTTCTATTTTTTACCGGACTATAAGAAACGTGCAACCATTTAGGTTCCTTGCCGAATTCCCAGATCAATTGGTCAAAACAAAGGTTATCTTTTATATAATGAAACATCTCTAAATTAGACTTACCACCCATACTTGTGATGTCCATTGCTTCACC
>Ga0209304_1001691_pt1 | contig 12949 bp, 10 predicted proteins | sample COGITO_mtgs_1004_4_FD_184789 | JGI IMG/M metagenome (GOLD analysis project Ga0209304, IMG submission 184789) | Pelagic marine microbial communities from North Sea - COGITO_mtgs_100423 (SPAdes) (version 2) | ecosystem: Environmental > Aquatic > Marine > Epipelagic ...
TTTAGTGAAGTGGCTGAGTTGGAATATTGTAGTCAACGCAAAAATTCCGAAATCACCAGAAGATCAACCGTCCATAGACTAGAGCCTCAAAGTCTGCTGGCTTAAATACCTCCGCGCTGAAATCTACGAGCAACCCAACGAGCTCAGACAAGCCGACTACCTCGAACGCGTTGGCATCGACAGTGCGAAGAGATTACCTTCTAAACTAGCTGGCACTTGCAAGATAGGTCAGCTAAAATCACCCACCATTTTTCTCCAAAACAATCACCATGCGTAAGCCTAAAACGCGAAAGAAGCACTGAGGAATTAACGCTTCTATCCGAGTGAATACTCGCAATACACTGGTTGCTAGTAGCTGCGGTTTCGAATAGCCTCCAGTCAACGGATATACCAAGAAATCACGATAGCGAACGGACTTCACCGTTAAGCCGAATTCCGCCAAGCGCGCAGCGACGATGGATCGATGATCACGAAACAACCCGACCCCCATGCCCATATTGGCGAATTCGCCACCAGCCCCATTCGCATCAAACTTGAAAGACGGCACAATCAACTGCGGCTGGATCGGTTCATGATGAAAGAGTGAATAAAAAAGTCGCCCGCCAAAAGTTGCCGCGGGCTCCACCAATATGATACGTCCACCCGGCTTCAAGACAGCCGCCGCACTTTTAAAAAAGCGCATCGGCTGTGTAAGATGGTGCAACACGTCGATCGCGAAAATATTTGCCCACGCGCCGCCAGCATCAGGCTCAATTTCATAGGCCGAAATGGCACGATCCACGTAAGGCGTTTTGACTATATCGGAAGTCACCAAATTTTCGAAGAAGGCTTTGCCCACTCCGATTCCTGAGCCGATTTCAAGAGTCGCCCCGTCAGTGCAGCGGGCGCGAATACCTCGATAAATCCCCTTGTAAACAAAGCGTAAGCCCTCGGAACGATCCCACGCCATCTGGCTACCTGCCAAAAGATCGAGATCATAAGTCACTTCTGTGGATTCTTTCGTCATATTCATTGGGTCGATAGCCGGTCAGCCGGTAGATTCGGGTCAGTTCAAACGGACGAAAGCTGCGCTCATCGATCAGCTCCATCTTAAATACCTTCTGCAAGTCGACGATCGCCTGAGCATCCGCGACAAATTCATCGTCCTCATAGTGCATCCGCTCCACCAGCAACACTTCAGGGTATTTCTTAGACACGACTTCCCCAGTGATACGTTGTACATTCAACAGTGCGACTTGCGGCTCCATCGCCACCCACTCGCGCAGCGACCATGGCACCGTAATACGGTCGACGACCAAACTCCTCGGCTTGAAGGTCGCATCACTGACCGCAGCAAGCCAGTTCAACTCATTCACTCGAGAATTTGTCTTCGAGAAGATGGCCTTCGCATTCATCGGCAAAGTGAATGTTAGGATGAAGAGCAGCGCGATACCGTTAAAAACCCGCCACACCTTCGGCCAGCACGCGCTCACATTACCCAAGACGGCAATAAGGGAAAATACTAATATCCAATGAAAAGGTAGTGCGCATCTGGATACAAAAGGGCGATCTAACTGTACCGCATGGGAGCTCATCACAAGGCAAAGATGCAGCAAAAGAAAGGCTCCGAAAAGGAGAGTTACAATAGCCGCGGGATTCGTCTTCCAATATTTTGTCAGCTCGCGACGCGCCATCACCAGAAAAACCACTAGTGCGGGGAAGCCAAATAGGCTCAATAAGAGCGAATTCGCCAGCGTATCGTCGTAGCTGAAAAAGAAGTTCAACGCGTGAGGTATATTCTCCAGCAGATTATTTACACTGAAGGGTGAACTCGCGCCCGGCATCATCTCCCATGAGGATTCCGGCGCCGCACGAATGCTCGTCTGCAACACAACACCGAGCAGCAAGGGAGCGGCTAACACCGATCCCCACGAAAGCAAAATCCGACGCTCGCGCAACCAACCCAGCACGATGACCATACCAACAGGGATGATCAATAGCCCAGATTCATAGCACGTATAAGTCAGCAGCACCGCCGCGAGGCTCAACGCGCCCTCCAGGCTGGAACTCGGCTTCCGCAGATAGCACACCGCCAGCAGGGCGACAACTTGCAGCATTAACAGATTGAGCATCTCCATGCCCGCGCCCGTCGCATTTTCCGCCAGCAGTGGCAGAGTTGCCCAAAGTAGAACGCTGAGCACGCCCGCCGCCTGTCCCGCCAAAAGATAAGCAAATACATAGGCACCGCTCAAAAATAGAACCGCGGCCACCGTATTGACTATAAATGGATTGGCTTCCCGATAGCCGATCAGATCATGCAGACTTGAGACTACAAAAGGATAAAACCACGGGCGCTTATCGACGAGCACTTCATCCGACTTAAAGGTATTACCAGAAAATGAGCCAACCTGTGTGACCGCCACCTCTTTGTTTTGATGCATGCTTTTGGCAGTGCCCACCAACAGATATTCGTTCATCGCAATTTTATAACCAAAATCCGCGTGCACAAAGAGAACCCAAGAGCCGACCAGAACACTCCAAATTCCGATCATCAGCTTGTTCCGGCAAAAACTTGAGACCGATAATGAGCGAAAGCTCAAAACTAGATACACGGCAAGGCCGGCACTCCCGACTAAAGTGAAGAAATAGCCTCCGTAACGCACCACATTACGCGCCTCGGTTGGTTCGATCAGTCGTATAGCCAACAGCGTAATAACGACCGCACTAAATGCGACGATTACCCGAAGCAGAGTCTGGAATGGTAAACTATTTAATGAAGTTAGCATGATACTTCTCAAGGCAACGACCTCACAAAGGATCGAATAACCTCTTGGTTTTTAAAATCAATCCGTCCCGATGGCAACACACTGACCTCGCTCACATCGAAAACAATACGCTCGGCATCCGCCAGATGCACGTCGGTAATTCGAGACATCCTAATATATACCGCGTCGTTCAGCTTTTCCTCTTCGATGATTTCCATCTCAAACGCTTCGTCCAAAGCTACATTCACTTTCAACGCCTCTGCGAGTACTTCGTATTTTTCGACATTCGCACGCTCCGTCGGAATCAGCGTGATCACAAGAATATCACTAAAAGTTTTCAGACGTTGGTGCAGATCGATCTCATCCTTATGCTCCAACGCGTCTTGAAATAGAATACTCGAAACCTGATTGATAATCGGGATAACATGACGGTCCGTTACGATCAGAATGGATTGGCCCTTTAACTCAATCGATTTCTGGTGGATCCACTGTACCGACTGCGGAGAAATGCCCCAAGTCAGAAAGTCGCTGCGTGCGCAAAGCGGACGTGTCATCGAAACGAAAAAGACCGCGATAACCGCAGCCAAGGCTGGGCCGGCAATACGATCGATCCGAAGTGCGCCGAAGACCGTAATAATCAAGAAAACTTGCAGCAGAATAAAAGGCAGCCCCAGTCGAGTCGCCTGTATATCATCGATCTGCCCCCAATGATAGGCCATCAGCAAGGCAAAGTTAACGACAATGCCTGCGGCGAAAACGAGAGAGACAACCGTGCTGGGATCATCGAGTCGTAGACGCAGGCGACGCTTAAATAGAAGAATCGGAAGGATGACAAGCGAGAGAGTGAACAGTACGGAAACGAGGAGGCTGTTGGGCTGGTTGAGGTTGTTCGCAAAAAAATACGAAGCCGCACTTGCCAGATTCGGGGCAACGAAGTCCACTGAGAACGGCGAGTCCACCCCTGCTTCAAGCTGCCAGAAACCTGCATTGGCATCCATGATGCTTCGTAGGAGTGGAAAACTGATCAATAACAACGGCGCAAGTATCGCCACCCAGGTCAACTCAATCTCTTGCTTATGCCACCAGCCGACTCCAACAACAAGACCTACAGCCGCAACATATAGAACTGATTCGTAGCGCGACTGGGCCAGAAGAATACCCATCAAAATGAGCGTATTCATGCGCTGGGCATTCGGAGCGCGTAGATAGGAATAAGCTGCAAGAGCGGTGCCTAGTAGCATCACTAGGTTTAACAAGTCAAAGCCCCCACTGTTAGCATTCATCGCCACCAGCGGAACGGTCGCAATCAAGCTGACCGCAAGGTATCCGCCCCACTGGCGTGCGAGTAAACGGCCGACGACAAACATCAGGCCGAAAAACACAGGGGTGAGCAAAGTGTTTAGAATCACAGTCTGGAACGGTCGATAGCCAGTCAAATCATGTAGCAAGCTAGTGCAAAACGCAAATAAATAAGGACGCTTGTCCACGTATCCTCCAAGCAGATAGAAAAAGCCGCTGATCTCATAACCACGCGCTGGGGTGAGGATCTCTTTTTCCTGATGCATTTGCAGTGCGGTTGCAGCCAAGGCCGGCTCATCCATCACAATCTTATAGCCGTCAGGTTGAAGCTTAAGTATAATCGCCGAGCACACGAGAATGTAAACCGCTGGGGCCATCCATCCCCGACGCCTGAGCCAAACCGCGCCCGCATGTACCTTGCCGCGCTGAAACAAATTCCAACCGAGCAAAGCAGCCGCTGTCAAAATCAGCCAATAGCCGCCGTAGCGTATGATCTGGTTCGCTTCGGCAGGTTCAAACGCCAGGAACCCGATATAGATCGAGGCCAGAGCGCTGGCAACCATTAGCCCCAGCTTGTATAGATTATATTTGAACATAAAAAAGCCGCCCACTTTAGTAGGCGGCTGACATTAATTTCGCAATCTAAACCGCCGAACTAGAAATCAACTGAAGGCTGATTAGTGAGTGGGCTGCCAGTGACAGCGATATCTGTGCCTTCTGAGATTTGGGTTGGATATGTTTCGCCAGCAACAGGGGAAATTGGCTTCACATAATTGTCTGTGCCAACGATGTCGCCATAATTAACTTGGGTAGCACCAAATTCTATGAAGTATTGATCGGCACCCGATGCCAACTGGCGAAGGTTATTAACAATAGCTTTTTCCTGAGAAGTCGCACGAACCTTTTGGAAGGCTGGGACTGCCATTGCAGCGAGAAGACCGATGATAACTACAACGATCATGATTTCAACGAGTGTGAATCCTTTTTTGCTTTTGTTTTGCATGATGATATTCCTTTTTTGTTATTATTATTTATTATATATTCACCCAGAGAAATACGAGTGAGGTAAAACTAAAGCGCCTCGCGGCGGAAAAATCAAGCAAAAGCGACTCAGAGTCAGGGATTTAACACTTTTTTAACGCACTCGCCGTATGCGCCCAACCTGCACTAGGCCCCGGATACATCCGGTCGATACGTCGCGAAAATCATTTTTCCGCCGGCAGACGGGACCACAGAGTCCACCTCCACTCGCACCTCGTTGCCAATTTGCGAGCTGCCGCCATTCACCACCAGCATAGAGCCGTCCGGCAAATAACCAATCGCTTGCCCCGCATCCTTGCCGGCGCGCACCAACTCGGCACTCACAAGAGTTCCAATCGAAATCTCTAGGTTCAGCGCCTTCACCAGTGATGTGATGTTTAACCACTCTACCTCATGAAACTCCGCGAGTTTCGCTAAATTATAATCTGTCGTCAGCAGCTTGGCTTTCATTGACACTGCCAGAAATACCAACTTCGAATCCACCGCCTGCGCATCTAACACGTCACTCTCGTGGATGCGTAGGTCCAGATGCTTCATCTTGCGCAGTCGATTCAAGATATCCAGCCCCTTGCGGCCCTTCTCCTTGCGAATCGGATCCGGAGAATCCGCGATGGCTTGTAGTTCATCCAACACGAAGCGTGGAATCAACAACGCGTGCCCCATCCATTTACTCTCACAAATCGGTGCGATACGCCCGTCAATCAAGGCGCTGGTATCCACCACGACGAGCGGCGTCTCTATATTCTCAGCACTAAACCGCACATATGGTATAACCAAATTGAATTCATCCTTACCTCGAAGCGCAATCACCGTGGCAAGATACATCGAGATCACATATAACGCTAGACGAACCAGATACAGCATCTGCGCTAAGTCAGGGTCGCTCTCCAAGGGCTCAAACAACGGCGACGTACCCAGTAAATACGCAATCGCACCGCCAATGAGTAGACCAAAGGTAATCGCCGAGAGGCCGCGCAACGAAAAGCCCCGTAGCATCAGGTCGGTCAGAATCACCAAACTCGCCATGCCCATGCCTACAAATATGACGAGCCACAAGCTCCACTCTGCGACCTGGTACGACATCAACACGCAACCAAGCAGACTGATCAATAGAAAGAAGATACGAAAAATAAACAGAGTTCTTTTCATCAAAAAATGATTGCGGAAATTTAAAAATTAAATGCGCCCGACAGCCACGCAGCCACAACGGGAAGCATCATAAACAAGAACATGACGACATAAATAATGAGTTTAGCCCGATCTGCTTTTTTTTGCACATCCGCTTGGCTCACCGCTTCGTCTAAATGCTCCATAGTTCTAGGATTATGCCAGAAGCGCAGCCTCGAAAGCAACTCGAACTTGCCCCCGTTAAGTTAATTAAATGTTAATCGACGAGCACCACGATCCGAAACCCAGTCAATCGATTACGCTCGCCTCGCGGTGCGCTGCGCATCGGCACGCTGAAAATCGACTCGAGTCGGTCTTGGGCGTGCCCGCCAATGTGACGTGCCTCCTCCGAATCGAATCGATCGCCCGACTCTAACCATTCGCTGACATTACCTAGCAGATCGTAAAACCCACTCGCAAACGGCGCTTTTTTGCCAACCGGCTGCGCCACACCATCTGCATCCAAAATGCTCCATACATGTTCTTCAAGCACGACATAACGCAAACGACCCAACGCTTGACGAAATTCATTCTCTGATGGCAACCGGACTTCTTTACCTAAAATCCACGACATCCGCTCACAAAAACTTTTAGCCTCGGTCCAGCTCACCGAGTCCACTGGATTAACATCCCCTTGATTACGACTCGGATTCGTGCCCATCATTATAGCATAGAGCGCCTGAGGTAATTCAGTGCGGAGCATGCGCAAGCCTCCCTCCCCCGGAACGGGAAGCAACGCATCATACACACGATCCTGAATATAGCCCAGATCGCTTTGCACTAAATTCAAATAGCGTACCTTTACCTCAAGCTCTTCATCATTGAGTGAACTGCGCGGGAACGCATTCTGCATATGCTTAATATCGCGACGCAGCGCCACAATCACTTCCGCAGCCTCATACGTGCGCCGCTCGGAGAGAAAGCGCTTCAGCAAGTCGTGATTCGTCTCGATCTCCAAGCCGAGCTCAACGCTCTGAGCTGTCTCACTCTTGCGCTGAAACTCTGCCACTCGCTCTGAAGATGCGTAAGGACTGTCAGGATACTCTTTATTCAACAGCTTCTGTAGGCGTGCCACTTCTTTATACAAGCTCGCCGCCTTCAGCGTTTCACCTTCCGCACGACTCGTATCCGCCAGATTCGACACTTGCTCGATTTCGAGATGATCTTGCCCCGACTCGATCCCAACCCATTTCACCTTTAAGCGCTCCAGCCTAGAAACACTCGCTTGGTTGGTGCCGCGGTACTCACGATTGAGCTCTAACTGAATCTGTATGGCTTGCTGCAACAAGGCCGCGGCAGACTCCCACTCGTTTTTTGCAATAAGGGCATCTGCATCCCTCTCAAAATGCAGACTTTGTTGCAACATCGGTTCAGCCGCGAGATAGCGCGCCTGGCGCTGTAAGCGAGTGGCACGCCCGACATCGTAGGCCGAACTCAAGGGGAAGTTCTCATTGATTGCTTTCTGCTTCTCAAAGGCCTCTTGGTACTTATCCCGCGCGGCTTCATACGCTTTATCTTGCGCGAGGCTCTGCGCCTCAGATTCGGATGCCGCACTTTCGACCTTCAGATACTCTGCTGATAGATCTTGATACTGCTCCTCCAAATCCTCCACGCGTTGCGATGCCTCTGCATTATATCCGGGTAGCGCATCGACATACTGACGTTGCAAATCCAGCGCACGCTTCAACAACAATGCATCCTGCGGCTCCGCCGAACGCATCGCCAACACTTCCTCAAATTGCGACTCAACATCGAGGCTCTGCTCGCGCAGCGCGATCGCCTCAGCTGGGATCTCTACATCCGCAGTGAGCGCGCTATAATCGACTTCCTTAGGCCCAAATTGACTCAAGAACCAGAATAGCCCAAGGACACTCGTACAAACCATGACGATGAGCAACACGATCATGAATCGCTTAAGACCACTAGTTTCGTAGGATCGGCGGGAGCTGAGAGACTTCTTCAGGTTGACCATAAGGGAATTGGAGCTGGCACTGTAAACACGATCTGCCTAAATGAACCTTACGCTTCCCTCGCCGCAAGGCTAAAGGCTCCGTCAGTTGTCAGTTGTCAGTTCTCCAAGAAAGTGCATATCACGTTCTATCTCTTTCTTTCTTCTCACAAAATCGAAGTTTTCCATGTTTCAGCAGATTACGATACTCGGGCCAGGGCTTCTTGGCGCCTCCTTAGCTATGGCCGTAAAAGAACGCGGACTCGCCACGCGAGTCGTGACATGGTCCCGACGACCTGAGTCTCGCGCGAAATGCCTGAACCAAAGCTGGTGCGATACGGTGTTCGACTCCCCCGAAGAGGCCGTCATTGGCAGCGATCTAGTGGTACTCTGCACGCCCGTCCAAACCATCGTTCCACTCCTAGTGCAAATCAGGTCGGGACTCGCCGCAGATGCGCTGGTCACCGATGTTGGTAGCACCAAGAGCCTGATCTGCCGCGAAGCGCTCAGCGTTCTCGAGGGGCACTCGGCCAGTTTTCTCGGCGCACATCCCATGGCTGGCTCTGAACAAGCAGGCATGGAACATGCACAGTCCGACCTTTTTGAGAACGCGGCCTGCATCCTCACACCACTGGACGATGCCGCCGCTGAAGTAATCGCCAAACTCAGCGCTTTCTGGGATGCAATCGGCATGACTGTCTCAACCGTATCGCCCGAAAAACACGACGAAATCGTCGCCCACGTTAGCCATCTACCGCACCTGCTCGCCTCCACACTCTGCGGCTACCTCGCCGCGCAAGACGGCACTTGGCGTAATCTCGCCGGTGATGGACTGCGCGATACCACTCGCATCGCTTCCGGCGATCCGCAGCTTTGGAAGCAAATCCTCGAACAAAACAGCGACGAAGTCGTACGTGCCATCGAAGGCTTCGAGCTCCAGCTTCATCATCTCAAAACAGCTCTTCTTAACCAAGACTCACTCGGCGTCATCGCGCAACTCGAACGCGGCAAAACCTACCGCGATCAATTGTAAGTTGCATGGGCGCCACATTTTACAAAAAACAGCCATATTGACCGGGTTCGCGTCACGGCCAGCTTGGTCGTCACTTCGTTCCTCAGTACAGATTTTCTATCGTAAGACGCATGACTGATCCACTTCCCATCAAGCCGTTTATGCAGCAGCTCGACAACACCATCCAGTTGCCTGGCTCTAAGAGTATTACCAATCGTGCCCTGATTCTGGCCGCGCTCGCCGAAGGCGAAACTCGCCTCGAAGGTGCGCTGTTTAGCCGCGACACCCGCATCATGCTCCAAGCGCTCACTGTGCTCGGCTTTGAATGCACGGCCGACCAGACCGCCGCAACTATCACGGTTAAAGGTCAAGGTGGCCGTATTCCAAACAGCACGGCAGAGCTGCACGTCGGCAACGCCGGCACCGCCGCGCGCTTCCTCACCGCCTTTCTCGCATTGCAAGCTGGCGGCACTTACACACTCGACGGAGATCCTGCCATGCGCGACCGCCCGATGTCCGGCCTGCTCGATGCACTGGTCGCACTCAATGCCGCCGAGTTTGAATTTCACGGGATGCCAGGGCATTTCCCATTCACGCTTAAAGCCAAAGGCTACAACGGCGGCACTGCCACAGTCGATGCGAGCGCCAGCAGCCAGATCCTCTCCGCACTGCTCCTCGCCGCACCCGCAGGTTCAGCCGATGTGAAAATTGCCAGCCCAGGCGTGCGACCCGCTTATGTCGCAATCACTCTGAAAATGCGTGAAGCTTTTGGTGCGGCTCCCGCCACCAGCAATGCTGAGGGTAACTATTCGCTCAAAGCACTTCACTATAAAGCTCCAAGCACTGGCATCTACTCGATCGAGCCTGACATTTCTGCAGCCAGCTACTTCCTCGCCCTCACATTACTTCAAGGCGGCCAGCTCACGATTCCAACTCTCAGCCCAGAACCACTCCAAGGCGACGCCCGCTTCGCCGAAGTACTCGCCCACCACGGCCTGCGCGTCGATGCCGAATCCAACCAATGGATCGCCAACTGTGCCGCTCCAGAGGCAATCGCCCTCGGCCATCGCGAAATCGATTTTAATCTCTTCTCAGACACCTTTTTAACCTACGCCGCGATTGCACCCCTACTCAGCGGATCCGTTCGCATTTGCGGCATTGGCCACACCCGCCACCAAGAGACTGATCGCATCGCTGGCATGGCCAACGAACTCTCAAAGCTGGGCCAGCTCGTCAAAGAAGAGGACGATGCCCTCACCATCAGTACCAAGCCTAACGAGCTACGCGCACGTGCAATGAAAGCTCGCAATGCAGGTCAACTGATCGAAATCGACACTTACGAAGACCACCGCTTCGCGATGAGCTTCGGAATTCTTGGCAGCTTCGACTTGATTGGCGATGGCAAGCCGTGGCTCGCCATCAAAAACCCAGAGTGCTGCGGTAAGACCTTCCCCGGCTTCTTTGCGGCCTTGGGTCAATTGCGCGGATAAGTGACAAAGGAGTGTGGGCGACTCGCCCACGTTGAACCCATATTGACGCAAACGAGGGCGAGTCGCCCTCACTCCTTTGAGTTCAGAGCTCGGTTGTCGTCTGCCCCGTCCATAGGCCGAGCTTCGTCGCCGTCGCCGACACTGCAGCCACACATGCCGTCTCGGCACGCAGTACGTGTGCGCCTAGATGCGCGAGCCTCCAGCCGTTTTTACGGAACACATCGCGCTCATAAGAAGACCACCCACGCTCAGCCCCAAGCGCAATCACTGCGCTCGCAGCGGCATCGGGCAACACATCACCTAACGAACCACCCGCCTCGTAATTATCCAACGCCACATGCGTGTCCGCACCATGCAGCGCGGAGATTGCCGACTGCAGATCAGCATGTATCGCAACCTGAGGAAGATAGGTACTAAAAGCCTGCTCCGCGCCCAGTCGGATGCGATCCCGCCACTCATCTGTTTGCCACAGACTACTCTGCGCATACGAAGGTTCGCTGCGTTCGGCTTCGAAAAAATGGATGCTCGCCACGCCAAGACTCGCACCCTCAAACAGAATACGCTTCGCCGTATGTGGCCGTGGCAGGCCTATCAGCAAAGTCACCGGTAACGCGGCAGGTGCTGGCTCCGTGCCAACCACCTCCAGCTTGTAACTACCATCAGACTCCACGGCCACCACTTTCGCCCGCGCACGCGGCCCATTAACGAAGCCCAAAAATACCAAGGTGCCAACCTCTGCGCGCAGTACCTTACGCAAATGCTGCGCACGAGGATCGCTTCCTTCGAGTCGAACCGACTCAAAGGCTTCATCAAAAAGCATCAAATTCATAAACGAGGATACACTTTTGTTATTTGCTGGAGGACTACCGTCCTCGGCGTACTCAAATAGGGACAATATTCAACCGACGCAGCTAGACCGCTCGGACGCGGTCTCACCAAATAAAACAGAAAGCCACACTCGCCGATTAACGACGACGCCCGAAACGGCTCGATGCCGAATTGCGCTTACGACGCTTCGGCGGAGCAGCAGACTCACTGCGAATGATCGGTTCGTGAAAATAATTAAAGTCGTCTAGCTTACGCTGCTTAATCGGCTGATCGATAAATTTCTCAATCGCATCGAGCTTCGCCTGCTCATCGGGAGCGACCAAAGTCATCGCATCGCCTTCACGCTGCGCACGACCAGTGCGTCCGATCCTGTGTACGTAATCTTCCGCATGCTCCGGCACATCGTAATTGATGACGTGCGTCACGTTAGCGATGTCCAGACCGCGCGAAGCAATGTCCGTCGCGACGAGAATTTTCATCGTGCCGGCCTTAAACTGCTCCAAGGCCTTAGTACGAGCCTTCTGCTGAAGATTTGAGTGCATCGCGACACAACTGTAATCGCGCTCCTGCAACCAGCGAGCGATACGATCCGCACCCACTTTCATGCGGCAGAAAATAATCATGCTATCGACTTCCATGCTATCGATCAGAGCGATCAACAGGTCGAACTTCTGCATCGCGCCGACTGGATACACTTCGTGCTTCACTGTCTCAGCGGGCGTCAGTTTGATCCCGATAGAGACTTCGACTGGATCTTTCAGGCTCTTCGCGACTAAGCGTTTAATGTCGTCCGAAACAGTTGCCGAGAACAGCAACGTTTGGCGATTTGTGTTACACATCTTAATAATGCGCTGCACGTCGTCGATGAAGCCCATGTCGAGCATGCGATCCACTTCGTCGAGCACCAAGACTTCGACTGAGCGGAGGTCAAAATTGCCCTGTTGCAAGTGATCGAGTAAACGGCCAGGAGTGGCGATGACGACGTCCGCGCCTTCGCGCAACTCATCGAGTTGCTTACCATAGCCGACACCGCCGTGAATTAGGCAGCACTTCGGAGCACAATATTTACCATACGATGAAAATTGATCTTCGACCTGCGCAGCAAGCTCACGTGTTGGCCCAAGAATGAGACAACGAGGCGGAGCGCCTTGTTTGTGACCGCCGAGCCGATGTAGGATAGGCAGCGCATAAGCAGCAGTCTTTCCTGTGCCAGTCTGCGCAGAGCCGATGACATCCTTGCCCTCAAGAATGTGCGGAATGGAACCCGCTTGAATAGGAGTCGGCGTCGTGAAGCCGAACTCGTCGATAGATTTAAGAATAGACTCGTCGAGTCCAAGATCGTGAAACGTCATTATATGTGGTCTGGGTGAAAAGCCCGGCCAACTTACGCATCCGGGTCCAATTAAGAAGTCGCGTAGCG
>Ga0209304_1001698_pt1 | contig 12899 bp, 8 predicted proteins | sample COGITO_mtgs_1004_4_FD_184789 | JGI IMG/M metagenome (GOLD analysis project Ga0209304, IMG submission 184789) | Pelagic marine microbial communities from North Sea - COGITO_mtgs_100423 (SPAdes) (version 2) | ecosystem: Environmental > Aquatic > Marine > Epipelagic ...
ATACTACCGCTAACTGCTTAATAGAATTAGGGACAGAAGAATTACCGCCAACCGCTTTAAAAGCACTTTCGGCGGCTTTTGAACAAGGACTATTGGCTGGCCTACGTGCCGCAGATTTAAACTTTAATGCTGATAACGTCAAAAGCTTTGCCACACCTCGTCGTTTAGCTATTCTAATTTCTGATTTAGATACTCAGCAGCCAGATAAAAATATTGAAAAACTTGGCCCTGCCGTTGCAGCGGCCTATGATAAAGAAGGCAAACCAAGCAAAGCCGCTGAAGGTTTTGCTCGCAGTAACGATGTTAGTTTTGATGATCTAATTACCATTGATACTGATAAAGGTGAGCGTCTTGGATTTCGGAGTGTAGCCAAAGGAAAGGCCACCTCGGAATTACTTGAAAGCCTTATTGCGACTTCTTTAGATGCATTACCTATTCCCAAGCGTATGCGTTGGGGTACTTCGCGAGCGGAATTTGTTCGACCTGTGCAATGGCTTGTAGCACTATTAGATTCAGAACCGGTTAACTGCACTATATTAGGCATACAGTCAGGCTCTCAGAGTTATGGTCATCGTTTTCATTCACCTGACCCCATTATTATTACTGATGCTCTAAATTATGAACAACAATTGCTTGATGAAGGTCACGTTATTGCTGATTTCAACAAGCGTCGTGAAGCTATCGCAGAGCAAGTTACTAAATTAGCGCAACAAGTGAATGGTGTAGCCGTTATTGAAGATGCACTCCTCGATGAGGTTACTGCATTAGTTGAACAACCCTTTGCCCTCATTGGTAACTTTGATAGCGAGTTTCTTTCAGTTCCTCAGGAAGCCCTCATTTACTCAATGAGTGAACATCAAAAATATTTTCATATCGTCGATAAAACGGGTGACTTACTTCCAAACTTTATTACTGTCAGTAATATCAACAGTATTGATCCTTCTAAAGTCGTAAGTGGTAACGAACGGGTTATTCGCCCTAGACTCGCCGATGCCGCCTTCTTTTTCGAAACCGATAAAAAATTATCGATGGCATCTTTAAGAGATCGCTTAAAGTCGATCGTCTTTCAAAAGCAACTTGGAACGGTTTTCGAGAAAACCGAACGTATTGGTCATCTTGCCGAAGGTTTAGCCGCATCACAAAATGCCAGTGATGCTGAAGCAGCAAAATTAGCGGGACAGTTATGTAAAGCTGACCTTGCCTCCGATATGGTTTTAGAATTTGATAAAATGCAGGGTACCGCTGGTGGCTACTATGCATCTAATGAAGGCCTATCCGATGCCGTCGCCGATGCAATTAAATCTCACTACTTACCAAAATTCGCGGGCGACCAAGTACCGCAAGGCAATACTGCTTGTGCAGTGGCTCTCGCCGATCGCTTAGATACACTAACGGGTATTTTTGGCATAGGCCAAGAACCCTCTGGCTCTAAAGATCCTTTTGCTCTTCGCCGTGCATCTATTGGTATTTTACAAATTATTTTGCAAAACCAACTGCCATTAAATATTGATGAATGGGTATCTCGCGCGGTAGCACAACATGCAGCGATTAAAGAGCCTGAAGCAACATCAGCACGCGTGGTCGATTATTTATTTGATCGCTTCGCAGCGGTTTATCAAGATCAAGGCTTGCCGGTTGAGGTGTTTGCCGCTGTTAAAGCCAACAAGCTGAGTAGCCCATTAGATTTTAATGCACGCGTACAAGCCGTTGCCGCCTTTATTAAAACCAGTGAAAGTGAAAGTCTTGCTGGAGCCAATAAACGCGTTAGCAATATTCTTGAAAAATCGGAAGTAAAAGTGAACGCTTCTGATTTCAATAAAGCACTTCTTGTTGAAGACGCTGAAATTGCACTCGCTAACGCTATTGAAATAAAAGAGGCAGAAGTCCAGCCGCTTTTTGATCAAGCAAATTATCGTGATGGTTTATTAAAACTAACTGAACTTAAAGACAGTATTGATGCCTTCTTTGATGGTGTTATGGTAAATGCAGAAGATCCAACATTAAAGAATAATCGACTCGCATTATTGTCGCGTTTACGGGCATTATTTTTACACGTTGCTGATATCTCTTTACTCGCGCCTCAAAAACGCTAACTGGACAAAAAGGTTTTAAGGGCTTTTAAACGTGATACTGTTTTTAAAAAATAAATGCTTTTATTTTTTCTATTACCTATCCGTTTTTTGGTTCGGCTTAACAGGCAGCTTAATTTTTTGGCTGCCTTATCGCTTTAGATTTTCTTATATCTCTCTTTGGAATAGAATCATTGTTGCCTCAGCGCGTATCTTTATTGGCGTTAGGGTTAATGTTATTGGCCAAGAGAATATCCCATCAGTGCCTTGCGTGATTATGTGCAAACATCAATCAGAATGGGAAACGTTTTACCTTCAAACAATTTTCCCTCATCTTTGCACCATCCTTAAAAAAGAACTTCTTAGTATTCCGTTTTTTGGTTGGGCATTAAAGCAAATGGAACCTATAGCGATTGATCGCTCATCACCGAAAGATGCGCTGCGTAAAGTACAAGCAATAGGATTGAAACGCTTAGAGCAGGGCCGCCCTGTGTTAATTTTTCCGGAGGGGACGCGAGTTAAACCTGGAGAACGTGGCCGTTATGCTCGCAGTGGTGCAAATCTCGCTATAGCAAGTGAATCAATGATCTTGCCCATTGCCCACAACGCGGGTGTTCATTGGCAAAACAAACAAAAGAAGAAAGCAGGTGTAATTACTTTTGTTATTGGAGCGCCAATTACCACTGCAGATAAATCTGCCAAGCAATTAATTAATGAAGTCGAAACTTGGATTGAAGAACAATCAACGGCTTTATTAACGACGGCTAAAGATTCTTAGCCGCCGGTTTTTTCTTCTTTCTATACTGTTCTGTCTTAACGCTTCTATTCTTTTTACTTAGCAAAGCTAGTTATCAGGTTTAAATATCTAAGTTAGCTACCGCTAGAGCGTTCTTCTCAATAAACTCACGACGAGGCTCAACTTGATCACCCATTAATGTCGAGAACATTTGATCTGCTGCAACCGCATCTTCAATGGTAACAACCAACATACGACGTACTTCTGGATCCATCGTTGTTTCCCACAACTGCTCAGGGTTCATTTCACCCAGACCTTTGTAGCGCTGAATCATAAAGCCGCGTTTTGCTTCTTTCGTTAACCAATCTAAAGCTTCAGCAAATGATGCAACTGCTTCTTGCTTTTCGCCTCGCTTCACGTAACCCGTCTCTTCAATAAGGCCAGTGATTTTTTTACCTAACTCGGTAGCTGCGCGATATTCTGACGATTGGAAAAAATCATGATTAAAACGATGCTCATGAGTAATACCATGAGAAACGATTTCAACATTCGGTAAGAATAAATTGCGCTCTTTATCTTCTCGTACTGAAATTGTATAAGCTTCAGAACCCGCTTTATGTTCATCAGTGAAAAAGGCTTGTAAATTATTACACCATTCAGCGACCGTCGATTCACTCTTCAACATTTCTTCAGTTAACGCAGGTTCATCAATTAAACGCTTTAAAATTAACGGTGGATACAGTTTCGACAAACGATTAATCATTGCCATAACCGATTTATATTCAGTTACCATCTGGCCTAATGGCTCAGCAGCAATCGCAGGGGCTTGATTATTAATATGCAGCTCGGCATTTTCTAATGCGACATTTACAAAGAAGCTATCTAACTCTGCTTCATCTTTTAAATAACTCTGCTGCTTACCCTTACTGATTTTATAAAGCGGTGGCTGTGCAATAAAGATATGACCGCGCTCTAATAACTCGCGCATATGTCTAAAGAAGAACGTCAATATCAATGTACGTATATGCGATCCATCGACATCCGCATCCGTCATAATAATAATTGAGTGATAACGAAGTTTATCGGCATCAAATTCAGATTTACCAATACCACAACCTAACGCTGTTACTAAGTTGCCAACTTCCGCAGACGTCAACATTTTATCAAAGCGCGCTTTTTCAACGTTAAGAATCTTACCCTTAAGTGGCAAAATGGCCTGTGTTTTACGCGCACGACCCTGCTTCGCTGAACCACCCGCAGAATCACCCTCCACTATATATATTTCAGAAAGTGCAGGATCTTTCTCTTGGCAATCAGCGAGCTTACCTGGTAAACCAGCAATATCTAGTGCGCCTTTACGACGTGTCATTTCTCTTGCTTTACGAGCGGCATCACGCGCACGTGCAGCATCAATCATCTTACCGACAATCGCTTTTGCTTCTTGCGGGTTTTCTAATAAGTATTCAGAAAGTTTTTCAGCCATGGCATGTTCAACTGCCGACTTTACTTCGGATGATACTAATTTATCTTTTGTCTGCGATGAGAACTTAGGATCAGGAACTTTTACAGAGACGATTGCAGTTAGACCTTCCCTAGCATCATCACCTGTCGTTGAAACCTTAGAGCCTTTGCCCAAACCTTCTTTTTCGATATAGGTATTTAAGCCACGTGTAAGCGCAGAGCGGAAACCCGCTAAATGCGTGCCGCCATCGCGCTGTGGAATATTGTTGGTATAACAATACAAATTTTCTTGGAAACCATCGTTCCACTGTAACGCCACTTCAACACCGATATCTTCAAAATCAGTAGTGAAATATAAACCCGTATTAATCGGCGTTTTATTTACGTTTAAGTATTCGACGAAGGCTTTTAGACCGCCTTCATAGCAGAAGGTATCTTCTTTTCCGCTGCGCTCGTCTTTTAATAAAATATTAACGCCAGAATTCAAAAAAGATAACTCGCGTAGTCGCTTCGCTAAAATTTCATAATGGTATTCAATATTATTAAACGTATCTGGCGAAGGATGAAAACGGACGGATGTGCCCGACTCTTCTGTTTTACCAATTATTTTAAGTGGCTCATCAGGAACACCATGTCGATAAATTTGCTCATGTATCTCGCCATTACGACGAACCGTTAGAGTCAGCTCAGACGATAACGCATTAACCACTGAAACGCCTACACCGTGCAAACCACCAGAGACCTTATAAGTGTTGTCATCAAACTTACCGCCAGCGTGAAGCACGGTCATAATGACCTCTGCGGCTGAGACACCCTCGTCATGAATTTCTGTTGGGATACCACGGCCATTATCAGCAGTACTGATAGACTCATCTGGATGGATGGTTACCGTGATTTGTGAGCAATGGCCCGCTAAAGCTTCATCGATTGAGTTATCTACAAGCTCAAATACCATATGATGTAAGCCGGTACCATCATCTGTATCACCGATATACATACCCGGTCGCTTTCTAACTGCATCGAGACCCTTAAGGACTTTTATACTCGAGGAATTATATTCCCCGGAACCCGCTTCACTCATAGTTTGGCTCCAAGGCCTAGTGTTGGTTACTATTTGATCAGTCTTGCCTTTTGCATTGCTGCAAGGGCTTCGTTTCCTATACTAAAACAATAAAAATCAATTGCTTAGCGTTATTTATAACCACATATTGTGTGACGATATTGGGCCTGAGTCAACCTAATATACAGGTAGTTTGAGCCTTCAAATTAGCAACCCTAACCAGCCAATTCTAGCGGATTATACAAGCTACCCTAAGCTTAAAGTCTCTTCTGTTTCACCCTTCAGCACCTGAAAAACCTTTAAACTTTTCAGCTTTTCCCATGGCTGGTTAACCAGATCATCGGCCACTACACAGGTCATAAATAACTGAATATCCAAGCTATCAAGCAAAGTACATAACTTACCCTGATGTGACGCATCAATTTCTGCAGGAAGATCATCAATTAACAATACACACTTCTTTTGCGTTGTTTTTACCATCAAATCACACTGAGCCAGGCGTAAAGCACAAACAACCAGCTTCTGCTGGCCTCTTGATAATACCTGCCCTGCATTCAATCCATTAATTTGTAACTTGATATCTGCTCTATGTGGGCCGTAATGAGTAAAGCCTCGTCGTAAATCGCGATCTATACTCGCCTCCAACACCTCGCTCAAAGGTTTCTCTGTATCCCAGCCCCGACTATAAGAGACTGACAATTCGGGCAGATCAACCAAACGCTCAAGAAAACCAACAAACACAGGATAAAAAGATTCAAAATAAAGCAGCCTCGCTTTATCTACCTGCTCTGATGCCTCTATTAACTCTTGATCCCATGCGGATAATGTACGCTTATTTGCTTTACCTGATCGAAGTGCAGCGTTTCTCTGCTTCAAACAACGCTGCATTCGCCGCCAAGAGTCATAAAAAGAATGTTCCACGTGAAACACTCCCCAATCCATAAATTGTCTGCGTTGTTTTGGGCCACCTTCGAGTAATGTATAGGCTGAAGAGTCTATTAATTGAATAGGAAGCGTTTCGGCTAAGCGAATCAAGCTTTTTTCATCTTGACCCCCTATTCTAATGCGAAAACCGCCTCTTTTAGCTCGCTTAACACCGACAGCAAGCGGAGCAGCATCATCATGAAGGACTTTACCAAATACCGTGCAAGTATCTTGGTGGTATTGAATAACTGGCTGGAGTTGAGTGCCGCGGAAAGAGCGCGCTAAACCCAATATATGAATAGCCTCAAGAATAGAGGTTTTGCCAGCGCCATTAGGGCCAGAGAAGATATTAATCTGAGAGAAATCATTAATAGAGACCGCTGAGAGATTTCGAACACCAGAAATCTCAAGCTCTGAAAGTTTCACGTGAAACAATGCCCGTCATCAGATCGCAACAATAGCGAGAAAAAAGAAGAGCACTGAGTACAACAGACAGCAGTATATGAAAACGATAAAGCAGGGCGGAGATGGTTCATTAATACTAAGTCAGCCAATGTCGCCCTTATAGACGCATCGGCATAACAACATACAAAGCATTGTTATCAGTATCACCATCTTGGACTAAGGCACTGCTATTTGAATCAGACAGCGTCATTGTGACCTGATCACTTCGAAGAGCACCAAGAACATCAATCAGATAACTAACATTAAAGCCCATTTCAACGCTATCTCCTTGATAACTAACAGAAACCTCTTCATGAGCCTCTTCTTGCTCTGGATTATTAGCTTGGATACCCACCATGCCATCACTGAGGGTAAAGCGAATTCCGCGGAACTTTTCATTCGATAAAATAGCCGATCGGGACAAAGCCGATTTGAGCTCTGCTCTTTCTGCAGAGACTACTTTATTACCACCCTTAGGAAGAACACGCTCATAATCTGGGAATTTACCGTCAACTAGCTTCGAGACAAACACCATGCCATTAGTTGTGGCACGGATATGATTAGCACCAAACTCAATAGTAATCGTTGCCGATTCATCCGAGAGAAGGCGTGTTAATTCAACAACACCTTTACGAGGAACAATAAACTGCTGCTTATCGCCCTGAATTTCATCAACTAAGTCGATATGAGCAATTGCTAGGCGATGGCCATCTGTGGCAACGGCTTTCAACTTATTACCCGAAAGCTCCCACAACATGCCATTTAAATAGTATCTAACATCCTGTTGAGCCATAGAAAAGGCTGTACGATCAATTAACTGAGCAAAATCACCTTGGTTGACCGTAGCAGAAAAGCTACTCTCATCTTTTTGTACAGACGGAAAATCAGCTGCGGGCAAGGTTGCTAATGTATAGCGACTGCGGCCACTTTTAACAACCGCTTTACCTTGATCGACCGCAAAAGCTATGTCGCAATCATCAGGAAGAGATTTACAAATATCCACTAATTTACGCGCTGGAACAGTTATATCACCGTTTACTTCAGCCGCAGTGTCTAGCGCAATAGTAGCGCTTAACTCGACCTCTAAATCTGTACCGGTAATAACAAGTTTGTTACCACTGACAATAATCAAAAGATTCGACAGAATAGGCATTGTCTGACGGCGCTCAACAGCACCAGCAACGATTGTCAGAGGGCGAAGAAGTGCTTCGCGAGTGACTGAAAATTTCATCTTTGTTTATCTCTCCGGTTGTGCGTCTTACGGTATTTCGTTAGGCGCCAATCTCTAAAAAAGTGGCTACGTAAATATAGCCTTATTTAAACACTCAAGGGATTACGTGGCCAGCGTACGAAGCAAGTTCTGATAATCTTCACGAATATCAGAGCTCGTTTCACGTAACTCTTTAATCTTTCTGCAGGCATGTAAAACCGTGGTGTGGTCACGGCCACCAAAAGCATCACCAATTTCAGGCAAGCTATGATTGGTTAACTCTTTAGCCAGAGCCATTGCTACCTGTCGTGGCCTAGCAACAGAACGACTTCTTCGTTTCGACATTAAATCGGCGACTTTGATTTTGTAGTACTCAGCGGTAGTACGCTGAATATTATCAATACTAACCTGCTTATCTTGAAGCGCTAATAAATCCTTGAGTGACTCTTTAATTAACGGAACATCCACTGGGCATTTAGTGAAGTGAGCGCTCGCTATAACTCTCTTAAGCGCACCTTCTAGCTCACGGACATTTGAACGAACCCTTTGCGCCAAAAAGAAAGCAGCATCATGAGGCAATTCAATTTTTGCTTGCTCTGCTTTTGCCATTAAAATAGCTACACGAGTTTCAAGTTCAGGCGGCTCTACAGACACCGTTAAACCCCAACCGAAACGCGACTTAAGACGCTCTTCAACACCACGAATTTCTTTAGGGTAGCGATCACAAGTAAGAATCATTTGCTGCCCCCCTTCTAGTAATGCATTGAAGGTATGGAAAAACTCTTCTTGAGAGCGTTCTTTGTTAGCAAAAAACTGTATATCATCGATCAATAAAGCATCAACCGAGCGGTAATAACGCTTAAAATCATTAATCGCATTTAACTGTAAGGCCTTAACCATATCAGCAACAAAACGCTCAGAATGGAGGTAAACCACTTTGGCATTCGGCTTAACTGCTTGCAGGGCATTACCAACAGCATGCATCAAATGCGTCTTACCTAAGCCAACACCACCATAAAGGAATAAAGGGTTATAAGAACCGCCGGGGTTTTCTACAACCTGCATTGCCGCTGCACGGGCCAACTGATTAGACTTACCCTCTACAAAATTATCGAAGCGATAAGCCGGTATTAAATTGTTTTGGTGATTAGGAGAATCCCCGCTGTCGTCGGTTGATCGAGCACGACGTGATCGGGTTGCTGTATTCCGACTGCTATGCAAAAGATTCTCAGAAGGAGATGCACCCTCTCTAGGGCGACCTCTTCGCTCAACACCTTCAGGGCTACCCTTAACCAGAATAGAATCACTAACTGACTGGATAACAGAATTCGAAGCAGGTTGACCAGAAAAAGAAGCAGACTCTATTAAAGGCTCTGAAACGACAGGATCAGTGGGTGAAGATGGAGGTGAGGCAAAGGCCATTACATGGTTAGGCTTATCCGCAACATTCACCAGCAAAGATCGACGATCAATTGAAGGGTGCGCCTGAACAGGAACATCCATAGAAACAGTACTGGTTAAAGAGGAAGCAGCAAACCCGCTAGGAGCTGCATTAACACTTCGCTCTTGAACAGCAATAGCTACAGTCGGTGGCTCACCCTCCGAAAGCATTTTGGTTAACTCAAGAATTCTGGACATAAACTTATCTGAAACCCAATCCCGAATAAACCGGTTGGGTGCCAATAAGAGAATACCTCCCTCAGCTTGCTCAACTTTTAAAGGGCGAATCCAAGTATTAAATTGCTGTGCAGGCAATTCATCTTGTAAATAATCTACACACCTATTCCACATCAGGTGCCAGGTAGCCTGCGACAATCGATATCCCCCAAAAGCCAAAACCGCTTCACCCTAGTAAATTGATGGTGAAACACAGCATTACGGCCATAGTTCTAATTTGAATGTTATTTGAGACCCCGTAAACACTAGCAATAAACTCCAACAACAAACAAAAGTCGAAGTGAAATAGTGAGGGACCTAAAAAGTGGCGCAATTGTAGCGGCAAACACAAGACTTATCCACAACTATCTCGATTATTTATACAAATGGACAAGAAGTATGAAAATAACAAAACCTAAACATAATCAACAACTTGCAGCGCAAACAAAAAACAAGATAGTTTTATGTATTAGAAAACAATGAAAATTATAAAAAGTTATTAACATATTGATAAGCTGTGGATATCTTGTGTATAGAGGGCAGAAACTCATGCCTAAAAAAGGGGATGTAAGCGCACACTATCCGTACATATATTGTTATATCAACATAGCCAAAACATAAAATTAAAATAAATAGTTATTAACAAGATAAGAGCTGTTAGAAAAAAGGCGCTAGCAAGATCAACTAAAAAGTCTACATTAAAAACCTGAAAACAAAAAAGTGTACATGCTTCTATTTATAGGGTGTTGCTAAAAACTAACAGCCCTTTAAAATGAATTGCAATTAAATAGCATACGGGATTGATCCCAGAGGCTTTTATGCGTAGAATCCTGCGCCCTTTTGTGGGTGTTTGTAAGCCTTAGGCTCAAACATTTTGAACACGTAAATAATTTGGTATAGAGCAATGAAAAGAACTTTTCAACCCAGTACTTTAAAGCGTAAACGCAGTCACGGCTTCCGTGCTCGTATGGCAACTAAAAATGGACGCGCACTTATTAATCGTCGTCGCGCTAAAGGCAGAAAACGTTTAACTGCGTAATATCTATTATTGATCGCCAACGATATAGAGCTACTTTTATTGATAATAAATCAGTAATTCTATGTAATACCTGCTTTATATCGCGCGGCTGTCAGTGTTCGCTCTCTTCTTAGTATTTAAGTAGTCTGGGTTGAGTGGTCTGAGTTAATCAGTATGGTGAATACAATAGAAACAAACTGTCGCTTTCAGAAAGACCGGCGCTTACTGAATGCCCATCAGTATAAAAATGTCTTTGACAATGTAGATTGCAAACAGAGCGGTAAGTACTTTACTTTTCTCAGCACATCAAGCCAACAGGCCAAGCACAGGCTTGGTTTGATTATCGCTAAAAAACATATTCCTCTGGCTGTAAATAGAAACAAGATTAAGCGCGCCATTCGAGAAAGCTTTCGGCAACAACTTAATCATGAAATTGTTAATACTCAAATGACATCTTTTGATGTTATTGTTCTTGCAAAATCCTCTGTTCGTCAGCTGGATAATGCACAGCTCAACGAGGAGCTAAGTAAACAATGGCTCCGTCTAATAGCAAAACGCCAACAACTTTAAATCCTTTTCTCAATATTTTGAGCCAAGTAGCTATTTTCCTAATAGCGGCTTATCAATTACTTCTGAGTCCTTTACTGGGTCCACGTTGTCGCTTTTATCCGAGCTGCTCTAGTTATGCTAAACAAGCCTTTAAAGAACAAGGTTTTAGCCGCGGTAGTATACTTACCTTAAAACGATTAGCTAAATGTCATCCTTTTAATAAGGGTGGCATTGACGAACTACCTGCTGAAAAAACATCAGCAGGCAATTTATTTTATGGAAAGACTCAGATCGATCGGGAAAATACCGATCATGCACAAACTAACTGTACTCATTCTCACTAATTAAAGGCTACACATTAAGTATGGACGTTCTTAAAAATCTACCTCGCATCGCATTATTTACCCTTGTTGCTGGTATTGTTTTACTTATTCTAAAACAATGGGTCGAGTTCTCACCCAGCTATGATCAAGCCATAGCTGATCGACAACAAGCGCTTAATGAAAGCCGAGTTCAAATGAATGAGGTTGAATACAATAACAACGAAGTTAATGAAGTTGTTAGCGAAGAAGATTATGAAACAGCGTTTGACCAACCTATAGCAAACGTAGCTTCTGAGAGTGCGAGCATTATTGAAGCAGTTACTGCACCTCAATCAGCCCGTAAGATTGTTGTCACTACAGACACTATACGCGTAACGATTGATTCTCAAGGTGGCGATATTATTGAAGTCGCATTACTTAAACATCTCGAGAGTCTAGAAGAAAATGCTGAACCGATGCTACTGTTAGAAAAATCGGGAGCAAGAACCTATACCGCGCAATCAGGCTTAACTGGACCAAACGGTACAGACGTTAGATCTACACGTGCTCGCTTTTATAGCGCACAGTCGAACTATGAAATGGTAGGAACCGATGATTTAGAAGTTGATTTAATATTCAATGATCCCAGCGGCATAAAACTGACGAAGCGCTATACCTTTAAACAAGGTGAGTATTTAGTCGATGTAAATTACATAGTAAAAAATAATTCTGGTATCGATTGGCAAACAACTTTTTATTCACAAATTAGTCGCGACCAATCGGCTGATCCAGGCGCTGATACCGCAGGCTTCGGTATGAAGTCTTATTTAGGTGCAGCAACAACCACAGCAGATGATCCCTACAAGAAAATTAGCTTTAAAGATATTAGTGAGGAAAATTTTCGAAATCAATATGCGGGTGGTTGGGTAGCAATAATTCAACATTATTTTGTGAGTGCTTGGATCCCAGAACCTAACGCAACCTATAATTACTATACCAAAGCGAGTAAATCAGGTTTAAACATCATTGGCTTTCATAAAGCTTTTGAAGTTGAAGCGGGTAATACAGCAACAATAGGCTCGCAATTTTATGCAGGCCCTAAATATCAGTATCGCTTAAAAGAAATAGCACCTCATCTTGATCTAACAATCGATTACGGTTGGTTATGGTGGATAGCACAACCGCTTTATACCTTATTATATTTCTTTGCTACTGGCGAAGCGCATATGTTTGGTGAAGTCTATGATGTCTTTCCTGGGTTTGGAAACTGGGGTTTCTCTATCATAATGCTGACCTTTGTTATTAAAGCGATCTTCTTCCGTTTGTCAGCAACCAGTTATCGCTCAATGGCGAATATGCGTCGCGTACAACCTAAACTGTTAGCTGTTCGTGAAAAACATGCAAACGATAAACAAGCTCAATCAAAAGCGATGATGGAGTTATATCAAAAGGAAAAAATCAATCCACTAG
>Ga0209304_1001706_pt1 | contig 12872 bp, 6 predicted proteins | sample COGITO_mtgs_1004_4_FD_184789 | JGI IMG/M metagenome (GOLD analysis project Ga0209304, IMG submission 184789) | Pelagic marine microbial communities from North Sea - COGITO_mtgs_100423 (SPAdes) (version 2) | ecosystem: Environmental > Aquatic > Marine > Epipelagic ...
ATCGAAATGGAACGATATGAAGATCATCATAGAATACGGTATGTTGACGGAGGATAAATTCTTCGACAAGGCGAAGAAATTCGCTATGTATGCGGATACCGACGGTGGCCTTCACACGTTTGAAGCGTACCTGGAATCCATCAAAGAGCAGCAAACGGATAAGGATAAAAAGACGGTCGTTCTGTATGCGTCTAACAAAGATGCACAGCACAGCTACATCCAAAAGGCGAAGTCAAAAGGATACAGCGTTTTATTGCTCGATTCTCCTTTGACCAGTCACTTGCTACAGAAATTGGAACAAGAGCACGAAAACACCACGTTTGCCCGTGTAGATTCTGATCTGATTGACAACCTGATTAAGAAGGACGAAACGCGTGTGGCAAAATTAAGCGACAAGCAAAAAGAGGAGCTAAAGACTCGTTTAGAGACTATAGTTCCAACAGAAAAGTTCAGCTTAAAACTAGAGGATATGGATTCTACGGAAGCACCATTGGTGATTACGGTTCCAGAATTCATGCGTCGTATGAAAGAAATGCAAATGACCGGTGGCGGTGGCATGATGGGTATGGGTGATTTCCCAGACATGTACGATCTTATCGTAAACGCAAACCATCCATTGGCTTCGAAGATTCTTGATACAGAAGATGCTGAAGCGCGCAGTTCGGCCGTGAATCAAGCCTTAGATCTTGCAAAGCTTCAACAAAACCTTTTGCATGGTGAAGAATTGACAGCCTTTATCGCACGTTCATACGAGATGTTAGGGAACGAATAACGGTTCGTTACTTGTTGATTAAATATTCCTATGTCTTAGGAATGTCAAGGGGGCTCCGGCCCCCTTTTTGTATTTTTACTTTTCATAAAAACCATTGACACCTATGAGCGCTGACGTTCTTTCTATAGCTACTCAAAACGCCACTTTGTGGACATCAGATTTATTTGACGCTGAAACGCGTGCCGAAGCAGAAGCCCTTTTGAAGAAAGGCGGTGATGCTTTGATTGAGCCATTTTATAAAGATTTGGACTTCGGTACAGGCGGTATGCGCGGAATCATGGGTGTGGGAACTAACCGCATCAATGCGTATACATTAGGTCTAGCCACACAAGGATTGGCGAGCTACGCGCAAACTTTTTTTAATGGGAAGCCATTAAAAGCCGCCATCGCTTTTGACAGTAGAAACAACTCAAAGTCCTTCGCTCGTAAAGTAGCAGAGGTTTTGAGCGCAAACGGTGTTCACACGTTCCTTTTTGAAGATTTGCGTCCTACTCCAGAGCTGAGCTTCGCTGTACGTGAGTTGGGTTGTGATTTCGGTATCGTTCTTACGGCCTCTCACAATCCAAAAGAATACAACGGCTACAAAGTGTATTGGAACGATGGTGGACAGCTTGTTCCTCCGCACGATAGCGCGGTGATTGAACAGGTCCGGGCTACCCGTTTCGAAGATATCCGTTGGGATGCGAACGAGGCTTTGATTGAAATCGTTGGTACCGCCATCGATGATAAATACACTGATATGGTTGCGGGATTAAGTCTAAGCAACGCAGGTAAGACGGAACTGGATATTGTGTTTACCGCATTGCACGGCACCTCCATTGTGAGCGTACCTCCTGCACTCGCTAAGGCTGGATTCACTAACGTTCAGCTGGTCGAAGCACAAAGCACACCGGATGGAAACTTTCCTACTGTAGCGAGTCCGAATCCAGAAGAAAGTGCTGCATTAGCCATGGCTGTTGCGCAAGCCGAAGCCACGAACGCTGACCTCGTTATCGGATGTGATCCAGATACGGACCGCGTCGGTATTGCGGTGAACGACGGAACGGGTAAAATGCAACTTCTTAACGGTAACGACACTGCAGCTTTACTCGTTCACTATATACTCAACGCATATAAAACGAACGGTACCCTTCCAGCAAACGGTTTTACCGCAGCCACCGTGGTCACTACGGATCTAATCGCAGACATCTCAGCTGCCTATGGGGTGCCTTGTTACCGTTGTTTGACGGGTTTTAAATGGATCGCTGATATCATCAATAACAAACCCGAAGAACAATTCCTTGTGGGCGGTGAAGAGTCTTACGGCTACCTTATCGGAGATGATGTACGCGATAAAGATGCTGTTGCTTCTGCCGTTATGATTGCGGAAATGGCTGCCAATGCCAAAGCACAAGGCCGCACCGTACTGCAACAATTAGAAGCCATTCATCGCGAGTTTGGTCAATACCAAGAGCGATTGATCTCCATCACAAAAAAAGGCCGCTCCGGCGCTCAGGAGATTGCTGATATGATGACTGCACTTCGCAACGACCCACCTAAAACCTTGGCAGGTTCACCGGTGATTGTTGCGATTGACCACAGCAACTCCACTCAAACCGATCTACGTACAGGAGCGACTTCCAGTACGGAATTACCTGGTTCAAACGTATTGCAGTTTATCACGGAAGCTGGAGACAAGGTTAGTGCGCGCCCTTCGGGAACAGAGCCTAAAATCAAGTTCTATTTCAGCGTACGCACTACTACGGGCGAAAGCCATGCTGCGACCAAAGCTGAACTTGAAAGAAAGATTGATACCTTTATTGAGGAATTAAACCTCTAATTCAAACATGAAGAATTTCATCATCATTGGGGCCATTTCGATGGCCCTTTTTTCTTGTGGGAACTCAGAAAAAGAAGACAATACTGAAGCTTTGACCTACCAGGGTCGAATCGTACTAAACGATACAACGGCTGTATATTTCAATGCATCCATCGATGGCGATCAACTCACCATATTTAACGGTGTGCATGAATCTATAGAAGTACAATTAGAAGGAGAAGATACCCTTCGCGGCACCTTCCCGGTCTTTGCCTCGGACTTGTGGTTGATCAAAACCGATACAGGCTACTACGGATCGTATTATCGTACAGATGCAAAAGATTATACGCTTCCTCTGACCCTATTGCCAGGTAATCATAATCCTGGTCAAACAACAGATGTACCCGCAACCCAATATTACATTCTTCGAGACTATGGCAATGGTACAACAAGACCAGCCTTGCTTCAATTAGGAATTAAAGACAATAAAGTTGTTGGTACCATCGCGACTTCCACCGGCGACTTGCGATTCCTCACTGGGGAAAGGGTCGTAGACGAAGGTGGTTATACCCTTATGGGCTTTGATGGAAGATTTATCAATAACGTGGAATTTGTGACCATCGGGGATTCCGTTTTCGGAAATGTATGGTCCGGAAAAACCGGCTATTATTCTTTCAAAGGCATTGCAGATGATAATGCTACATTAGAAGATCCAGAAGAAATGTCAAAGCTGCGCGATGATTACACGCACATCGAATGGCATTTACCAGGTCTTAATGGCGATACGGTGCATTTTGACAGCCGCACCATCACCAAACCTACCATCCTGGCCATTCAAGGTTCTTGGTGTCCAAACTGCATGGACGAAGGCCGCGTATTGGACATGTATTACCGTGAATTCGATGGAGCCATTGATGTCTATGGCTTGAGCTACGAATACAGCGGGACGTTGGAAAAAGCTACCGCTGCCGTACAGAAAATGGAGCGTGATATAGGGACCTCCTTCCCCATGGTCATTGCCACCTTCGATCCTAAGCAAGACCGCAATGCAGTGTTACCACTAGAGCAGATTCGTAGCTACCCAACTTCTATTATGTTGGACCACGAGGGCAATGTGGTGAAGATCCATACCGGTTTTTACGGTCCTTCTACCAAGGAATACGACGCCTACGTCAAAGAAACCCGAGAGGAATTGGAAGCATTGGTGGCAAAAGCGAATGGCTAATTACCTCGAACGCATATGGCCCGATTTTAAAGAGCTCGCCCGCTCCAAACGGAAGGAGAACAAGAAGTTCTTTGCCCGATTGTCCAAGCATGAAGGCAAGAAGCTCAATGCTCAATTTCATGCGATGCACGAGGAGGTCTTCGCGGAGACGGACTGCCTGAAATGCGCACGATGCTGCCGCGCCACAGGGCCATTACTTACTAAACAGGATATTGCCCGTATTTCCAAAAAGCAAGGAATGAAAGCGGCAGATTTCGAAGCGAGATATTTGCGCGTCGACGAAGATGGGGATTGGGTGATGAATAGCCTACCCTGCCCGTTTTTAGCATTGGACTCTAACAAATGCACCATCTACGAATATGCACCCAAGGCTTGCCGCCAATTCCCGCATACGGATCATCCAAACATGAAATCTATACTTCCGCTCACCGAAACCAATGTACGGCATTGTCCGGCTGTTTATGAAATGGTAGAGCGAATGAAGTTAAGTACTGATATCTAACTACTTAAATCTTGTTGTTTCAAGCCAAAATGTAAGATGTTTGCGATACAAACAACTACCGCTGACCCTATAACATTGTACCACAGAAAGCCTAGAGAAATAAGATCGGCGGTATTTAGGTAATGTACTAAGAAGACCACGAATTGGCCCACAATACCGGCTATGAAAATGGACTTTCCACCGATGTGTTTCATAAAAAGAGCAACAAGAAATATCCCCAATATGGTGCCATAGAAAAGACTACCCAGGACATTTACCAATTGGATCAAATTCTCATACAACGGAGCTGCCAATGCCACACCAATAGCGGCGATTCCCCAAACAAACGTGAGTGTACGGATCGTGCGTTTCGGGCGTTGAGACTCCCCTTTGAAGACCGTATAATAATCTACATATGTTGTGGTCGCCAGAGCGCTGACCTCCCCTGCAGTACTGGACATTGCCGCACTGATGATCACTGCAAGCAGTAAACCCACCAACCCTTTGGGCAGAAAATTAAGTACGAAGGTGATAAACACGTAGTCGGTGTCTTTGCGTTGAAAATTGGGCACATTAGCTTCAAGGGTGGCCATGTACGTTTCCCGGAGTTGTACTAGCTGTTCTTTATGGGCATCTACTGCCTCCCAATCGCCTTGGAACAGCGCTTCGCGCTTGGCTTCGAAGACGTCGGTATGACGGTTTTCTAATTGGTCCAATGTGGCTTGAATTTCGATAGGCGCGCGCTTCACTTCGCTTTCGTTAAAAAAAATGGGCGGTTGCGTGAATTGGTAAAAGACAAACAAGAGCACGCCAATAGCTAAGATGGAAAACTGCATGGGCACCTTAAACACGCCATTAAATAACAATCCAAAACGGCTTGTCGACTGGTTTTCAGCACCTAAATAACGCTGCACTTGACTTTGATCGGTTCCGAGGTAACTCAATGAGAGAAACAATCCACCGGCAAGACCGGACCATAATGTGTAACGCGTTCCAGGATCTAGACTGGTATTAATAATATTCAGCTTCCCCATACGCCCCGCTATATCATAGGCTTGCGGTAAGCTCACGGGTATTTTATCGACCAGTAAATAGGCTGCAATGCCCATACCGCCGAGGATGGTGAGCATCTGCCACTTTTGAGTTACCGCAACGGCTGCAGAGCCACCTGAAACGGTATAGAAGACTACAATAAGCCCGATAATGACAATCATAAGATTAAGCGATACGCCTAATGCTGCACTTAAAACGATCGCAGGTGCGAAAATGGTAATACCGGCAGCCAATCCTCGAGACATTAAAAAGAGTGCCGCTGTAAACAGTCTAGTCTTCCGGTCAAAACGCTGTTCGAGAAACTGATAGGCGGTAATCGCACTCATCTTTCGATAGGCCGGTACAAAGAAAATACTGACTAGAATGACTGCCAGAGGAAGTCCAAAATAGAATTGGATGAATCCCATATCCTCGGCATAGGCCTGACCTGGGGTAGATAAAAATGTGATCGCCGAAGCCTGGGTGGCCATAATTCCGAGCCCTATGGTCCAAAGACTTACATCTTTAGAGCCACTGAGTAGCTCACCCGCCCCTCTACGGCGTGTTTTAAATACACCGTATCCAACAATCGCCGCAAGGGTCGTTATTAGTACAATCCAGTCTAGTGCGTGCATTTACACGTATTGACGCGTGATAAAGTAGAATGCTACAATCTCTGCTACCAAAAGTGCTACCACGCCTATGTAGTATTTCTTCCAATTAACAATCGATGTGTTCTTAATGGTCATAATGGAGAATGTTTTGTAAAAGTTTCATAGCACCTGGAACACCTGCGGGCAATTCCCTAAAGAGTGACAATCCGGTGTAAATTACGGAACCTTTCTCATAATGACCAACAACGGTACTGTTGGAATAGTTCGTACCTGTACTTTCCATAATTGTAAGTACCTCACTGTAACCCTCAAATGATTTAGGGAAATACAATCCTCGCTCTTGTACCCAGTAATCGAAATCTGAAGCAGTGATTTCATTTGGGTAGGAAAGTATCGGGTGTTTACTCAGCGTAATAGGCGCCTCCTCTTCAGTCACGCGGTCTCTTCCGATTACTAGTGGAAGCGGCGTTGGCAATTCAATACCGCTTCTTCCCGCAGTCGTGTACGTCACGACAAAGTTGCCACCACCTTCAACAAAGGTCTTGATTCTATCGCCACTATTCATGAGCCATTTTTCGGTATTAAAGGCGCGAATTCCCACAAGTACAGCATCTACTTCGTTCCATAAATCCGGAGTATCCTCGGTAATCCGAAGTACCTCGTACCCTAAATTCTCCAAGGTTTCATCCATGATATCACCTGCACCTTCTATGTAGCCTACTTTAATACGCTTTTTGTGTAGTTTGAATACGGTTAGAACTGAGGATGCTGAATAATAGCGATAATGAGTTCCGATGTGCGGGTAGCTAATAGTTCTTTTTGAGTCAATAAACTTCGGGAATAACTTACCAGGATAACTCTCATACCCTAAGAACAAGTGATACTTACCAGCGTCCATTTTCGCCGGTATTTCCTCAGTGAAGTGATTCCATCCGGCATTTAATATGGTCGTTTTCTTTGCTAATGTGTGGTTTATTTGTCTATCCGGAGAATTATTCAAGTTGATGAATCCATCATCCTGAATCCCCCATGCAGGTCTGGCCAAAATCAATTCCCATAAATACTCACCTCCATCCTTGGAGTAAATACTATATCCAATAGATCCTTTCTTGCCAGTATTCCAATAAACGGTTTGGTCGAACTTCGCATGAATGGCCGGCTCCACCGCGATGGCCTCTCGGTATTCCCCTACGGCGCGGTCACTGAGTTTCGCGACAGGCTTGAGGTAGAGTAAAATGATGGCGGATTCATGTTCTAATCGGACCCTGATGTACTTTGTGATTTTACCCTCATCGTACAAATCTACTTCGAGCTCCTGCCCTTCGCTAGTGAGTACCTGTGCGGGATTCAAACCCATATCCTTAGCAGGTGCCTTAACCGAAGCCAGCTTCACTTCAACGTCAAAATTCAGGGCTTGAAGCACCAAGGTCGCTGGATATGAGGGACCTTCAGGCACAGGATTACTGGACGTGAAGACCTCAGCATACACGCCTAGGAGATGCAGCATGACCTGCTGCCAGCGCTGGTATTTATCAGATTCCGGGGTAGTTTGCTCCAACAATACATGGCCCAGTTCTGCCCATTTGGCAATGGCTTGCTTTTGGTCGCCTATTTCAAGGGCAAAGGCCGCATCTTGGGCCAGTAAGCTTTGTGCATCCGCTCCACGGTCCGGTGTGAGGTAAGCCGATAAATCGCCTCCACCCCATAGCTTTTTGAAGTATTCTTCACGTGGACCACGATTGATAGGAACACCAAATCCTTGGCACTTGTGCATGGAACGCGCAGCATCGCCGATGGCACCATAGGTATCGCCAAGCAACGGGTCGAATCCACTCATATCTAGGTACACCGCTTCAGGATCGTCTTTCAGGGTAGGATCCCACCAAACGGAGGTATTCCACCAAACGCCCTGTACAGACCAAGCCGCTGTGGCTGTATCGTATTTCTCGTCCGCGGCGAGCACCGCACATTCGATGGCCAGTTCGGCTGAGGCCGTGTGGTGGCCGTGACCGGCGCGCTCATCTGGCGGGAAGCGTGTGATGATAAAATCTGGCTTCAGCTCTCGTATGGTGCGCACGGCTTGCAACTGGAGGTCGTCGTGGCCCCATTTGGTCCACACCTCGTCTACACTTTTGGAATATCCGAAGTCAAGCGCATCGGTGAAACGCTGGTTCCCACCGTCGACACTACGTGCGGCACGCAGTTCGTGTTCACGAATCACACCGAGCTCAGCTCCAAGCTCATCGCCGATCAAATTCTGTCCGCCCGAACCCCGAGTGAGCGATAAATAAGTGGTTTCCGCATCAAGCGCATTCGACAACCACGCAATCAATCGGGTATTTTCATCGTCGGGGTGAGCCGCCATGTACAACACGCGCTTGCCGGAGCCAAAGCGCTCCATTTCAGCCATGGCTTGGCTTTGGGTCAGTGGTGAAAATTGCCCAAAAGACTGATTTCCAAACACTAACAAAAGCAGCACCAAAAAAGCCTGAACTTTTGGACGGCTAGGTGTTATCTTGACAGACTTATTTATTGATTCCATGACTAGAATTTTACTCTTTTTATTTACGATCACCACATTTGTAGCTCAAGCACAGCTTAAAGTTCAATTAAAATCGGGAACCTACCTTATCGAAGAAGGCACCTTTAAGCAGTTAAGCAATACACAACCCACCTATGGTGTGGGTCTTTGGGACCGTGTCGTGCTCGCCGAAGATAAAAAAGCATTAACGGATTTAGGTGTGGAATTGGGGCATTATTTGCCTAAAAACGCGTTTGAAGTAAAAATTCCAAAAGGAGTGACCATTGCCCAATTGCGTGATGCTGGGCTCAGTGGGTTTGTGAAATGGACGCCAATGATGAAACTCGATGGTCCACTCTCCATAGGAGATTGGCCCGAATGGGCGGTTCTGAATAACGGTCATGTTGCGATCCAATTCAAAACTACAGAAAACTGGAAGGCACCCGCGTACGTCTCACAAGTCATGGATCTTGACGACGAATGGCACACTGCTGTTCTCAAGCCGGAATTACTGACTCAATTGTCAGAAAACAATGATGTATTATTCATTCAAGCCATTGAAGAACCTGGTACGCCTGAGAACTTCAACAGTCGCGCGGCCGCGAGAACTTCATATATCCAAGGCCAAACTCCTTTTGACGGATCTAATGTGGTCGTAGGACTTGGGGACGATGGAGATATAGGGCCGCATGCAGATTATAAAGGACGTCTAACCTCGTTAGCAGGCAATAGTATTGGCGACCATGGTGACCACGTTGCCGGAACGATTTTTGGCGCTGGAAATATTGACCCAACGGGTGAAGGAAATGCTCCAGGTGCTACCATGATTTACTATGATTATCCAAGTAACCTGAGTAATATCGATGCACACTACGCCTCCTATGGAATACGTGTGACCAACAGCTCTTACTCTAACGGTTGTAATGCTGGCTATACCTTCTATGCACAACAGATGGATAAGGACGTAAGAGATAATGCGGCGCTCATTCATGTCTTCAGCGCTGGTAATTCGAACGGATCAAACTGTGGGTATGGCGCAGGCACGCAATGGGGTAATGTTACTGGTGGACACAAACAAGGAAAAAACGTTATTGCCACTGCGAACATTACCAGTACTGACGCCATTGCTCCATCTTCTTCACGTGGCCCTGCGGCAGATGGTAGAATTAAGCCCGATTTAGCCGCGGTTGGGACCAGTGTCTATTCTACTATTGACTCGCACACCTACGGCAATAAAACTGGAACCTCCATGTCTGCGCCAGGTGTAGCCGGATACTTCGCCGTATTGCACAATGCCTTCGATGAATTGCAACAGGATACTGCAGAAGCTGGTTTACTTAAGGCGATTGCTATGAATACTGCAGATGATTTGGGTAATCCCGGTCCGGATTTTATCTACGGCTATGGTCGAGTGAATGCACGTAAAGCCCTCAAGGTTATCCAGGACACTCAATTCCTGAGTAGCAGCATTACTACAAACGATACACTGACCTACACCATATCAATACCCGCAGGAGTAAATAAATTTAGTGCGATGCTCTACTGGACAGATAAAGAAGCATCTACGAGCGCATCCAAAGCATTGGTCAATAATCTAGATTTCGAAGTCACCGATTTAACAGGAGCTACCACCTACCAACCATGGGTTTTAGATCCAACACCCAATACAACTACCCTGCTTTACGGAGCAACCCGAGGAGTTGATACACTGAACAATGCGGAACAAGTAACGCTTGATGCCCCAAATTCGGGAGACTACAGGTTTACCGTTTATGGCACAAACATCCCGCAAGGACCGCAGACGTTCTATATAGTCTATGCCTTGGACATAGAAAAAAATCCAATTTCATTTCCGCACAAAGATGCCAAACTGGTACCCGGAGCCAATTATGTACGATGGAATGGCGCTACCTCATTGACCTGGGAATATTCTACCGATAGCATGAACACTTGGACGAGTGTGGGTTTGAGTGCCACGGGCGGTAACCGAGTAGCTAATTGGAATGTGCCAAATGTCGCTACCAAAAATGCTTTCTTGCGCAACATTCAAGGAACTGACACCGCTATTGCCGGGCCTTTTATCATCCTTAATGCGCCAAATAACCTTAACCTGGACTGGGCTTGTCCTGATAGCATAAAAATCTCCTTTAGTCCGGTTACAGGAGCCACGGACTACACTGCCTACATCTTAGGTACGACTTACATGGATAGCGTTTACAGCGGTACTGTTACAAGTATGATCATCCCTTACCAACCTGTAAACGGAACTTGGTTGAGTGTTAGTGGTGGTATTAATAACGTTCAAGGTAGACGTGCCTATGCCGTTCAACTACCCTCTGGGACGAACGCTTGTCCTCTTCCGCGCGATGGTGGCATAAGTGCACTGCTCAGCCCGCAGTTTATCACTTCCTGTCAGAACCCCGTCCAACAGGTTTCCATCACCGTTACAAACCCTTCTACGCAGGTATTAGATACTTTACCTGTAGCAATGACTTTCGGCACAACCACGGTGCGCGATACATTTTATGGAAGTCTAGCTTCCTACGCAGATACTTCCTTCACCTTCGCGACACCCATTGTGTGGAGCGGCACGAATACGCAGACCCTCAAGATTTGGTCTGAACTCAGCGGAGACCAAAACAGCTTGAATGATACGGTGGTTCAAAGTATAAATTACTACAACTCATCACTCTACGGATTGCCCTTTACCCAAAACTTTGATAGCTTTTCAAACTGTGGAACCAATACCAATTGTGGGGGAACAGTATGTAGTTTAGGCGGTGATTTCATCAATCTAACCAATGGATCAGATGACGATATCGATTGGCGTACCAATAGCGGATCAACTGCCTCCAGTGGTACTGGACCTTCATCAGGTACCGGTGGAAGTGGAAAGTACCTTTATCTGGAAGCCTCAGGAAATTGTGAATTCCAAGAGGCCCTGCTTTACACACCATGTATCGATTTAGCGGGGAGCATTGCGCCTGAACTACGTTTCGCGTACCACATGAATGGTCCGAACCAGGGGAGTCTTGAAGTCGCTATTTTTAACGGCTCAAGCTGGAGCATACTGTTCACTCAGACCGGCAATCAAGGGAATAACTGGAATAATGTTGCTATCGACATTAGCAGTTACACCGGGGATACCGTACTCTTTAGATTTAAAGGAATTACCGGTGATAATTACCAAAGTGATTTGGCCATTGATGCCATAGAAGTAGAAGATAATATCGGTATACCTGTGGTAGATTTCGCTGCTGTGACCAACACGCCGTGTTTGAATACAGGGGTAGTTTTGGAGGATTTAAGTTCTAAGAGTCCGACATCTTGGAATTGGTCTATTACTCCTTCTTCGCATAGTTTCATTAATGGAACATCGAGCAGTTCGCAGAACCCTGAGGTGAGTTTCAGTGCCTATGGCGCTTATACCATTACGCTAATAGCCAGCAACGCGTACGGCGCGGATACACTGGTATTGGCAAATGCGGTAACCGTAAGCCCACTTCCGAGCCTTCCTTTTGTCGAAACGTGGACGGGCAACGGTTCAGTCGCCTTCACAACCGAAAATCCAGACGGTAGCACGAGTTGGACCAAAGGAGAAGTTACGGGACCCACTGGTGCGAAGAGTGAAGTCATGTATATGAATTACTTTAATTACTCCACCGTAGGTGCAGAAGACGGCCTATTGAGTGAAAAGTTTGATATCAATGGCTACAATCCCGTCTTGTATTTCGACGTAAGTTATGCGCCGTATTCTTCAGCTTATTCGGATTCTCTCGTCGTCGAAGTCAGCACGGATTGTGGAGCTAGTTTTACAAGAGTCTATGCAAAAGACGGCACCTCTTTAGCCACTACATCAAATTCTCAAAGCCAATTCATTCCGGGTGGATCAAGTGATTGGCGCACTGATAGCGTAGTACTGTCTAATTCAAATGGAGACTTTGTCCAATTCCGAATCAAAGGAATTGGCGGGTACGGGAACAACCTCTACATAGATAACATACGGGTCATTTCTTCTGGGACTCCGGCCACAGCTACTTTGAATGTTTCACCCATTTGTGAAGACACGCCGTTCAGCTTTGACCTTAGTTCCTCAGACACAACATTAAATGGAGTATTTACGCTGAACCGTCAAGGTTCAAGCCTGCTTTCGACCTATCAAGGTATGGGAGCGCACGCTGCAACGCTTAACATCGCGACAGATTACGACCTCGAATACATTTACTATAATGCTGTGACCTTCGTGGCGGATAGTGCTGTATTGGTTCCAGGTCCAAAACTGGATGCTGACTTCGCATTGCAAAACACCAGCGGCTTTACTTACCAGTTCACCGATCAGAGCACACCTGCCCCAACAGCATGGTTCTGGGACTTCGGAGATGGTACTACGTCGACTGCACAGAATCCCGTGCACACCTTTGCTGCAAAT
>Ga0209304_1001717_pt1 | contig 12806 bp, 12 predicted proteins | sample COGITO_mtgs_1004_4_FD_184789 | JGI IMG/M metagenome (GOLD analysis project Ga0209304, IMG submission 184789) | Pelagic marine microbial communities from North Sea - COGITO_mtgs_100423 (SPAdes) (version 2) | ecosystem: Environmental > Aquatic > Marine > Epipelagic ...
GAGACGCTTAATGGTCGTTTATGGGATAAGCCGATTAGTTTGGTGTTAGGCGATTATAAAAATGACCCTCAATTGCAAAACGGTAATAGCGTTAGAGTCGACGGGCAATTTGATGTAGAGACTCATCACTTATATGAATGGTTAAAGCAGCCAGCTTTAGCCATGACAGAAGGCACCGCTTCGATAGATTTAAGAGTTGATCATAGTGTTGAGAAAACGGTATTAACCGCTAGCAGTGATTTAGTGGGTGTAGAGATCAAGTTGCCGGCATCGCTGTATAAACCTAAAGAGGCGAGTGCAGACTTAGCATTGAATTGGCAAATGAGAGCAGCTAACCAGCCAATGACATTGAGTGTCGCTAATCATGCTTATATGCAGTTAAATTTTGATCAGTATAAGATGCAAGGCGGGTCAATCGTTATAGGGCAAGATGCTAGCGAATTTTTTATTGCTGAAAAAGCTGAATCTATAGATTCTAAACTATTTATTTCAGGGCATTTACCCACGTTTAACTTAATCGAATGGCTATCTGTTTTTGATCGATACGAAGAGGCGGCTACTGACCTTAATTTAAATGCAGAAAGCACCAATAATAATTCTTTACCTTCCAATTCATTGCCATCAAATTCCTCGTCTTCAAACATAGTGGTCAAAGATTTACGTTTGGACAGCGCGCTTGCGTTTGGAGAAACGTTTACGCATGGCGTGGTAGCGGTTGCTGAAATTGATCAGCGCTGGCAGTTTGATATTGAGAGTGATCAGCTTAAAGGGCGTATCGCTTTACCTGTAGCCAATAACTCCCTAGCACCAACAGGTATCGATGAGCCATTATCATCATTAAATGATATACCATTGATTTTGAGCGGTGTAAAAGATGCTCAGCGTTACTTGATTGATTTAAGTTATCTACGTATAGAAAAGCCCGACACGCTTGAATCAACAACAGATGCTGATAGTGCATTTTTATTGCCTGAAAATTTAGTGGCTGCAAAAGTTGATATTCAAAAATTGTATTGGGGTGATCAAGATATAGGTCAGTGGAAATTCTTATTAAGCCCATCAAGTAATGCTGTATTAGTTCATGATCTTCACGTTGATTATGCCTCTATGTTGTTTAGTACTGAGGCAGATAATGGTTTGCTTTGGGCTAAAAATGAAAGTGGCGAGTATGCGTCCTCTCTATCACTTATAGGCAAGAGCGATTCAATTGAAGATTTTATTAGTCACTTTGGCAATGATGCTAAAGGGCAATCACCTATTAGAAGTAAGCATGCAGACGTAACCATTGATTTAAGCTGGGAGGGTGGCCCTGATACGTTTACATTGAATAAAGCTGATGGCACTATCGAATTTAATTTTAAAGATGGTCAGTTTTTAAAAACATCCGATTCAGCAGCCGGATTACTTAAACTGATCGGAGTTATTAATTTTGACACTATAGTGCGTCGCATGAAGTTGAATTTTTCTGACCTTTATAAAGAAGGTCTCAGTTTTGATAAATTATCTGGCTCGCTAAACATCAGTGACAGCATGGCGCGCTTTTATGATACGCCCATTACGGTAAAAGCACCGTCTAGCCAGTTCTCTCTATCCGGCGAAGTTGATTTAGCTGCATCAACTATTGATGCTAAATTAATTGCTACTCTGCCTGTAGCGTCTAATTTACCTTGGGTAGCCGTGCTAACTGGCGGGCTCCCTGTAGCGGCGGGAGTTTATATTGCCAGTAAAGTGTTTGAAGATGAATTGGACCGGCTTTCAAGTGCCGTTTATATTATTGAGGGCTCCTTGGCAGATCCCGATGTGAATTTTGATCGTCTGTTTGATAACAAAACAGATAGCAAAACAGATAGCAAAACAGATAGCAAAGCAGATAATAAAACAGATGGAAAAGTTGAGAGTAAAACTGACCAGACTAATACCAGTGGTCAGGCTAATACCAGTGAGTAGGCGATTAAGTTTATGGATATAGCGATTATAAAAACAGTATTGAATTGGATTGTGCCAATACTGCCTTTGTTGGGTGTTATTGTAATTGGGTCAGTCACCATTAATATATTGTTACGTAGCTTTCATCGTAGCTCTGATGGTCAGCGAAACAATTTTAAACACTCGCTTATTGTTGTCGCCATTATATTAATGTTTGTAGTGGCAGGTATTCTGGCATTGCCAATTAACGATGAAATGCGCAAACAACTCTTAACGCTTTTAGGTTTATTGCTAACCTTAATGATGGCGTTTTCATCGACGAGTTTTGTCGCCAATGCTATGGCCGGTTTAATGTTACGCGGTGTTGATAACTTACATGCCGGTGATTTTGTCCATGTTGGAGAGCAATTTGGTCGCGTCACTGAACGCGGCTTATTTCATACAGAAATTCAAACCCAAGATCGCGACTTAACGACTATTCCTAACTTATATTTGGTGTCGAACCCCGTTTCTGTGGTGCGCTCTTCAGGCACTATTGTCGCTGCCGAGGTTTCATTAGGTTATGACAATGATTTAGATTTAATGGAGAAGCTGCTATTAGAAGCGGCTGAAAAAACCGGTTTAGTCGAAAGTTTCGTTTACGTTAAAACGCTGGGTGACTTTAGTGTCGTTTACCGTGTGGCGGGATTTTTAGAAGAAGTAAAACAGCTGCTGACCGTACGTTCGACATTACGTAAAAACATGTTTAGAACTTTGCATGCAGCAAAAATAGAAATTGTTTCTCCAGCCTTTATGAGTCAGCGTGTTTATGATGCGCAGAGTAAGGTATTAGCCAAGTCCAATCATACGGTTTCACAAGAAGATAAAAGTGACTCCAAGTCACCCGAGACAATGATTTTTGATAAGGCTGAAAGTGCCGAGAAGAAATCGATTTTGGAGCAAAGAAAGCATCTACTTAAAGATAAGATTACTAAGTTAGAAGCGTCTCTGGCCGATAGCGATATTGATGCAGAGGGCGTGAATCAGAAAATTAGTGTTTTGAATCAGCGTCTTGCTTATGTTCGTCGGATGATGGAAAAAATGGACAGTGAGCTAAACGAGTAACACAATATTTCAAGGCGATGTTAATACCCAAATACAAACAGGATGTTGTGAGCCAGTCACTGATGACGCCACGATTCTCGACTATGCTGACTAAAAGCCAGTGGGAGAGTTCGCATTGAAAGCATCAATTTTTATTCATTACTACGTCTGTATTCTTCTGCTAGCTTCCCAAGCCAGCATGGCTGAATGGTATGCCCATGAGTTTGATGTTATGGGTACACGCGCCTCTATAGAGTTGTGGTCCGATTCTAAAGCGAATGCACAAGACAGTTTTTCTATTGTTGAAGATGAGATGCGTCGTATCGAGTCTGTGATGAGTTCATACATTGAGGGTAGTGAGCTCAGTGCAGTTAATCGTCTTTCTGCTTATCAACCGTTAATTCTAACGTCAGAGCTTTATCAGCTTATCCAAAAATCGCTTTATTTTTCGGGCATCAGTAATGGTGCCTTTGATATTACTTATGCTTCTGTGGGGCATCTTTATAATTATCGTGATCGTATTAAACCAGATGATCAACATATTCAATCGGCTTTGGTGTTAGTAGATTGGCAAAGTTTGATGTTAAATAAAACCACTCAAGCGCTCACTTTCACTAAAGATAATATGCAGATTAATTTAGGCGGCATTGCGAAAGGTTATGCGGTTGATCGAAGTATTGAGCTGTTGGTGGGCCGAGGTGTCGTGTCCGCAATTGTATCGGCTGGTGGAGATAGTCGTATGATTGGTGATAGAGGTGCTGTTTTTAACCAGGTAGATGCTTCTGAAAAAATTGATGCGGTAGGTCATAAAAAGGCTAAGCGGATTCCTTGGATGGTTGGTATTAAGCATCCTCGGCAAGATGAGAGTACGGCACTACGGATGCCGTTGATGGATACGGCGATTTCTACTTCTGGTGATTATGAGCGGTATTTTTTGCGTGGCGATGAGCGGGTGCATCATATTATTAATCCTAAGACGGGTTATTCTGCTGAGGGGGTTGTGAGTGCTTCTGTGATTGGGCCTGAGTCGATTAATTGTGATGTGCTTTCTACGACGTTGTTTGTGTTGGGCGTGGAGGCGGGGATGGCGTTGATCAATGGGGTTGAGGGTTATGATGCGGTGATGATTGATAAATTTGGGAAGGTTTTTTTTAGTGAGGGTTTAGGGGTGGGGGAGTAAGTTTTTTTTACAAAATTCAGTCGAAGGTCATCGAGGGAGGGGCGGCAGGCCCGAGTCTAGATCTTTAAACTTTATTTGATAGTGTTTTTATATTCTGGATTTTTAGTTTTTTTTTTTGATTTTTCAATCAAGACCGTCGGGGGTGGCCCGACACGCCAGTCACTTTTCTTTGCTTGTGCAAAGAAAAGTAACCAAAAGAAAGCACACAATCTGACGAAGATTGACCCCGAGATAACCTATTCTCTTTGGGGTGGTTTTATCCAGTACATCTTAGCAGCGCTTACGAAAACGTTTTTCACTCGACTTAATTGGTCGTCAATATCTGAGCCCGCTTCTAGCCAATATCATTCTGATACCGCAGACTTCTCAAAACACAATGAGGCTACAACGAACAAGTTCAGTAAGCTTCTTTTTATTTTAGAACAAGTAAAAACCGTGCCTAACGGCCGCTTTTTACTATTGAGCTCCGCATGCCGCTCAAAAGGAAAAAAAGAGTAGAACTACTATTTTGCTCAAAGGGAGAGTTGGACGTAAAGCTTGATGCAAGTGCAGCACAAAAAAAGTACCCCCTATACCGCTTGGCGATAATCTCTCTGAAACTGCTGGACAGAAAACCCTGCGAGATGCACCCGTCGTGCTCAAGCTTCGTCGTAAGGTTGCGGCATTTTTTGGTTACTTTTTGTTGCTGTAGACAAAAAGTGACTGGCTGTCGGGCCACCCCCGACGACCTTGAACTTAAAACTATAAAAAATAGAAATGAACATTCAGAATATAAGAAAACTATCAGGTCAAACTAAAAGAGCAGGCTCCTGGCATGTTGGGCCACCCCGACGACCGTGACCTTAAAACTCAAACAAGAAAAGTAAACTCTCAGAATATGCCATTGCCACTAAAAGCTTATGCACAAAACTCTGGTGACTGGCCGTCGAGCCACCCCGACAACCTTAAACTTAAGATTTCAGTTTAAATGTTAAATCGAAACGTTAAATCGAAACGTTAAATCGAAACTCAGATAACCCCTAAGCCAATAAGCACAACACCAACAACCGCCATCTTAATCGCATCGCCCGCTTTATCCCATTCCCACAAAGCATAGAAATAAGCCAATGGCGGCAAAAACAAAGAAAACAGCCCCCAAGTAAAATCTTCACGAGAAGCCGTAATAATTAATTGTACCCAACTAGCAGCTAAAATAATGACGCCAGAAAATATGAATAATGCAGAGATCGGATCCATAGCGGACTCCTCAATAAAAGGTTGTCAAAAAATCGGATGCAAGAATAGCAGATTTTTCGCTCAGCTCATTTACCGATTTAGTGATTATTGCTGAACGCTGCTCGATTCTCTCAAGTATCAATCACACTTATTCAAGAACAATATAAATTACTTGATATGAGAATTTTCTTACCTCAGTTAAGCTATCTTTGTTATGTTTAAATAAAGCACTTTCGTGTTTTGAGCTTGCATGAATAAATACAATGGGCTGTTATGGCGCTATACTAATAATGTTAGATTTATAAGGCTCTTTGATGAGCCCGAAAAATGACTAAATAATAACCGCGTTATTGCTAATTAATATGATAATTAAAAACTCCATTCCTTCGATAGCTGTAGCTGTGAAGGGCGTCTTATGAGCGATCCTAGTCGTATGGAGCGCAATTTAGCTGCGCTTGCACAATTGTCCGATGAACAAAAGATTGCTGCTTTTGATAAAGTGGGCACGGTGGTCGCTGGCTTTGCAGGCTCACTAGAAGATCTCGAAAAAGCGGTAGGCATGTTAATGATGGGCTATCACTTTGGCTGGAAAGTGCTGCTATTAGTGCATAGCAAGCGCACCATTAAGAAATACGAGAAGATACTCGATATTGATATTAAAGAATTTTTTCCTGCTGAGGGGCCTAGTGCTAAGCGCTCAATGGGATTAGATTTAGCTAAGCAGATAGGCAACTTTTGGCAAGTCGTTAGCGGCGATATTAAAGTTGAAAATCGCCGCAGTATTGAAGATGTCGATCCCGATAAAAAATCAGATTAAGGCTTCGTTAGCTTTACCACTAGCGCGCAGCTAGCCAACCCCGTTAGAGCTGGTAATAACCACCTTCCACCACCTTCAGTGAGCAGCATCCATGTGAGAGCAAAGGGTTCGTCACGGCTTAAGCCGGCTTGGAGAGCGGCATTTTGAAAGCCAATTTCAAGCTGTCCTAACAATTGTATGGGTACCGATGTCGCTGAAATAAATAACAGTGCAGGTATTGATATGGCGAGTAAATAAAGCCGTTGTTTAAGACAGTTGGCAGGCCACGTTAAAATCACAGTAAATAAAATAACAATGGGTACTAGCGCATGCAAAACGCTGATGCTGGATTGAATCGTTGAGCCGGCAGGTAGTGATCGCTCAGGGGTGATGGGCTGCGCGGTTAATGCTGTGGCATAAAATACGACGTCATCTTCGACAATCTTAATATTGGCGATATATCCATTGGATGCAGACTCAGTCACGGTTTCATAAAAAGGTAATAGCGTGTTAATGAGTTTATCACCGGCAAAAAAACCGGCCAGTGATAAAGCTAACCAAATAACTAAGCCTTTCGCGGCTAATAAGCCTATTGCTTTGTTGTTCATGCTTTTACGCCTCTTTAGAATCAGTCGCTATTTCGTCTTTTGAGCACCATCGTGTCCAAGCTAGAAAAAAGCCGGCAATTAAAAAGATAATCAATGTGGGAGCATAGTAGGTATGAATCGGTGGAAACCAGGCGCGGTTGTACTCGATAACATAAAACAAGCCGACAATACGCACTTGGTTTATAAGGTAAACGGTGAGTGTGCCTAATACAAAGCCAACAATGGTATGTCTAACGCTAGCGCCAAAACCCACAATTGCTGCTGTCAGCATAAACCAAACGCCTGAACCATCGCAGCCTCGGACAATATTGAGCTTGGCCGCTTTAGAAATAATGGCATGATCTTTTACTGTCACGTTTCTATCAGGTGTAAGCGTATTAATCGTGTTAGCAGCAAAATGACCAATCACATTAGGGTAAATTTTAGTGCTTAGTACTTCGTCAGGGACTTTATGATAGGCAAAGTGAAAGGCACCATAAAGTATGGCGGCAATAGCAATAAAACGAAAAGTTTGAAAATCCACGAAAACACCTTTATAAAATTATTATCTTTTTTCAGTATAGCATTGAAATATCAATTGCACTTAATTACTTATGTTATTGATATTAAATGATTTTTTGCAATATCTATACTGCTTTTTTAACTCTGGAATAGCACGGCAGCAGCTATAAAGTAGCCTTGAAGGGCAGGAGGCGATGGAGGTGATGAATTGCGCCTAATTAAATTGCAAGAGTATGAGTGAGCAGGCGGACGGTTTTGAAGGTGGCAGGCTCATAAGTGGTTTAAAGCGCTTTAAACTTGCTAGCCAGATTGTAGTAAGATGCGCTGGCCGAGACGATATGATCTCTTCTCCTCATTTAAATAAGCTATTACATCAATCAATAGGTCACTAGCATGTTGGTAGGATTCAATTTTAAGGTTATTTATAAAACACTATTGTTCAGTGTTTTTCTTTTGGTTATGGCTTGGGGTGCCAATGTTACGGCAGCCGAAGATGTTGTTAGTGATGATGGCCGAGAAGTACGTTTAAACGAAGATGGGACTTGGAGTTTACTCTCACGTGATCGTTTTGCGACAACGTCTGATGGTCGACGGATTCGCTTAATGACCGATGGACGCTGGGACTTAATTATCGATCCCGAAGCGCCTCTGGCCAATACGCTTAGATCTGTGAGTGCTGGCGTAGCGCTGTCGCATAATCAAATGGGTAAAAACGCTACGCGTATTTTATTAACTCAGGTTGATATATTAAAAGTAAATACCACTAAGCATAAAGCGACCACCGCAGATACCCGTACGTTTTATTATTTAAACGTGACAAACAATAGCGATCAAGCCATTCAATTAACGCAAGATAAGCGAGACGCTATTTCAGCATCCGACAGTAAAGGTCGACAATACGATGTGGAAGCACTTCGTTTTGGTAGTGATGTGATTGCCAGCGGTGAAAGTCAGCAGCTTATTGTTATTATCGATGGTGCGCCCCGTTGGTATAACGTTAGGTATTTAAGCCTCGAGTTGGCGGCCAATACTTTTGGTCAGCATTCCCGAGTTGTGTTGAGTAAAAATATGCCAGATATTGAAACTAAAGTGGTTAAGGCGTTTTAATTCGACTATTTTTATTAGCCGTGCCAAAGATAAAATAGGGTGAAGTAGGTAAATAAACGTGGCTATCTACAAACGTGGCTATCAAAAAAACATGACTATCAACAAAACATGATTATCGAAAAAAAATGACTATCAAAAAAAACGCTGAGCATAAAAAAGATACATTATTTTCTCATCCTATGGGAGAAGTACAGGGTTTCACCTTTGATTCGAATGTTGCATCTGTATTCCCTGATATGATTCAGCGTTCAGTGCCTGGCTACAGCACAGTGGTCGCAATTAGCGGTGTATTAGCGCAGCGATTTTCTCAGCCAGATACACGACTCTATGATTTAGGTTGTTCATTGGGTGCAACGAGTTTTGCTATGGCGCAGCGCGCTGTAGATAATTGTGAAGTGATTGCCGTTGATAACGCGAGCGCTATGTTAGATCAGCTATCAATAACGCTGGCGGAGCAATCATTACCAACGCCTATAAAATTAGTTCATGCCGATATTATTGATGTTGATATTAGTCATGCCTCTGTAGTAGCCATGAACTATACCTTGCAGTTTATAGATGTTGCCGAACGCGCGAAATTACTGACACGTATACGAGAAGGTATGGTTAATAATGGTGTTTTGATTTTGTCAGAAAAAATTCAATTTGATAGCGAGCAAGTGAATGAACTATTTATTGATTTGCATCATGATTTTAAACGCGCGAATGGCTATAGCGATTTAGAAATAAGTCAAAAGCGTGATGCCATAGAAAATGTTTTAGTACCTGAATCCTTAGCAATGCATCGGCAGCGATTAGTCGACTGTGGCTTTAGTCGCGTTGAAGTCTGGTTTCAATGTTTTAATTTTGCTTCTTTAGTAGCCTTTAAATAATCCCCTATAACGCTCTATTTAATTATCGTATAGCCCATCATGAAAATACTTGATTACACACCATTACTTGAACGCTTAAAGCATGACGAGGTAGATGCTCTAGCCGATGCGCTGCCTTTAGTACTTGAAGCCGGTTTAGATGTTAATCGCTATGGTGATATTCCTCGCTGGAAGAAATCGTTAGACGCTTTGCCTGATATTGAAATTAGTCATGTTGATATGGCGTCGTCATCTGTACGTGCAGGTGTTGCTGCCGATTGTGATGAAGCGCAATCAATACAGTTGCAAGAGGCGTTAATGGGTTTACATCCTTGGCGCAAAGGTCCATTTTCTGTGGCGGGTATCGACATCGATACTGAGTGGCGCTCTGATTTTAAATGGAATCGTTTAAAAGACAAAATACAATCGTTAGACGGTCGGCGCGTATTAGATGTTGGTTGTGGAAGTGGTTATCACTGTTGGCGCATGGCGGCAGCGGGTGCTGAGTTAGTCGTAGGTATTGATCCTACGCCGCTATTTGTTATGCAATATTGGGCGATGCAAAAATATCTACAGAATCCTAACGTCTGGGTAGTACCTATGCGAATGGAGGCGCTGCCAGAAAAATTGAAAACTTTTGATACCGTCTTCTCTATGGGCATTCTTTATCACCGGCGCTCGCCGTTCGATCACTTGCAAGAATTGCGCGATGCTTTGGTGAGTGGTGGTCAGCTGGTATTAGAAACCTTAGTGATTGAAGGTGATGATGGCGAAGTGCTCGTGCCTGAAGGTCGTTACAGCAAAATGGGTAATGTCTGGTTTATCCCTTCGGTACCCACGCTGTGTAGTTGGTTAGCGAAAATGAAGTTTAGCGACATTGAAGTTATTGATATTTCTACAACAACTGCTGAAGAGCAGCGTGCAACCGACTGGATGACTTTTCATTCGCTTACGGATTTTCTTGACCCGAATGATTCAACAAAAACAGCCGAAGGTCATCCTGCACCACGAAGGGTAGTGGTGGTTGCAACCGCTTAACGTTTTATCAAATTGGGTTTGTATTTTTTAATTCGACACCTGATGTTGCAATAAACCTAAGCTTGTAACACTGCTATTAGCAAGCCATTGACTAGCAGGAAGGTTGTCGAGTTGGCTAGCTTGAATAGAACGACTCAGTGAACTAGATAAAGCCGTTGCAGCAAGGCGTCGATAGAACGGCAGCTGCTCAACAAAAAAGGGCAGGTGAGACTCAAGTGATTGCTCATCATTATTCGTCGTTTGAAAATCGTGATGGAACTGCTGCAAGTCTGCGAGCAAGTCACTGTGATCTGCCAGCGTTGCCGTTAATTCAATGGACCAAGTCATATCGTATTGCAGTACACAACGGCCCACATAAATCCCTAAATCCAAATTACCCAGGCGTTCAGGTTCTATAAGACTTAAGCGCCAAGGTGAAATGGGTTTATTGTTGATCGGTGGCGAAGGTTTCCAATAAAAATAATAATTATTATTAGGGACGGGCTTAAAAGAAAATTCGGCCGATAAAATAAGTAGGGAAGTAAAATATTCGCCAAGAATCCGGTCAGCGGGTTTGTTGGCAAGTGTTAAGGGCGTCATGGATTCCCATGCAGCCAATAACGGTACAGCTCCTTTGCCTTGTGGATTAGGTGATTTCATAACAGCTCAGCGAATAATAACGTTTCTAAAAATGACTATTGTCCGTCATCGATAAGCTTTTTACGTTAAATCACCCTCATTGGTTTACTGCCATGTCAGTACTTAGGGTTTTATCTTAGGTAATTCACCTAAATCAAGCGCGGTAGAATCAAGAACGATAGCGGGCTCGTTTTCAGTATCTTCTGGTGAATAGCGCTGCCCACTTAGCCAACTTCGAATGCGTAAAAATAATCGTTTGATCAAGCGCCATAACTTGGGCAGCAACCAAATAGATAAGCCAATAAACACGACTAATAATGCTAATAGCAACACAGGATGATTCAGCGCCAGCCAGATTGCGCCTACAACACTAATATCTTCAGCAATCGACGCCGTCCAATTACTTACCGGTTCGGGAGAAGTGTTAATGACCATACGACTCCCCGATTTGACTAGATGAGAGGTCGCAGCAACGCTGCCGCCGACAATCGCTGCCGCAAGTATCATGGCAGGTTCAGCCTCACCTACGGCTCCTGCGGCGAGCATAGCGCCAGCGGGTAAACGAATAAAGGTATGCAGCGTATCCCAAACGGTATCGACACCGGGGATTTTATCGGCCCCAAACTCTACCATATACATAAGGCCGGCAGCCCCAATAACTAATGGGTTTTCGAGAAGGGCGAGTTCAGCGGGTAGGGCGATATTGCCCGACGCGCTGCCAAGGCCTAAGACAAGCAGCACTGCATATAGGTTAACGCCGCTAGCCCAAGCAACACCCATGCTAAGTGCGATGATTTCGAGAATAGATTGATATTGGTCCACAGTGCTGGCTCCTGTTTTCTTTAAGGAATATGATGCCACAGTAGCAAAGGAAATAAGACCGTGGTGACAAAAGTTAAGTCCCTAGTGAATCAATAAAATTGTAAGCAATTGAAATAATTGAAGATAATATGAGTAATATTATAAAAGGGCAGTTCGGTAAAGCGGCGCAATTAAAGCGTATTAAGCGCTCAAGCCTCTGCCAGCATGGACATCATCGCTGGGAAGTGGATACGACTACGCGATTTGACGTCAAAGAGGGCAAGTTGTTAACGGTGAGTATCTGCAGTAAATGCGGAAAAACGAAAACATCAGCCGATTAAGCGTATCAGCGTTATTTATTGTTTTTATGGGCAGGTGAATTGGCAGCTTATTGATCAAATATACGAAGATTTGTGCCATTTTAGAGGTAAATGGGGGTTCTATCGTCCTGAAATTGGGCGTAGTCTGTTTAGAATTGTTAGATTGAGCACGGTTTATCCATTACGTTGGGTGCAGCAAAAAATATTTTTATGTTGCAGCAATATCAATGAGGCCAAAGTTAATGACGACACATTACTGCTATACCGATTCTCCTTTTGGTAAATTGCTATTAGTTGGCGATTTTCAGGGGCTTTCACACGTTAATTTTCAAGACGGTTCTGCGCCGATGCTTCCTGAAGCTGAGTGGCGAAAGGATGCGGCCTTTTTTGTAAACGCTATTGTGCAATTAAAAGAGTATTTCGCTGGTGAGCGAGTGCGGTTTTCGTTGCGTTTAAATCCTAAGGGTTCTGATTTCCAGCGGGAGGTGTTAGAGGTTGTGTCGCGTATTCCTTATGGTGAGACTTCGAGTTATGGGGATATTGCTCGTATGGTGGGTAAGCCTAAGGCGTCTCGTGCGGTTGGTACTTGTAATCGGACTAATCCGATTCCTATTATGATTCCTTGTCATCGTGTTGTTGGGAGTAATGGTAAGTTGACGGGGTTTAGTGGTGGGATTGAGTTTAAGCAGTGGTTGCTGGATTTGGAAGCGGGGAAACTTGAGGAGGTAGTTGAGCCGACGATTGATGCTTTGATTGTGGAGG
>Ga0209304_1001727_pt1 | contig 12734 bp, 12 predicted proteins | sample COGITO_mtgs_1004_4_FD_184789 | JGI IMG/M metagenome (GOLD analysis project Ga0209304, IMG submission 184789) | Pelagic marine microbial communities from North Sea - COGITO_mtgs_100423 (SPAdes) (version 2) | ecosystem: Environmental > Aquatic > Marine > Epipelagic ...
CGCCGAATCAGTTGTTGCGGCAGCAGCAGGAGATGCTCAATGAGTATTTTAATCGATAAGAACACTAAAGTTATTTGTCAGGGTTTTACTGGCGGCCAAGGGACGTTTCACTCGCAGCAAGCGATTGAATACGGTACACAAATGGTCGGTGGTGTTACACCGGGTAAGGGCGGCCAAGAGCATTTGGGTTTGCCAGTCTTTAATACAGTGGCCGAAGCCGTAAGTGCAACAGGTGCAGATGCATCGGTTATTTATGTGCCAGCGCCGTTTTGCAAAGATTCAATTTTAGAAGCGGCTAACAGCGGCATTAAGTTGATTGTTTGTATTACTGAAGGCATTCCTACATTGGATATGCTTGATGCAAAAGTCGTTTGTGATCAATTAGGCGTGCGTTTAATTGGACCTAACTGTCCGGGTGTTATTACACCGGGCGAATGTAAGATTGGTATCATGCCAGGTTCGATTCATTTGCCGGGTAAAGTGGGTATCGTTTCTCGTTCGGGTACATTGACTTACGAAGCGGTTAAGCAAACAACGGATGCGGGTTTTGGTCAGACAACTTGTGTTGGTATTGGTGGCGATCCTATTCCGGGTTCTAACTTTATCGATATTCTTGAGTTGTTCGAAAAAGATCCTGCGACTGAAGCCATTGTGATGATTGGTGAAATTGGTGGCACAGCTGAAGAAGAAGCGGCAGAGTACATTAAGTCTAACGTCACTAAACCTGTTGTGTCTTATATTGCCGGTGTAACAGCACCTGCAGGAAAGCGTATGGGTCATGCTGGCGCAATTATCTCTGGCGGCAAGGGCACAGCAGATGAAAAATTTGCAGCCTTAGAAGCGGCGGGTGTTAAAACCGTTCGTAGCCTAGCGGATATTGGTGCTGGTTTAAAAGAAATCACTGGTTGGTAAGCTTCGCTTAAAATGTTTGGTTATATCTAACGCCCTGGCTTTTGCTGGGGCGTTTTTTTTTGGGGAATATTTATAGCACTTTTTTATAAGTCATTTGTCCTAAATCCGATGTAAATTTTTTTAAAGGGTTTGTTAGCTAGGGTAATTAATTTTAATTTTGGAAATTTTTTTCATGAATATAGTTTTTTAGGTAGGGCGACTGCTTCGCAGTTATTAACGGCTATAGAAGTTAAGCTCTAAAAATTAATGAAGCTTTAAATGGGAATAGAAGGATGGCTGGAAAGGATTCGGTAATAAAAATTTCAAATGAAAGCTTGCTGTTAAATTTACCTGAAGGGCGAAAAATACGTGTCGCTTTTACGTTGGGGCAAGGTTCACAGGTGATTGATGTTGCTGTGCCATGGGAGGTTTTTCAGGATGTGCTAATCAATGAGGATTCTGTTTTTGATTTGTATACCGTGGGAGCGAGTAAGGATTTGGTGAGTATGAGTGGTGGGATGTTGGTTGCACCCAATTATTCTGTTTTTGATGCGCCACAACCGGATGTCATTGTTTCACCTGCGCATGAGTCTTCGTCGGAGCTTATTAAGTGGTTAAAAAAGGCAAGTGTTGATGCTGATTTAACAACATCCTTATGTACGGGTGCTTACCATTTAGCGGAGGCAGGATTGCTTGATGGTTTAATGGTAACGACGTTTCATACTATGTTAGATGATTTTGCCGATAAGTTTCCTAATGTTCGTGTTTCACGCGAGCAGACTTTTATTGATCAAGGCCATGTGATTACTGCGGGCGGTCTTTCGGCAGGCATTGATATGTCGCTGCATATTGTGGGTCGTTATTTTGGTCTTGAGGTCGCACAGCAAACGGCGCATTTTATTGAGTATGATAATGATAATTGGAAGCGGCAGATTTTAACCGATGATGTTTTAAGAAGAGTCTGTTGTGCTTAGTCGTTAGCGGCAATGGGTCATTAGAAGCTAACGTGAAAACTGTGTGCTAAGCGGTAGCTCGGTACTGTTTTTAATTTCAGTAACGGCAATATGAGAATGCACCTCGCCAATATGAGGGAGGGTTGTTAGCTTTTCACGGACAAAAATTTCATAGTGACGTATATTTTTGGCAACAATTTTCAACATATAATCCCAGCTACCAGCCATGGTGTAACACTCGAGCACCTCTGGCAGCAGTTTTACTTCTGCTTCAAAGTCTTCTAAATATTCTCGCCCCTGTGTGGATAGATTGATTGTTGAAAAAACAACGACATCCATACCTAGCTTTTCTCGATTTAAAATAGCGACGCGCTTTTCAATGAGTGAATCTTGTTCCATTTTATTGATTTTCCGCCAGCAAGGTGACTGCGACATATTTAATTTTTCGGAAATTTCTTGCGTAGTGAGGCTGGCGTCTTGCTGCAGTAGCTTTAAAATTTTTACATCTTGTGTGCCAATCTCGTTATTCATATTTATCTTTCCCAAGGTACTTGTAATAGTGGTTTTCTTTTTTACACAAACTAATGTGAGTGTTATAAGTGATGCTTATAAGCTAATGGCGAGTATTTTTTGTAGAGCTGGGTGATTTTGATCTCAGAAGTAAACTAGACAGGAAATTATAGACAAAATTCCCTTCTTTTTAACTTATATATACCTAGCCGTTGAGATTTGTTGATGACAAGAACGGCGATATTAAAAGCTCTTATCTCTTTACGCCATGCATCCTCTCTGATTAATAGGCTTTAGTTTCTTTTTATTTTATGCATTGTCAGCGAAGAACAAAAAAACCTAAATACTTTTACTAATAGAAATTTATATTCTTAAACTAAAAAATATAAGCATATATAGCCTAATTTCTATTGCTAATATTGCCTAACACAATCAATAAATTAAGGCGGGTACTCAAAAGGTAATCGCATTAAACAGAGGCTCAATAAAGTCTCTATTTCTCTAGGTGTCAGGTATGTCAAACACGGCCGTATCCAATTCAACTGTCTCAAATTCAAATGATTCATCATCGACTCATTCAGATTCATATGCCTCCTCCAATGCTGATATTGCATCGGCAGTTCAGGAATCGAATAATGAGAAGTTGGCTTCCTACGAGGCTAAAGTGCTCGATGAACTCAATGAAACGCATCAGTTAGCATTTATCACCTCCGACAATTTACGAATCCCTACCTTAAAAATACTTCAAGCCGATGGCGTTGAATTCGAAGACGCGATGGCGGTTCAGTTAAATAAAGAGACTGCGTTGCATTGTTATAAAACCATGCAGTACATCAGAGTTTTGGATGAGCGCATGGTCGCTGCCCAGCGTCAGGGTAGGCTCAGTTTTTATATTGTCTGTACGGGTGAAGAAGCCTCTGTTGTCGGTTCTGCAGCAGCCTTGCAGCCTGGCGATATGATTATGGGGCAGTATCGAGAGCAGGCGGCATTACGTTACCGCGGCTTTACTACTGAGCAATTTATGGGACAGCTGTTCGGTAATGAGACGGACCTCGGTAAAGGCCGTCAAATGCCGATTCACTACGGCTCTAAAGCACTTAATTACATGACGATTAGCTCGCCATTAGCTACACAAATTCCACAAGCAGCGGGTTACGCTTACGGCCAAAAGATGGCGGGTAAAGGAGAATGTACCCTGTGTTACTTTGGTGAGGGCGCAGCCTCAGAAGGTGATTTTCACGCCGGACTTAATATGGCTGCGGTGCAAGAAGTCCCTGTTATTTTTGTTTGCCGCAACAACGGCTATGCCATTTCTACTCCTACCGATGAACAATATAAAGGCGATGGTATTGCCAGTCGTGGTATCGGTTACGGTATTAAAACGATTCGTGTCGATGGTAATGATTTATTGGCAGTACACGCCGCCACGGTGGCTGCACGTGATTTCGCCGTAACTAATAATGCGCCAGTACTGATTGAATGTATGACTTACCGTGTAGGCGGCCATTCAACCTCCGACGACCCCAGTGGTTATCGTAGCAAAGATGAGGAAAATGCATGGCGCAATAAAGATCCTATAGTGCGATTTAAACATTGGTTGTTAAATAAAAACTGGTGGAGTGAAGACGAAGAGGCGTCATTAGTTGAAGCTTATCGTACAGAGATATTGTCTGTACTTAAAAAGGTTGAGAAATTGCCTCTACAGCCTCTGCACACATTAATCACCGATGTGTATGAACAGCCAAGCGCTCAGCTACAAGAGCAGTATGCTGAATTGGAAGAGCACTTGCGTGCGTACCCAGAGCATTATCCCGCCTCAGCAGGACGTTTATAAATTATGACGACGATGAATTTACTTCAGGCGGTGAATAACGCCTTAGATTTAGCCATGGCAGAAAACGATAGCGTTATTTGCTTTGGTGAAGACATTGGTCATTTTGGTGGTGTTTTTCGTGCCACCAGTAGCCTGCAAGAAAAATACGGTAAAGACCGCTGCTTTAATACACCGATAACCGAACAAGGCATTGCCGGTTTTGCCATAGGGCTTGCAGCACAAGGCTCGGTGCCGGTGGCCGAAATTCAATTTGCCGATTATATTTTTCCCGCATTTGATCAAATCGTTAACGAAGCTGCAAAATTTAGGTATCGATCGGGTGATCAATTTAATGTGGCGGGTCTAACTATTCGAACGCCGTATGGTGGTGGTATTGCGGGTGCACTTTATCACTCTCAATCACCCGAAGCTTATTTCTGCCATACGCCAGGGTTAAAAGTGGTTATGCCCAGTACGCCTTATCAAGCAAAAGGTTTATTGATGGCTGCAATAAATGATCCTAACCCTGTTATCTTTTTTGAGCCTAAGCGTCTTTACCGTGCAGCAAAAGGTGAGGTGCCAGAGCAAGCCTATGAAATTCCGTTAGGTGTTGCCGAGGTCGTAAAGTCGGGCAGTGATATCACCTTGTTAGGCTGGGGTGCGCAAATGGAATATTTACTTGAGGCGGCTGAGCAAGTGCAGCAAGAAGGCATTAGCTGTGAAGTTATTGATTTATGCACATTGCTGCCTTGGGATATAGAAACGGTTGAGGCGTCAGTCAATAAAACTGGTCGCTTGCTGATTAGTCATGAGGCGCCACGTACAGGTGGTTTTGCTGGTGAGATTTCAGCAACCATTCAAGAGCGCTGTTTCCTCTCATTAGAATCGCCCATTGCCCGTGTCACAGGATTAGATACGCCTTTTCCTTTAGCGTATGAAAAAGAATATATGCCAGGCACTTTGAAAATATACGACGCAATTAAACGGTCACTTTCATTTTAAAAAAGCGATTAGCTTAGTTAACTTATTCATTATGCGAGAAGTAACATGTCATTAGCAGATTTTGTATTACCCGATATTGGCGAAGGTATTGTTGAGTGTGAACTCGTTGAGTGGCGTATCAAAGAAGGTGACTTCATCAATGAAGATCAATCTGTCGCAGATGTGAGTACAGATAAAGCCTTAGTAGAGATTACCGCTATGCACACTGGGCGGGTGAATAAATTGTATTATCAGCAAGGCGATATTGCTAAAGTTCATACGCCATTATTTTCGATTGAAATTGAGGGTGACAGTGATAGTGAAAGCGGAGCTGGAAGTCATGTTGCTGAGAGTGAAAAAAATACGACTGTTGACGTGACAAACAATACCGATGAATCTGCATTGAATCCTGAGAAAGTAAAAATTCAAAATAATGCCTTAGCAACACCGGCTGTTCGTCGTATAGCACGTGAAAACAATTTGGATTTAAGCCTAGTGCCAAGTTCAGGGAAAGATGGCCGTGTATTAAAAGACGATGTACTCAATTATTTGAGCGCCGATGCAGTATCAACAAAGGCCGTCGTTAACACTCCTTCTCTTGAGGTTACTCAGTTAGATTATATTGAACCTATTAAAGGTATTAAAGCAATAATGGCAGCCGCGATGAGTGAGTCGGTTGCGACCATTCCGCATTTCACTTATGCCGATGAAGTGAATATGAGCGAGTTGATTGCACTGCGCACCGAGCTAAAAGAGCGTTATGCCAAGCAGGGTGTCAGGTTAACGATGATGCCCTTTTTTATTAAGGCTTTATCGTTGTCACTCAAGCAATTTCCGATTCTAAATAGTCAGGTTAATGAGGATTGTACAGAGCTCAAGTATCTGGCTAGTCATAATATTGGTATGGCGGTCGATTCACCTTCGGGTTTGTTAGTCCCTAATATCAAAAATGTTCAAAATCTCAGTATTGTTGAGATTGCCGAGCACAGTAATCGGTTAACGGAGCAAGCCAGAGCGGGGCGCATGAGTCCTAATGATTTAAAGGGCGGCACCATAACGATATCAAATGTTGGCGCTATTGGTGGCACCATAGCAACGCCTATTATTAGTAAGCCTCAAGTGGCAATTGTTGCCCTAGGTCGAGTGCAAACTTTACCGCGATTTGATGTCGAAGGTAATGTGACGGCACAGAAAATCATGACCATTAGTTGGTCAGGTGATCATCGCGTGATTGATGGCGCAACGATGGCGCATTTTAGTAATACTTGGAAAGCATTTTTAGAAAATCCTGCATCGATGTTAATGACGATGAGCTAGTTTTTTTGAAATCTGAATGCTAGATAGTTTTAAGATTGATAAATGAATACTTAATTTATTAGGAATGATTGATGGATATTTTTTCGCACCCCGATTTTGATCAACATGAATTACTCGCATTTAGAGATGATCCAGCTACTGGGTTAAGAGCTATTATAGCCGTGCATAATAGTAATTTAGGTCCTGCAACCGGTGGCTGCAGAATGTATCCTTATGCGAATAATGAAGATGCGCTGAGAGATGTGTTACGCCTTTCTCGGGGTATGACTTATAAATCTGCACTGGCAGGCATTGCTTTGGGTGGTGGTAAATCAGTGATTATTGGTAATCCCCAGCAAAGTAAAACCCGTGAGTTAATGCTGGCTATGGGCGAGTTTATTGAAAGCCAAAACGGTAATTATATTTCAGCAGAAGATTCTGGTACCAGTGTTAGTGATATGGCTATTATTGCTGAGAGAACGGCTCATGTAAGCGGTTTGTCCGATGACCCAGAGCATGGCGGCGATCCATCACCCACTACAGCCTATGGCGTATATAAGGGTATAGTTGCTGCCGTTGATTTTCAGTTAGGCAGTGATTTGCAAGGAGTTCGCGTTGCCTTACAAGGTATTGGCAGTGTGGGTTATTATCTGGCTCAGTATTTACGTGAGGCAGGTGCTCTGGTTTTTGCTGCCGATGTTAATAGACGAAATATAGACCGTGCGGTAAATGATTTAGGTGTGGTTGAGCTGGCATTGGATAAAGTATTAAATGCAGACGTTGATGTGCTAGCCCCTTGTGCAATGGGCGGGGCGATTAATGAGCATACTATAGACCATGTGAAAGCCAGTGTTATTGCTGGGGCAGCAAACAATCAGTTAGCGACAGTAGCAATGGGTGATGCCTTGTTAGAGAAAGGTATTCTTTATGCGCCAGACTACGTGATAAACGCTGGCGGCATTATTGATGTTTTTTATCAGCAAAAGGGTAATCGAAGCGCTCAAATGGTTAAAGAGCATGTCGATCGTATAGGCGATACTTTAACCTCTATTTTTCAGCGTTCGAAGGAAGAGACCAGCGCTACCAGTAACATAGCCGATGTTATGGCCGAAGAGGTTTTTAAAAAACCGGTGAATAAAACGAATAGAGATACTAAAGCGGCGTAATCTTCTTTTTTATAAAATAATGATGCCTTTCAGTTGTTCCTTTTTAGGTTCATACTGGTGGTTCAAAGAGTTGAAGTTTTTTACTAACGTCAATACTTAGACTCTGTCCTCAGGTTAGCTCAAACTGACTTTAGGTTAATCCACTTATGACCAAGGGTAATTATTATGAGCAAAGGACAAGACAGTAAAAAGAGCGTTAAAAAGAAACCGCTTTTAACCGCTAAAGAAAAGAAAGCCGCAAAGAAATCAAAGAAAACAGCAGCGAATGTATTAGGTAATTAATTGAGAAAGGCCACCAAATTATTAAGGTGGCCTTTTTTATTAGAATGTTTTCCTAACGATGTTGTTAAGCCTTTCACAGCTCTTTTGATAACCCTCTTGATAGCCCTTTTGATAGCTCTCTTTAAATTCCTCCGATACATCTCTTTCAGGCCCCTCCATCTACTGCTTGCGATTAGGCAGTACATTGATCAACTTGGTATGCATGCTTTTTAATGTCTCTCTGGTCGTCTCCCAGTCAATACAGGCATCAGTGATGGATACGCCGTATTCAAGCTCATTGAGGTCGCTAGGTATCTTTTGATTGCCAGCATGCAAATGGCTTTCAATCATCAAGCCAATAATCGATTGGTTACCTTCTAAAATTTGATTCGTCACATTTTCCATAACCAATGGTTGAAGCTCATGGTTTTTATTGGAATTAGCATGACTGCAATCCACCATGATATTCGCTTTTACACTGGCCTTTTTTAGCGCTTGTTCACACAGTGATACGCTAACAGAATCGTAGTTAGTTTTTTTATCGCCGCCTCTTAATACAATATGCGCATAGGGATTGCCGCCAGTGGTGATCACGGATACTGACCCTTCATTGTTGATACCTAGAAAACGATGAGGGCTAGCCACCGATTGCAGTGCATTAATAGCAACGGTAAGGCCGCCATCGGTGCCGTTTTTAAAACCCACAGCGCATGAAAGTCCGCTGGCCATTTCTCTATGTGTTTGTGATTCGGTTGTGCGCGCGCCAATAGCAGACCAAGAGATTAAGTCTTGTAAGTACTGTGGTGAAATAGGGTCTAGTGCTTCTGTCGCTGCTGGCAAACCCAGTTCGGCGATGTAAAGCAATAATTCTCGGCCAACATGCAGGCCATCGGTAATCTTAAACGAATCATCAATATAGGGGTCATTGACTAAGCCTTTCCAGCCAGTTGTGGTGCGAGGTTTTTCGAAATAAACCCGCATAACTAAATAGACAGTCTCTTTTATTTCTTCAGCTAGCTCAGCCAAACGATGGGCATATTCTTTAGCGGCTTCGATATCATGAATAGAGCAGGGACCCACTACTACGATAATACGAGGGTCTTTTCGATTTAAAATATTTTGGATGGTTTCTCGGCCAGTTTCAATCGTTGCTGCCGCAGCGGCCGATATAGGCAGCTTACTCTTAAGCTCACCTGGTGTAATCAATATGTCATTAGCAATGATATTGACGTTTTCGATAGGCTGATGAGTCATTATTACTCCTGAGAAAGCGGTTTTTAGGTGATGATATTGGGGTTCTAGAATAAGTATGGACAGCAGATGAAGGGTTTTGATCACTGGAGCTTAATTAATTACTAAATAAGGAGCCTATGGCGAGGCCTAGCTAGGATGATGATCTGCTTAATCAACAACTTTACCGCGTAATGATTTTGTTTTTCCTCGCTGTGTCTTGCTATCCATGCGTTTACGTTTGGCGTTTCTCGATGGTTTAGTTGCACGTCTTGCTTTTTGTTCGATGGTGACTGTTTTAATTAACTCTCCTAGTCTCTTTAATGCATTGGTCCGGTTTTTTTCTTGCGTACGGTATTGCTGCGCTTTAATGATAATAACGCCCTCTTTATTAATACGCTGATCATTGAGTGCGAGTAAGCGCTGCTTATATAAATCAGGTAGGCAGGAGTTATGAATATCAAAACGTAAATGAATCGCGGATGAAACTTTATTGACGTTTTGGCCACCGGCACCTTGCGCGCGTATGGCAGATATCTCAATATCGGATTCAGGAATGCTGAGCCGACTATTAATGATGATCACAGTAACAGTCCTCGATGGTGCTATTTTTGGAGAGAGGCGTCATTTGATTACCACCAACTTTTATCGAACTGCTCTGGATTAGCCCAAAATCTAGCATTATTCCAATCACGCTTTTTAATATAACTTTCTATTTGGTAGGCAAAGCAATGTAATATCGGATCTTTATTTTCTTCTTGTGAGCTGATGACTGTTGAATTAAATTGCGCAAGCCGTTTTAGACCAAGGCTAAATAAATCTTTTTCTGTCCAGTCTTCTATGGCTGAGCCACTCTCATTTAGCGGTATAAATAAATAGATATCATGGCATAAGCGGTTTCTAATACCTGCTAATAATTCAATGCCACTTCGCTTATCTTGTTGGATTAATTCTGGAGTGATCAAACAAAAATCAAAACGGGATTCTATGTTTGATAGCAGTGAAGTGTCACTCAGAATTTGCAACTTAATGCTGTTGTCGTTTTTACCGTCGAGATATTGCTGAATAGCCGGCGGCGTTTCACTGCCAACCAGCAGAATATTTTTAGGCTTGTGCTCATCTAATAAATTAGTCAGCAATTGATCTGGGCTTAAGTTCATTCCATACCTTTCTTTTTATAATGTTATCGAGTGAGTCTATTTAACTGTCGACGATTAGCTGTCGACAATAATTTTAATTTGCTCTACATCAGGGTAGGGGTGAATATCTGATATCGCTCTCGATAAACCATCACCACTAACGATATGTGCATGGTGGCGTTTAAACCTTCTTGGCTCTTTAACGCCGCAGGAGTGAGCAATAACACCGACTTCATAAACCATATTTTTGGTATAGCTAGCAACGCGCTCAGCTTTGTTGTTTGGGTCTAAACCAAATTGTAATTTCTTGTTGTGTGTGGTGATGCCAGTAGGGCAAGTATTTTTATTACATTGTAATGCTTGTATGCATCCTAACGCGAACATAAAGCCGCGCGCAGAGACGATAAAATCTGCACCCATACATAGCGCCCAAGCAACGCCCGAAGGAGTTATCATTTTCCCTGAACCAATCACCTTTATACGTTTTCTTAAGCCATATTGGTTCAGTTTATTGGTCACTAATGGCAGGCTCTCTTTTAATGGTAAACCCACAAAATCCATAAGGCTTTGTGGTGCTGCTCCGGTACCACCATCGGCACTGTCGATGGTAATAAAATCGGGTGCTGATTCAATGCCACGAGCCAGAATTAGGCTGCACATATCATCTATCCATTTAGATGAGCCAATAACTGCTTTAAAGCCGACAGGTTTGCCGGTTACATCACGAATATGGGCAACCATATCGAGAAGGTCTTCAACTGAGTGGATGTCGGGATGACCATTAGGGCTAATAGAGTCTTCGTTGACGTTAATGCCACGGATGGCGGCAATTTCGGCTGTGACTTTAGCGCCTGGTAACATGCCTCCTTTACCTGGCTTGGCACCTTGGCTCATTTTTATTTCAAACATGCGTACTTGTTGATGATCGGCGATGGTTTTTAATTTCTCATCGGATAATTGACCATTGCTATCTCGCACGCCATATTTAGCTGTACCAATTTGATAGACCAGATCACAACCGCTTTCTAGATGAAAAGGGCTAACGCCACCTTCGCCTGTATTCATCCAGCAGCCGGCTTTTTTTGCCCCGCGTGATAATGCTTGTATTGCGGGTTTGGATATTGCGCCGTAACTCATGCCCGAAATATTAAACAATGATCGAGTTTTATAAGGGTGGCGGCAATAGGGGCCAAGGGTTATCTCGCCGGGCTGAGCGGCATCTTCTGTTAGTGTGGGGAATGGGCAGTTAACAAATAATACGCTGCCTGCGGGGGTTAGGCTACGTGTGGAGCCAAACGCAATAGTGCTGTCAACATTTTTAGCGGCTCGATACGCCCATGATCGTTCGGCGCGGTTAAACGGTAGCTCTTCACGATCCATGGCGAAAAAATATTGTCTAAAAAATTCGCCCATATGTTCAAATAAATAACGGAAACGTCCAATGACAGGATAATTTCGGCGTACCGTGTGTGCAGTTTGTCGTTTATCGATAATATATAAAAAAATGACAGTGATGATGAGTGCGCCGAGGGCCAGTAGAAATAATACGGCCATGACACCGAATATATTAATCAGTAAATGGGTGGTGGAGGCGCTGAAAAAGTTATCCATAGTTGACTTCCTAGCTAATAAAATTGACTGCGAAAATAATAGTGGCTGGTTATATAGATGCCTTATGTAGCTGTCTTATATAGCTGGCTTGCGTATATCATTTAAATCGTTATTGCAGGCTACATAATAATTGTGTCAGATTCTATAGAGAGTCAATCTATCAGTAAGTTCTAAGGGAGTTCAAGCTAATTAGCTTATGAGCATATCTATTGTCGATTTATTACGGATAATAGCCGTCGTAATAGTTGTTAATGGCTCTGAGTGGGTGAGATGAGCTACCGAGATAATTTTGCGTAGAGAGTTAATTTTTTTATGTTAGATAAGCATTATTGTGAAATTGAAAAACTATTACCCCATTGCGTGCTTCTTGGTGACGCCGTGAGTAATAAATATGCTGTGGATTGGAGTGGTGAGCATGCGCATCAGCCTGTGATTGTCGTACGGCCTAAGCGCATAGAGGATGTATCTACACTGCTCGCCTATTGCAATGCTAATAATCTGTCAGTAGTCACTCAGGGCGGCTTAACTGGCTTGTCCGGTGGAGCGACGCCGCAGCAGGATGAGATAGTTCTGTCTTTAGAGTTGTTGTCTGGAATTACAGAAATTGATAAACAATCAATGACATTATCGGCGTTAGCGGGTACGCCATTATCAGAACTTCAGGAGGCGGCACAAAAGGCTGGGTTTTATTTACCGTTAGATTTAGGTGCGCGGGGTAGCTGCACAATTGGTGGAAACGTTGCGACTAATGCCGGCGGAAATCAGGTGTTATGTTACGGCATGACAAGAGCGTTAGTTTTGGGTTTGACCGCGGTGACGGCAGACGGCACGGTTGTTCGCTCAATGAATAAAATGCTTAAGAATAATGCGGGCTATGATATTA
>Ga0209304_1001738_pt1 | contig 12678 bp, 14 predicted proteins | sample COGITO_mtgs_1004_4_FD_184789 | JGI IMG/M metagenome (GOLD analysis project Ga0209304, IMG submission 184789) | Pelagic marine microbial communities from North Sea - COGITO_mtgs_100423 (SPAdes) (version 2) | ecosystem: Environmental > Aquatic > Marine > Epipelagic ...
AGTAGATTTAGAAGACAAAGACCCATCAGAAATGGGATTCAAAGCTATTACTAATCTTATCCAAAAAACAACCCCATTAGATCAATATGGTTTAATGGCTAAAAAACTACAATTTGTATGAGTAAGAAAGTTCTAAAGAATTCTTACAAGCGTATTTTGGAAGTATCTGAGGATGCTAAACAAATTACTATGCCCGATTCTCGTTATTACCAACGTAATGGCGAATTTTACCCATCTATCACTTATGTTCTAGGAGCTTACCCAAAAGGGAAATTCTTCGAAGATTGGTTAAAAAAAGTAGGTTATGCTTCCGAGCACATTGTTCGTAAAGCAGCAGATCAAGGTACTGAAACACACGAGATGATCGAAGATTATCTAAACGGTAAAGAATTAAACTTCCTATCCAAATCAGGACACCCACAATATGATACACTTGTTTGGCAAATGTTCTTAAGATTTGTTGATTTTTGGGAAGAATACCAACCTGAACTAGTTGAGACTGAAGTACATTTATTCTCCGATGAACTTAAAGTAGCAGGTACTTGTGATATGCTTTGTAAAATTGATGGTGAACTTTGGATTATTGATTTTAAAACATCTAACCACCTTCAAACAACATATGATCTTCAAACTGCGGTTTATGGTAAGTGTTACGAGGAATGTTTTGGACATACTCCAGATCGTTACGGTGTTTTATGGTTAAAATCAAATAAACGTGGTCCTAAAGAAGGTAAAATTCAAGGTAAAGGTTGGGAAATGTATGAATCATCTCGTAGCCAAGAAGAAAATCTTGACATTTTCCAAACAGTTAAAAAATTGTTTGATCTTGAAAACCCATCACACAAACCAGCTTTTACTAAATTTAGAACATCTGCGCGCCGAATACTTGGAGATTAAAGGAATCTTTCGTATATTTATGGTAAACGCGTGTTTATGATATCGTTAGTACAATTATTAAATGAAGTGGAAGGTAAACCAAAAGCTATCATATTAGCTGGTGCTCCTGGTGCTGGTAAAGGTACAATCCTTAAGGGATTAGATCTAGGAGGTTTAAAAATTATGAATATAGATAATGTATTCATTGATAAACTTAAACAAGCTAACGTTACTTTAGATTTAAAAAACGCAACACCTGAAGAAAGAAGCGAGCAAGCTAAAGCAATGGCTGCCGCTAATAAAGAATTTAAGGGTGAATTACAAGGTGTAATAGACGGTAAACAATCCTTTGTTTTAGATGGTACAGCTGCTTCATTTAAAAAAACAGCAGAATTAAAACAACAATTAGAGGAAGCGGGATACGATGTATTTATGCTTTATGTTTATACTGATCTAGAACGTTCTCTTAAGCAAAACCAAGATAGATTCGAAAAATCAGGTGGCGAAGATAGAAGTTTAGCACCTGCTATTGTAATGCGTACTTGGAAAGGTGTAACAGATAATCTAAAACCCTATGCTGATTTATTTGGCAGCAATTTTACAGCAGTAGCTAATACATTAGAGGGTAATAAAATAGAGGATATTGAAGATATACTCCAAACCTATTTAGAGCCTTTTGCTCCTAAAAACACCAAACCTAAAACACCAGCTCAACAAGAAAAATCTGATAAACAAAAAGCTGAATTAAATGCAGAAATTCAAGCTATGTTAAATGATGATTTTTTAGAAAGTATACTTGCCTACACTGTATCTAAAGACGAGGCTCAAAGTAAATTACAGAATTTCTTACGTTCATGAACGAGTTAACTAAACATCTAGTAGATGGTATCCTTAATGAGGATAAACAAGAAGTAGTAGCTTTATATGCTGGTGGTTTTAAACCACCTACAGCAGGTCATTTTCAAGTCGTAGAAGAAGCACTAAAACAATACCCAGAGATAGATAAACTAATAGTGCTAGTAGGTAGTGGTGTTAGAGATGGTATTGAACAAGCTGAATCAATTTTAGTATGGGAAATTTATCAAAATTATCTACCTATGAAGGTAGAAATACAACCTGCTACAAAACCTCCAATTGGAGCTGTTTATAGCTATGCTAAAAACAATCCAGATGATACTATATATTGGATTTTAGGTGCTAGAGATGGTAAAGACGAAGATTTATCTGATATAGCTACTCGTACAGCCGCTATTGATAAAGCTGAAGATAAGTACAATAATGTTGAAGTTAAGATAATTAAAACTTCAGATGCTGGTATGAGCGGAACTAATGCTCGTAAAGCATTATTAGCAGGAAACAGAGAAGCATTTACCCAATTTTTACCTACTCAGGTAAAAGAAAAAGATGAAATATTTAACATCCTAAGACCTGCAGTTAATGAGTTAGAGGATGAAGAAATTGGATTTTGGGCTAAACACGCTGACATATTCTCAGTTCTAAAAAAATTCCCAAACAGATATAAAGAATTAGCTCAAAAATTAAGCGGTGAACGTAAAATTGCTTTAAATTATTTTTGGGATAATTACTTTGAAAATGGTGAGGCTTTATTAAACGAGAACGCATCTTATTCTAAAGATATAGATATTAAAGGTAAAATCGATCAGTTAACTCAACATATGATCGATAAAGGGTATAATATTGAACCTTTACCTGGACTCGAATTTGTAGATGGCGATACTGAAAACGCTCGGGACTTCTTCGGAAAAACCGCATACTATGATCCAATCAACAAGGTCATTGTCCTATATACTGAAGGGCGTCATCCCAAGGATATAGCGCGTAGTTATGCGCATGAAATGATTCACCATATCCAAAATTTAGAGGGCAGATTAGATAATATTACAACTACAAATACTCAGGAAGACGATTACCTAAACGATATTGAAGCCGAAGCAAATCTAAAGGGCACAATGACGTTTAGAAATTGGACTGATAGCTTAAATGAAATAGGAGATGCATCAGCTGCAAAGCTAGAATGGAGACCCTCACGCATTGATGTAATAGCTAGAGAAATCGAGCGTAAAATTAGAAAACAAGACGAGGATACCGTAGAGTATTATGATATGTTACCTCCGATTGAGGTTATCTCTCCTGAATCTAGAACCAGGTATAGAGTTACAGTTGATGCTTCAGTTGATAAACCTGAAGATGAATTAGCGATGACTACACTTCGTGTAGACTTTACTACTGAAGAAGGTGGAGACGATGCTATAAACAAAGGCGAACAATATAAAATATTAGCTACTCTTACAGATATTATTATTCAGTTAATAAACAGAGTAAACGAGATTGATTTTACTACTTTAGATTTAGTTAAGTTCTACGCTAAAGACGATACAGAAGGTAAATATGCTAACTCGGATTCAAAACGTGGTAAACTATATCAAGCATTTATCAATAAAAATTTATCTAAACTTCCTGGAGACTGGAAAATGAGCACTTCAGATGAAGTAATAATGTTATCTCCTGTAGTAAGCGAAGGCTTTGATAAGGATTTAGGTAAAGACCCATTTGGTCTAAACCAATTTGCACGTGAATTGATGGCTGAAGGTGCTTACGATTCATTAGTAAATAAACTAACTAAACAAACTATTAACCAGTGGAAGAAAGATTTAGCTGAACGTAATCCAAAATCAAAGAAAAAATCTACATCATTTATAGATTTAGATATTGACGAGGTGGATGCTAAAGGTAGAGAACTTGAATTTAACTTTTTAGGTCTAACAGAATTTAATCCTAAAATTGATGGTTATGTTGTAAATGGGACTTCAAACTCAGGGGAAGAAAAAAATAAAATACCTTTTGTAGCTACATTATTTGAAATTAACCCTAAAATTTTACCACAAGCATGGTCTAAAATTTATATGGATGTAGCCGATGTAATTCGCCATGAAATAGAACATTTAACACAAGCTGGCCCTAACCTACGTTCAGATAAATACATGGAAGACGACATTGATCTTAGAGATATGATCAATAAACTTAAAATTCTTCCTAAGAAAAACTATTACTTACTACAAAAAGAAGTAGATGCTATGCTCCAGGGCCTCTATTTTAAAGCTAAAAAATCTAAAAAACCATTTGCTGATGTAATTGATAATTATTTAGATATGGCACCTGGTATTGAGACAAAAGAAGATAAAGAACTCATACTAAATCTTTGGAGAAGCAGAAGAGGGGCATTATCTTTACCGGTATTCGAAAATGAAGAAAAGGTTATGGACTACAAAATATTTTTAGACATGGATGGTGTGCTCGTTAATTTTGACGAGCAATTCAAAGAACTAACAGGTCAATACCCAAAAGACTATGAATCAACCCATACACCAGATGAATTCTGGGGTGAGATTGATGGTGCTGGAGTAGGTTTCTGGCGTGGTATGAAATGGATGCCTGGTGGTGAGGCGCTTTATAATAGAGCCTCTCAATTCGATCATGTTCTACTATCATCACCTTCACGCAGTGAAGTATCCAAAATAGGAAAACGTTTGTGGAGACGTGACAAAACTCCAAATACAAAATTAATTTTAGCTCGTTCTTACAATAAGAAAAACTACGCTGCTCCTAATCATATTTTAATTGATGATAGAGAAGATAATATACAACAATGGAGAGATGCTGGTGGTATAGGTATTTTATATACTTCCCCAGAACAAGTTAATGCAGAATTAGATAAATTAGGTTTATGAAAGACAATATTCTAAAAAAAGAATTTGCAAAAAAAGATGTTCACCGTTTACGTAATGTTTTAAAAGGTAAAGCAGGCGAACGTACAGTTGATGGTATTGGTTATACTAAAGTAAATGAGTTAAGAAAAGAAGGTGATATTTGGACTGAAAATGGTCGTGAATGGACTATTAAAGGTGGTTTAAAACAAAATATTACTCGATTAGATAAAGCAAAAGAGGCATCTATGCCTATGTTTTGTCCTACTTGTAAAAAAATCATGAACCAAAGTAACGACAAATTGTTTTGGGATAATTATAGACGTTGTTTTAACTGTCATGTTGATTTTGAACATGAACTAAAATTAAATGGTTTATGGGATGATTGGAAAAAATCTATGACAAACAATGCTTTAGATAACCATATCGAAAACTATAAATCTTGGGCAGAAGAAATGTTAACAAATTCAAATCAAGGGTTTGTTACTGAAGCTGGTGATGTAGAGAATTGGAAAGGTGGTATAAATAAAGAATTAGCTCAAAAATCAATAGACGAAACTACTGAATACCTCGAATCCCTCAAAAAATAACCATATTTATAACCAATGAAATTTCAACCAGGCCAAAATAAAATACGAAGAGGAGGAACAACATATATTAAAGATGTAGTTCAAACCCAAGTAGATCCTCCAAAAAAAGAAATTATACAACCTAAGGAAGAAATTATACAACCTAAGGAAGAAATAAAACAACCTAAAAAAGAAAAAGATGAGTCAATTCAACACGGGCAAGTGGTTCAAAAACCAGTATCTAAAAGAAGCAAACCTGTACGAAGAAAAGGCAGACCTAGCAGCAAAAGCAATAGATCAAGCGATAGCGGGAGTTGATGAATCTTTAGGGTATTCTGATTTTGCTAAAGCTGTAGCTACTATACTTAAAGACGAATATGGTGCTCATAATTTTAACCCATTTATGGAGGTATTACATGCTGAATTAGGTATAAACGAAGAAATCTCTGATTACGAGATGATAGTATATAAAGTAGAAGGCATAACAGCCAACCCAGATGAAGGTGGTCCAGACGAGCCATTTGAAATGGAAGTTAAATTAGATGCCTCACTCTCGGCCGAGGAAATAAAAACAGCAATCAGAGATGCTGCTCGTAGAGAACAAGGTAGGTTGTATAAACTCGACTATACAAAAGCATAATGGAAGATATTAAAAAAATACAAGAATTCTTTTCTAAACCAGTAAAAGAAAATTCAAGACGCTCTCCTGATTTTATTCTAACAGAACCAGCAGAGATAAAATACACAGAATCATTTGGCTCCGGTATTAAAGCACCTGGTGTTTTACACCACGCAAACGAAGGAGTATTTTTAGGGGCAGAAGGTGCATATATTATCGTACTTCCTGGAGGTACTTTTTATGTAGATGAAGATAAAGAGGAAGCTATTCGAATTTACCCTCTTAAAGACCAATCTAGAGAATTACAATTAGCACTTGATTATACCCCATTTTCTCCAAAATACGAGACATGGAAAAGCTGGGTTAAAAAACCTAAAACATTAGAAGAAACTGATGTAAACGAGGAATTATCTCTTGAACAGAAAAAAGTAGAAAGATTTTTAAAAGCAATAGCTAAAGAATTTGATTACTCTATTCAAGATGCCGCTAATTTTGTAAAATCTACTATTTCACAAATGGGCCTTAAAGAATCATTAGGAGAAGCTTCCAAAGAAGAAGAAACTGAATTCCATAAAAAATTAGATACACTAGTTCACGATACTTTTGGTAAAAGAAAAGGTGAAATGGAAGAATACAACACAGGTATCTACTATAAAGACGAAAAAACACAAGATAAAACCAAAGACTCAGCTAAATCTGCACTTGAGAAAGTAAAGGACATGATCCAAAAAGTCCTTAAAGAAGAAGAAGGCTACTCTAAATTCCTTAAAACAGACGATAACCCAGAAGGTAAAACTAAAGGTTTAGATACTGCTACCATGAATAAAATCCTTATGAATGTAATCAAGGATTTAGATGAAGCTAAACCAGGATTGTGGGATAATATTCGCGCTAAAAAAGAACGTGGAGAAAAACCATCTCACGGTAATTCCAAAGCACATAAAGACGCTGTTAAAGCTGGAAAACGCATCAATAAGGAAAAATAACATATTTATCACATATAGCTATAAACAAACACTATAATGGACAACTTTGATTTAACAAAATATTTAGCTGAAGGTAAGCTATTAAAAGAAGATAATCTAAAAGACTACTGGTCAGAATGGGTAGCAGGAGAAATTAAAGTTGGTAATGATACCGTTGGGGTAGAATTTGGAGATGCAGATGATGAAGCTATGAGTGTATTTAAAGATTATGTTAAGGCAGTTAAAGCTTTGAATGCTAATTCAAAAGAATTAAGAAATGATATTGCTGGAGCAGTATCAACTATACTTTATGATAGTGGTGATTTTGAAGATTATGAATTTAATGTTCTAACTGCAGATCAATATACTAAAATACAAGATATAATATAAAAATAACATGGATAATTTCGATTTAAAAAAATACTTAGCTGAAGGCCGCTTATTTGAAAGTGAAGAAGATCAATTCGGGGCTGAATTAGATGCATTTGCAGATGATCTAGCAGATGAAATTAAAGATGAATTAGAAGACCATAAAGAAGAAATTCAAAAGTCCGATAAAGAAATCAATGAGGTAGCAATTACTGTTAGTATTATAGGATATATTTTATTATCTAATACAATAGCTAATATGCTTTCTAAATTTGCTAAAAAACAATTTGCTAAACATAATTTTGGTAAAGGCGAAGAGGCCGCCAAGAAAATTTATGATTTTACTCATAAAAATGAAGAAGCATTTAAAGCTCCAATTAAACGAATAGTAAGTATCTTTACTAAAGATGCTAAAAAACAAAAAATGATATCCGATCTATTATATGCTGTTGTAATCTTCTTAATGGCAGGTCAAGCAGGAGGTGAAGCTGTTGCTTATCTTAAAAAAGCAAGTTATCTTAAAGGTGGACTATATAGTTTAAAAGCAGCAATTAAAGGTGTTGAAGTAAATACTATTTTAAAAGGTGCTGTTGAAGACGCAGTTTCATAATGACTAAAGATAGAGTTAAAGAAATCATAGATGAATCACTACGTGACTGGTTTAAAAAAGAAGACTGGGTGCGTATTAATACTTCTGGCAATATAGCTGGTAAGTGTGGTACTATGAAAAAAGGTAAAGCAACTACTAGATGCTTACCCAGAAAAAAAGCTCAATCTTTAACAAAAGCAGAAAGAAAATCTACAGTAGCTAAAAAAGTTAAAGGTAGCAAAAAGGGAAAACAGTTCGTTAAAAACACAAAACCCGCGAAATATAAAAAAGGAACGTATAATTCAAAGAAGTAACCATATTTATACATAAACACATTAGAAAATGAAATATTTCGATTATAGAAAATACTTAGCTGAAGGCAAGCTATTAAACGAAGCAGAGCTTACTGATGACTTAGTTCAAAGAGTAGCTCAAACCGTTGCTGATGAATTTACAGCTGAAGATCGTGAATTAGATCTTAAATATGTAATTACACCTAACTCAATTGAAGCTGATCCTCGTAGTGGTGGTTTTGATTTAGATGTAGAAGCAGGACCTAACACACCAGGTGATGATTGGGAAGATAGTAGAGGATTCGGTATTGCTAATTATTTAGGTGATTATGCTGGTGGTTCATTTGTAATCCGTCCTGAAGGTGATGGTTATTTAGTTATTAATGCTGCTTCCAGAAATGCTAAAGTAGCTTATATAACACCTGAAGGTGAAATTGAAATTATTTCAGCTGAAGATTCAAAAGCGGATCTCGGTATGACTGATGATGTAGAAACTGACTACATGGAACGCAGAAGAGAAACAAGCGATTACATGCAAGAAGGTGAGGAAGAAATTAAAAAAGAATCTAAAGAGGATAAAAAACCAATTAAAAAAACAAAAATGAAAAAAGAAACAGTAGACAGCAAATTAGCTGAAATCGAAAAACAATCAGAGATTGTTGCATTGGAAGCTAAAATTGCAGCTATTGATGAAATGATCGAATCTAAAAACCAAAGAATTTCAATGGTTACTGAAGATGATAATTTATCACAATTAGTTGATAAGAAAAAAATGAAAGAAATGCAACGTGAAGTTAAAGATCTTGAAAGACGAAAAGCCAAGATGGAAAAACTATACGAAAAAATGTGTGGGAAATCATATACCAAAGAAGAAATAGTAGACGAAGAAATGTCTACTGAATTAAATGAAAATAAAACAACAATGAAAAAATCAGAGTTAAAAGAAATGATCAAAGCTGCTATGATGGCTGAAGCTGAACTTACAATTAACGATACTACAGATGCTTACGACCCAATAGAAGAAAAAGAATCTTTTGATGATGCTTTTGATCGTATCGATAAATCAAAAGAAGTATACCAAGGATCAGATAAAGACTCAGTTAAAGAAGAAGAAGACGTTGAAGTTGAAGACAACGAAAAAGTTGATGTTGACATTGAAAAAGATGTTGAAGTTGATGATGAATCAGTTGAAACCGATATTGACGTAAAAGGTAGTATGCCAGGTGAAAATGAGGATGAAATAGCAGTTCAAAGTTTACTAATGAAAGCTCAAGAAGAAGCTGAAAAATTAGGAGATGAAAAACTAACTGATCAAATTGGTAATACAATTACTTACTTTACTAGAGCACACGTTGCTACAGTAGATACTAATGAGTCAATTAACGAATCTACAGTTCGTAGAGGTAACGATGGCTTGATAAACAAATTATTATAATAAAATAAAGGTTAACTAAAACAATAAAATTTATAAAAAACAAAAATTATGGAAACTAAAGAATTATTAGAAGGAATCAAAGAACAAGTATTATTGATTGAAGCAGAAATTGACAAAACATCAGCTGCTGCTAAAGGAAGATGTAGATCTGCCGCTAACAAAATCAAAAACTTATCTGCTGACTTCAAAAGAGGACACAAGTAAAAAAAAACACATGCTTAACGAACGCGAACTTACTAAACAAGAACTCGAAAATCGAGAAGATGCGATAATGGACCTCAAAACAAATAAGAGGTCCTTCGTTAAACGTTATGGTAAGGACGCAGAAGCAGTGATGTATGGTCGCGCAACTAATATGGCTAAGAAAAAAACTGAAAATATGAATCAAGATAAAGTTAGAGAGATGATTAAAGATTCTCTTAAAAACCCAAAAGCAGCTGACCTAAACAAAGATGGCAAATTATCTGACTACGAAGAAAAACGTGGTGCTGCAATCGAAAAAAATCTAGATGAGAGTTCTTCTACAGAAGAAAAACGTATTGCTAAAATGGCTATTAAAAAGTTAGCTAAATATAGAGGTGTTGGTGAAGATGAAGCAAGAAATGATCTTATTAGAGCAGCTAAAGAATTAGGTGACCTAAAAGAAGAAGTGTTGACTGAAAATAAGCAAGAAGCATTTGATGAACTCCAAATGATAATGGAACAATTATATGAGTTGAGTGATCAAGCTAAAATGATCTTTAGAAATAACTTCCCAGGTGAATATAGAAGATTAGATGCTTATGGTGCTTTAGATTTTGGTACAAGTTCAAATAGATACGATGTTACATTAGAAGGTGCTCTCGAAAATCTTGATATGGAAGATGATGATGAGGATTTAATGGAAGGTAAAGATTCAACCCATAAAGTTAAATATTCAAAATCAAATGATACATATCAAGTATGGTTAGGAGATGAAATAGTAACTGACTTTGCTACTGAAGAAAAAGCAAATGCTGAAGCTAAAAGATTAAATGCTTTACAAGATGCTAAAAGAATAGATAAAGCTCAAGTAGGTGAAGATCTAGATTTAGGTCACGAAGACAATGAACCTCATATGCTAAAAGGTGATCTATATCGTATTGGAAAATACGCTATGGAGCTTTACCAAATGATGGATGATTTTGAAGGTAAAGGAGAGGTTGATTTACCACATTGGTGGCAATCAAAAATCTCTAATGCTAAATCAGCAATTGTAGGTGCTAAACATTATCTAGATTTTGAATTAAAAGAACCTCAAATCGATGCTATAGTAGATGTTGCTTCTGAAGAAGATGTAATCGATGAAAATGCTATAGGAATTAATGATAAAAGATTAGACGATAGACAAAAGTCTGCTCTTGACCTTGCTGTAAGAGGCGATAGTTCATATACATTTGGAAATGATCCTTATGCTGATGATCAGCTTCGTTACAAATACGCTGTAAAAATGGGCTTCTTAGAAGAAACAATCGATGAAAATGCTTATATCGCTATGATGGCTGCTAAAGCTGCTAAAGATAAAGATAAAAAATCTGTTAAAGAAGAAGAAGCAGGTAAAGCCGATATGGTAGCCTCAGCTATTCAAAAAGCAATAAACAAGCATAAAGGAGATGATGCTAAAATGCACCAACTTCAAAAAGCAAGAACTGCTATGAATAAAGGCGATCTAAGTAAAGCTGAAAAAATTGCTAAAAGATTAGCAGAAAAATTAAAGTCTAAATAATGACTAAATCAGAATTAAGAGATAAAATCAAAGGACTTGTAAACCAAGTATACAAACCAGGATCATTCGTTGATTTGGATGGGGGCAATTCCACTATAGATTTAGAAACTGAAAAATTCCCAATGCTCTTAAAATTCCCAGAACTAAAGAGAATATTAGTTGATATGCTAACGGATCAATTTGAAACATTCGTTAAAGATATCCAATGGGTAGCTCCAAAACCTACTACATTTAGAATTGTATTAGCAAATGATGAAGTATTTTATTTAATCTGGGCCGTTCGTAGTTGGATTGCTAAAATTGAAGGTAAAAAATATTATTTACTTAATTTAAATGAAGAAGAAAGAGCAATCGAAGCTATAGCTCGTATGTTATCTTATGGTAACAGCGATGCTGAAATGGGAGATGAAGCTGCTTTAGAAGCATCAGATACAGCATCAACAACCTCATCACCAGGTGAAGGTAGTGATACTGAAGAAATTGATGTTACTGTTGATGATGAATCAGATATTGAGGTAGAAATATAATTATGGAAACTTACGGAGAATTAAAACAAGCAATAAAAGCTATTTCTTTAAAACAAAAAGGTACTAAAATTGGTAACGTTGCGGTTGATGTTGCTTTAAGTGCTATTCCTGGAGCAGGTGCTGCTAAAACTACATTTGATTTTATAAAAGCAGCTTTTTTTAAGCCCGACACTAAAAAAACTAATAGTTGGTTAGATAAATTAGATATAGATGATGAGATGTCATCTATTGTAGATGATACTGTAGAAAATGGGTTTTTAGAAATGATTACTAAAACTATAGAATCTGAAAGTGATGATTCTCCTTTAGAACAAAATTTTAATATGAACCAGAAAATGGTAGATTACCTTAAAAAGAAATATGGGGGTAGAACCATCACAGGTGTAAAAGAAAATAAAATGAGAAATAGATTTCAAAAATTAGCTGGTATTAAAGAAGAAGAAGAAACACAAACTTTAAACATCCCAGGAACTTTTAAACCCCTACTCAAACAAATATCACCAAGTCTTAATGTTCCTGTAATATCTAGGGCTATAGGTAAAATATCCCAAGGTAAAGAAGATAGTTTAACCCTAAGCGAAAAAAATGAGATATTAGATATATTTGTTCTTTTAATGAAAGAAACAGATGCCTCAGTATTCCAAAAGTTCGTTTCTGTTTTTAAACAAATAAAATAAAATTAATTAAACAAACAAAAAATGGACAATTTCGATTTAAAAAAATATTTAGCTGAAGGTAAGCTATTAAAAGAAGCATTTTACCCTGAATTTGAAGGGGAAACAAATGATAAAATTAATGACATTGCCATTGCTGTATTTGACGAATTAGAATCTAAACTTGATAGTGAATCATCAGGTATCCTAAAAGGAATGGATTACTACGTTGGAAGTGATGGAAGGGATAACGACGAAGTTGAACAAGGATTTACAAAATGGTTTATTGATCTTGTTAAATATTTAAGTAAAAA
>Ga0209304_1001746_pt1 | contig 12636 bp, 14 predicted proteins | sample COGITO_mtgs_1004_4_FD_184789 | JGI IMG/M metagenome (GOLD analysis project Ga0209304, IMG submission 184789) | Pelagic marine microbial communities from North Sea - COGITO_mtgs_100423 (SPAdes) (version 2) | ecosystem: Environmental > Aquatic > Marine > Epipelagic ...
GACGGGTCAACCAACCATAAAAAAGCCACCCTAGGGTGGCTTTTTTGGCTCTGTTACTCAACAACCGTCTAAGGGATTAACCGCCTCAGGCAATCGCGGCGTGCTCGATTGCGGCTACAACCGCAGCGCCCAGCGCCAATGTATTAGCCTGGCCGCCCATATCGGGCGTCAGATGCTCGGCCTCACGCAACACGCTCTCCATAGCTTGCATCAGACTGTCATGCATCTCTGGCAAGCCCAGGTGTTGCATCATCATCGCGCCGGCCCAAATAGTACCCAGTGGGTTGGCAATGCCTTGCCCGGCTATATCCGGAGCCGAGCCGTGGACCGGTTCAAACATCGAGGGAAAGGTTTTTTCCGGGTTGATATTGGCCGAGGGTGCGATGGCAATGGTGCCGGTGCAGGCCGGGCCGAGATCGGACAGAATATCGCCAAACAGGTTGGAGCCAACTACGACATCAAAAAACTCCGGCATACGGACAAAGTTGGCGGTGAGAATATCGATGTGGAACTGATCGACGTTAACCTCCGGATACGACTGGGCGATCTCGGCCACTCGGCCATCCCAATAGGGCATGGAGTGATAGATACCATTGGACTTGGTCGCCGAACTCAGGTGTTTCTTCGCTCGGCTTTGCGCCAGGTCGAAGGCGTATTTGATAATGCGATCGGTGCCACGACGGGTGAACAGGCTTTGCTGAGAGACAATCTCGTGCTCAGTACCTTCGTACTGAATACCGCCAATCGACGAGTATTCGCCTTCCACGTTCTCCCGCACCACGTAAAAATCGATATCCCCCGGCTGTTTGCCGACCAAGGGGCACGGCACCCCCTCAAACAAGCGCACCGGGCGTAGGTTAACGTATTGATCGAACGCACGCCGGATCGGTAACAGCAGGCCCCACAGGGAAATATGGTCCGGTACCCCGGGAAAACCCACGGCGCCCAAATAGATGGCATCAAACTTACTCAGTTGTTCGATACCGTCTTCGGGCATCATGCGGCCGGTCTGATGATAGGTTTCACACGACCAGTCAAATTCTGTCCATTCGAACTCGACGCCATGCTTACGCCCCGCCGCCTCCAGGGCTCGCATCCCCACAGGGATCACTTCTTTACCAATGCCATCACCTGGGATTACCGCGATCTTTATCGTAGACATATTCAACTCCATGGCAGAACGTACAAAAAAAGCTTTAGGGTTATCAGCCGTCGATGGTAATACGAACACAAAGTGTGATTCAATTGCTTATATAGAATATTCAGGATTACAAATCGTGAGCCTACTACCCCCTCTAGATGATGTAAAAGTCTTTGTCACCGCGGCGCGCCTGGAGGGCTTCAGCGCCGCGGCGCAAGAGTTGGATGTCTCTCCGGCCTATATCAGCAAGCGGATTGGTTTGTTGGAGAAGACCCTGGGGGTAAAGCTGTTTCTCCGCTCGGCCCGGCATGTCCGCTTAACCGTAGAAGGCAAGATCGCGTTAGACGGCTCCGAACGCCTGCTGGATACCTTTGCCCAAATGCAGCTTGAAATTGGTCGCGAGCAACAGGTGCCCAAGGGTCGCATCCGCATCGCAACCAGCACGGGCTTTGGCTGTCAGTGTGTCGCACCGATCATTGCCGATCTGGTGGTGCAATACCCGGAACTGGAAATCGATTTGGAATTACTGGACCGTCCGATTGACCTGATCTCGGAAGGTTTCGATATCGAATTGCGCGTCGGCGGGGCTCTGGCGCAAAACCTGATCGCCAAACCGCTGGCGATTAACTACCGCGTCTTATGCGCCGCGCCGAGCTATTTGGAGCATGCGGGGGTTCCCAGGACGCTTCAAGACCTCAACCAACAGCGCTGCATTGGCATCCGAGAACGGGACCAAAGCTACGGTCGTTGGCGTCTTGAAACGGCCAAGGGGGCGGTCTCTATTCAGCTGGCGGCTGCGCTAATGACCAATAATGGTGAGGTGGCTAAACAATGGTGCTTGAGCGGCCAGGGCATTATGCTGCGCTCACTCTGGAACATTAAAGACGAACTGGCCAGCGGCGCGCTGGTGCGGATCCTACCGGACTATTGGCAGCCGGCGCATATCAATGCAATCTATCCGGCGCGCCTGGAAACCTCAGCCAAGCTGCGGGCTTGCGTCACCCATCTGGAAACCGAGCTGCACAAGTATGTCAGCCCGCTGATCTAAAACCGGCGCCGAAGCGCAGCGCCTAAAATCGCCGGGTGCAGGAATCACTGATGGCGGTTCAACATAGCTATGGCCGCTAATCGACGATAAACAACTTAGCGCCGCCAGTCGTGGACGAGCGATGCCCCTCCGCATTATCGGCAACTTGGTAGCTCATACCCGGACGGAGTATAAACTCACGGCCATCGTCGAGCAGGGTGTGCAGCTCGCCCGCCAAGCACAATAGAATATGCCCCTTGGAACACCAGTGATCCGCTAAATACCCGGCTGAATACTCCACCATACGCACCCTGAGATCGCCAAAGTGGCGTGTGCGCCAATAGGCTGCGCCGGTTTCACCGGGATGTTCGGTGGCGTCGACTTCACTCCAGTCTGTAGTACCAAACGGTAAATCATCAATCTTCATGGCTTATTCCCTGAGTCGTCCCGTTAGTCGATTCTGCTAAGATATAGACCCTTTGAGGCTGCTGCAAATAGGTTGTTCGGCTGAGGAAGGGTTGCCTGAATCCTTACAGACTCACCTCGGCGCTCTCACGATCGGCTCCCCGGCCATGCTGTTAGCCTTTGCTGCTAGGCCACAGGCGCTTGAGCCTAAGAATTCACTCTAAACCGGAGAGCATATTGGCGCCATCAGCAAGTCGATTGGCGTGTTTCGCGAGTGCATGGCGCTTACTACTGCCCTACACTGCATGCATCAACCAACCAACAAACCAACAAACCAACAAACCAACAAACCAACCAACCAACCAACCAACCAACCAACCAACCAACCGCACATTAACAGCAAATTCAGGGGAGCATAACAATGTCAAATACAGCACTAATCACGGGCGCATCCGGTGGTATTGGCTTGGAGTTGGCGCGTATTCACGCGCAAAAGGGTGGCAACCTGATACTGGTGGCCCGCTCTGAAGCTAAACTGAACGCGTTAGCAGAGGAGTTAAGCGCGCAACATGGCATCAGCGTTACGGTGATCGTAGAAGACCTGGCGCAGCCGGAGTCGGCGCAGCGTATTTTCGATCAGACCGAAAAGCTGGGGCTGCAGGTCGACACCTTGATCAACAATGCCGGTTTTGGCGGCCATGGACTGTTTCATGAGCGCAGCCTGCTTGCCGAGCAGCAAATGATGCAAGTTAATATGATTTCTCTGACCAACCTGACCCACCACTATAGCCAAGGCATGGTGGCACGCAGGCAGGGTAAAATTCTCAACATTTCCTCCACGGCATCCTTTATGCCGGGCCCTCTACAGGCGGTCTATTATGCCAGCAAAGCCTTTGTCACCTCCTTTACCCAGGCCATCGCACAAGAAATGGCGGAGTTTAATGTCACCGCCACGGCCCTGTGTCCGGGCCCCGTCGCGACCGGCTTTGTCTCGGCCGGAAATCTCGAAGGCGTTGATATTTTTAAAAACGCCAAAACAGCGCGCTCGGTGGCGCAATGCGGCTATACAGCGATGGAGCAGGGTGAGTTGGTCGCGTTCAATGAAGCCGGCCTTAAGTTTGCGCTAAATTGGATTATCCCTCTGTTGCCGAGAAAAATATTGTTAAAAATTTCTCGCAAAGCGATGGAAAAAACGTCCTAACGTGGGCCAACTTAGATGAAGAGCGCGAGTAATTTTAAGGTATCTGCAGGCTGGAAAATCATCTTGCGCGATATGGAAATCGACAGTCAACTGGTCTTGGCCTATGCCAAATTACCGTGCGACCTTCTCAGCCTGGAACATGCCACGCTCAAGCCAATTGAATACTTTCGCTTTTGGCATGGCATTGAAATGGCGGCAGGTAAGCGACAGGTACCGTTGTTACTGGCCGCTGCTATTTCGGTCGAGGCCTTTGATCCGCCGGTCTTTGCCGCCATTTGCAGTCCGGATTTAAATACCGCCCTAGCCCGCATCAAACAGTACAAACCGTTAATAGGGCCGATAAATTTGGCGCTCAGCGTCGGTGACCGTGAGACTTCCTTAATCATCAGCTGCTATGGCTATGGGGCTAACTTACCCAGCGCTTTGCAGTTGAGCGAATTGGTGTTCTTTACCCAGTTGGCTCGATTGGCGACCAGAGAATTCATCGTACCCAGCAAGGTTATATTGCCGGAGCTGCCGGAGGACCTAGCCGCTTACCAGGCTTACTTTGGCTGCCCACTGGTCGCTGGAGATCGAGTCGAAGTTTGTTTCTCGGCTCGGGACGCTGCCCGGCCCTTCTTAACGGCCAATGTGCCCATGTGGCATGTCTTTGCCGGTGCACTGAATAAGACACTGACAGAGCTGACAACAAGCGCCAACGCGGTTGAGAAGGTTCAGGCGGTGTTAATGGAATTATTACCCACGGGTGTCAGTTCCATTGAAGCCGTTGCGGAGAAGCTCGCACTCAGCAAAAGAACCTTGCAAAGAAAGCTAACGGACGAGTCCGATAACTACCACTCGGTACTGCAAACGCTGCGCTGCGACTTGGCGGAGCACTATCTCAATCGGCGCCACTTATCGTTGGGCGAAATTTCATTTTTACTCGGCTACCAAGAGGTTAATTCCTTTATTCGCGCCTTTACTCTGTGGAAAGGCGTGTCACCCGGCAGCTATCGGGCTGCCGAGTGCTAATCTAAACGCACTATATTGACGATGGGCACGTTGACGAGCACGAGAGCGGGTCAATAAAACCCAATCTCGGCAATTTCAAGATCGGCAATATGGTCCCGTCCAAACGCGACAATGCCTAGGTTACGCAGGCTCGAGGCCTTGGGCGATTTACTGAGCCAGCTGCTGGAGCGTTCAAAGGCCGACAAAGGCAATTGAATGGTCTGCCATTGCTCGCTGGTTTGAAAGCTCGCCTGATAGTATTGCCATGGCATGAGGCTACGCGAGGTGCGCAGATGCAGGTAATAGAGTTGGCCATTGCCGCGTACGGTTAGGTAGACACCGGTGGCTGAGTCGACGCTGCCTTTGGCGATATCGCGTCTTATTTGAATAAAGCCGCCATTGTTGGCGGTGCTGACCTGACCGCTCAAACGCACAACGGGTGCGCCCTGCTCGGCCTCAAACTCAGCCCGGCCTTGGGAGACCCCGCCCATGACCTGGTCACTGAAGTACTTCCAGCGCAGCTCCGGCTGCGCGTCAAATTTGTCGATCATCATCGATTCCTCGGCCATACTACTGGCGATTAGTCCTAGGCTCAGGCAGCTTGACCAGAGCAATTGGCGGATATAATGCATCTTCTGAACCCTTTTAACGTTTGTATTGAGTTGGGCAATAGGCGCGAGCCACATCAGGCGAGCGCAGTTGCAAATGCTTGGTTTTACGCCCGGTGACTCGTTGGCGCCAGAGCCGAAACGAACGCGGCTTCAGCTGAGCGCGCATCAATCGAATAACGGCCGACTCGTTAAGGCCGAAGAGTTGTTCGATGGCTTCAAAGGGGGTGCGGTCTTCCCAGGCCATTTCCACCACGCGCGACAGCTCACTGGCGTTTAACACGGCATCTGCGAGGCCGGCTAGGGGCTTGGTTGCACTGTTGGTCCTGGTACTGGTACTGGTACTGGCCATATTCTTACCTCTGGCTGGCATAATGTCTGGTGTAAGGGGTATCGAGTACTGCTGCGCTGCGCGCTCGCTAAGCTAGCTCCGCGACCATCACCGCGGCGACCAAAAGGTGCCCACTCACCACTATTAAGGTAATGCGTAAACGCATCGACTCATAGCTTCCGCCGAATAGGGCGCGCGTAGAACTAAATGCTTGGCTTGACCGTTCGACCCAGAGCAAACTGATATAACTCAGCGCCAGCAGGCAAATGGTTAGGATCATGATATTTGGCGCTACAGAGAACAGCAGCAAGCAAGACCAAGCCACTAGCGCAACCAGGTTGCTCAACAGGATCAACGCCCTGGCCTGTCCGGTCGGGCCATCCGACTGCGCCAGCCGGCTGCGCTCCCACAGTGCGCCCGCTAAGAAACTCAGAATGACCGCACTGTAGGCCATAAAACCCTGCGCCGCCGACAGTCCGAACAGCACCGCGCTGTACCAGCCCAAACCACTCAAAGCGGCCTGAACCATTAGGCCTGCGAGTAGCACAAAGGGCAGTACACCCAGATCGCCGAGCAGTGAGGTCAGAGGGTATCGCTTGGTGGCTGGGGGCACTTGTTCAACCATAGGGTTTTTCGTTATCGGGATGATTGGTGCAGATATACGGCTGGCGGGGTGATTCAGATGCCTTTACCCGACCCGCGCATAAGTCTAAATGGCGGCCTGCGGCGTAATTACCCGACTCATTTATTTCAATCAGCGCGCTGGCGCGGAGAAACTCGCATATGAACAAGGTCGGCCTGTTTTGGTTTAACCATGATCTTCGTGTAGACGATAACGCCGCACTCTTGCGGGCTGCGGCTGAAGTCGACACGCTAATCTGCCTGTACTGCGCAGAAACCTTAGTAACCGGGCCGGGCTCGAAGCTGCCGGCCGGGCTATCAGCCCATCGGCGAGAGTTTTTATTTGCGTCACTGGAAGATTTAGACGCCCAGCTCAACCACTACGGTCAGAGGTTGGTGGTCCGCCTAGAGTCTCCTCTGGAGGCCATTGCGCAACTGATCACCGTGCATAACATTACCCATCTCTATCGCTCTAACCATGTCGGCCACTATGAAAACACTCTTTGGCAGACCTTGGCGAAGCGCTACAGCCAACTTAGCTTCACCGAATGCCATACCCATACCCTGTTTGAGCCGGCGCAACTGCCCTTCGCGCTGGACCAATTGCCCGATAGTTTTTCCGGTTTTCGGCGCCTGATTGAGCGGCAAAAAATCACTACGTTGATCGCGGCGCCACTTGCTGCGCCCAGCTCACTGCCTGCGCCCGCGCGAGTAGCCGATCTGGCCTGGCAAACGGTTTGGCAAGAACACTTCCCCGCCAGCACCGACACCTCGCCTCTGTTTACTGGAGGAGCTCATGCCGGACAGGCGCATCTTAGAGGTTACTTCGCCCGGGATCTGGCAAGCGATTATAAGCAGACGCGCAATGGCTTAGATGGCCTGGATTATTCGACAAAATTCTCACCCTGGCTGGCCAACGGCTCGCTCTCGGTGCGCCGTATTCTGCAGCAGCTGCAACAATATGAAGCACGGGTCGGCGCCAATGATTCGACCTACTGGATTTTCTTTGAACTGCTATGGCGTGAGTATTTTCAATGGTACGGCCACAAATATTCACAACGCCTATTTGCCTTTGCCGGCATTAACCAGAGCGCGCCGGCGACCAGCTTTTACCCAGAACGGTTCAAAAAATGGTGTGTCGGCAATACGCCCTACCCCCTTATTAACGCCTGTATGAAATCCCTCAATGCCACCGGCTATCTGTCCAATAGAGGCCGCCAATTGGTGGCCAGCTGCTTTGTGCATGAGCTCGGCTTAGACTGGCGTCATGGTGCGGCCTATTTGGAGGAACAGCTGATAGACTATGATGTTGCCTCGAACTGGGGCAATTGGCAGTATCTGGCGGGGGTCGGTGCCGACCCGCGCGGGCACCGCCACTTCGATTTGCGCAAACAGGCTAAAATTTATGACCCGGACGGTGAGTTTGTCCAACGCTGGGCCAGCGACCAAACGTTACTGCCCTTAGATTCAGTCGACGCCGTCGGTTGGCCGATCTAAGTTCATTCCTTATTAAAAAGCAGCCATGACCATGAAAACCTATCACAGCCTTCGGCTTATTCTCGGTGACCAACTCAATGCCCATCATTCTTGGTATCAAGAGCAGGATGAGGGCGTGCTCTATGTCATCGCCGAGCTGCACCAAGAGGCAACCTATGTCCGTCATCACATCCAAAAGGTTTGCGCCTTTTTTGCCGCCATCGAAGGCTTTGCCAATGCGCTCCGGTCGGCAGGTCATCAGGTTCGCCATCTGACATTGGACGACACCGCAGGCTTTGCAGACCTCAATAGCTTGATTGCCGCCCTGTGCACGGAGCACGGCATTGAACACTTTGACTATCAGCAGCCCGATGAATATCGTCTCGCCGAACTATTGAAAGCCTTAGACTTGGGTATTCCCATACGCTGTTGCGACAGCGAACACTTCTTGCTCAAGCAGACCGAGTTGGCCAGCTATATCAAGGTTGGCAAACACAATCGCATGGAGTCGTTCTATCGCAAGCTGCGCAAACGCTTTGATATTCTCATGGTCGGCGATCAGCCGCTGGGTGAGCGTTGGAACTTCGATGGCGAAAACCGCAACAAACTCAAGGCCGCCGACCTTGCACAAATTCCCCAACCGCTGGTGTTTGCCAATCCGGTCGGGCCCTATTTGGAACGCATTCAACGCCACCAGATCGATACCTTAGGACGAGCCACAGACGATCTGCTCTGGCCGGTTAATCGCCAGCAATCTTTGCAGCTGCTGGAATTCTTTTGTCAGCATTGCTTGCCCAATTTCGGCCGCTTTCAAGATGCCATGACCGAGCACGGCGAGTCGCGCTGGAGCCTGTATCATTCGCGGATTGCCTTTGCGCTCAATAGTAAAATGTTGCACCCGATGCAGGTGATTCAGGCCGCCTTAACGCGTTTTGAGGAGGCCAACAGCGGTATCGACCTGGCCCAGGTTGAGGGCTTTATACGGCAGATTCTGGGATGGCGCGAGTATGTCCGCGCCGTCTATTGGGTCAACATGCCCGACTATGCCAAACTCAATAGCTTCGAAGCCAAGCGCGATCTGCCGGAATTTTTCTGGCACGGCAACACCAAGATGGCCTGTATGAAGCAGGCAATTGATCAGTCGCTCGATTACGCTTATGCCCATCATATTCAGCGTTTAATGGTCACCGGTAACTTTGCCATGCTCGCGGGGATCGACCCGGATCAGGTCGAACGCTGGTATTTGGGCATCTATATCGATGCGATTGAATGGGTTGAAATGCCCAATACCCGGGGCATGAGCCAGTTTGCCGACGGCGGTCTGATTGCCACCAAACCCTATGCCGCCAGTGGCAGCTATATCAACAAGATGAGCGATTACTGCAAAGGCTGCCATTACGACGTCAAAGAACGTTTTAGCGAACAGGCCTGCCCCTTTAACAGCCTCTATTGGCACTTTTTGCAGCGCCACAGTGAGCGCTTTTCAAACAACCCGCGCACCGCCATGGCATATCGCACCTGGGACAAGATGGACCCGCAGGTGCAGAAGGCGTTGCTGAACCGAGCCGATGACTGCCTGACGAATTTAGAACAGCTCTAGGGCTGTTGTTCAAAGCCAATCAAGACCTTGGCAACATTGACCCCGATGGCTTCCACCGCGTAGCCGCCTTCCAATAAAAATAAGGTCGGCAGCTGCACCGAAGCGATGGCAGCGCCAACGCTTAGGTAGTCGTCCGTGGTAAGCTTAAAGAAGGAAATGGGATCATGCTCGAAGGTGTCGACGCCTAAGGAAATAATCAAGCGATCGAAGCCGCCTGCCTGGATAAGCTGCAGCGCTTCGTTCAGACCGACCTGCCATTGCGCAAAGGTGGTACCCGGACCGTAGACCCAGTTATGATTCGCCCCCTCACCTGGCCCAGCACCGATTTCATTTTCGTAGCCGCTAAAGTGCGGAAACACCAGCAAGGGATCACCGTGCAGACTGAAAAAGTGCACATCCGCGCGTCGATAGAAAATATCTTGGGTGCCATTGCCGTGATGGAAATCCACGTCCAAAATGGCAATTTTTTGATCGCCCTGATCGAGAAGATACTGCGCGCACACGGCGGCGTTATTAATAAAGCAATAACCACCGAAGTAGTCAAAGGCCGCATGATGGCCCGGTGGCCGACACAGGCCAAAGGCATGCTCGCCGTGGCCAACCTGCTCAGCCGCGGTCAGGGCGACTTGGCAACTGGCGTAGGCGGCTTCCCAAGTACCATCACTGATCGACGATTCGGCCGCAAAACTGTAATAGCCCAATTGGCCATCGATGTCTGTGGGCACAACCTGCTGCATGCGTCTACCCGGCCACACGGCGGGAATGGCTTCACCCGCCTTGCCGGTGTCCTGCCATTGTTGCCAGCAGGTGGTTAAGAAATCAATATAGGCGGCATCGTGAGTTCGGGTAATGGCCGCCAAACCAAAATCTTTCGGATCCAACCATTGGGCAATACCCGACTCGGTTACGCTCGACTTAACATACTCGGCGCGTTCGGGACTTTCGTAGGGCGTGACCAGTTGGCCGCCGTCCAATTCGGTCTTGGGATGACGTTGCCAATGAGCCTTGTCATAAACTGCTTTCATAAGGTGCCCTAAATTAGATTAGCATGGAGGTAGCGCCTGGGCTGCTGCGCAACCGAGACGGCTAACGACGCCCTTCAGACGACGCTTTTGGGCGCGCTAAGCGCTTTACTATAGAACCCAGAAGGATCAAAACAGCATACGCGTCGCTTTCCAGAAGCAAGCATGGAACAGGCATCCTTGATCCGCTTGGCGCGCGTTTTGGCCTGTTTGGCAGAACAGACCCAATGAATCCAGTCTAACCGAGCAAGCACCGTTGTCTCTTCCCAAATGGTTCGCGCCTCAGGTGCTGCGGCAAGCGCCTCTCGCAAGTCTGATGGCGCGTCGGGTTCTGGTTCTTGCTCAATGGCCCAGATGTCCAGTGTCACCATATCACCGCTTTGCAAACCGGTCGCGCTAAGCAAGGCCTGACTGAGTCGCAACCAATGACTCAACTGGCCATCCGGCTCGAGCATCGCCTGAAAAGGTTGAGCGTTGAGGATACCTTCAACGGTCGTCCGGCCGCGCCGGGGCAGTTTATTGCTCGCGCTCTTGGGCAAAATCACAAAAGCCCAGGGTAACTCGCCTGTTGGTTGCGCTGGCCGCATGAGCTTGGCGGTGAACTGAGATCGGGTGTCGATTTGGGTCATTGCGAATAAACCTGTCGAATAGGCTGTTATGGATTGGTCTCATGGGTGGATATTATCGTTTTGCTGTTAACGGATACATCAAAATATTTTGCTTTGACCGCGAGATACTCTGGGTCTGTGAAAAAATCGTCCATATGTTTTTGACTTGGGAAAGCAATCGTAAACAGGCGATTAATTTTATCCTCGGTTTTGGACAGCAAGACTTCCGACACCCGAAAATCGAAACCAAAGGCCCCTCCAAAGGACTGTAAGATCGGCATCATGGCCGCTCGATAGGCCTTATAGCCTTGGTCATCGATCACGTCCAGACCCATTATGCGTTCATATGCCATTGCGCTGTCCTTTAGGTTGCTGAGGTTACTTTGATTGATAGATTGGATAGCTTAGCTAAGGCCCAACGCGCGGCCTCATTCATCCTGATAAAACGTTTGTGCACCGGCGGACCGATCGAGAGACGGCTCGACGGCCCTGCGGGTGCCGGCATTAGTGCCTGCCAAAGAATTGAAGCAGCTCGTCACAAACCGCCTCAGGTGCTTCCTCGGGCAGAAAGTGTCCACACGCCAAGGCAGCGCCGGTAAGTTGCTCGGCATACTGCTGCCAGACATCCAGCACCTTATAGGTGCGATTAACAAAGCCATTTGTACCCCACAAGACCAGCAGAGGGCAACTTATCTTAGTCTGGCTATCGGCCTCATCGTGTTCCAGGTCAATGCTCGCGCCAGCACGATAATCCTCACAGGTTGCGTGAATGGATTCCGGCTTGGTGTAACAGCGCACGTATTCCGCCACCGCGGCGTCGGCAAACACCGCACCGGGTGCGCTCCAGCGCTTGAGTTTCTCTTTAAGATAATAGCCGGGGTCCGCACCGATCATCCGCTCGGGCAAGCCATCTGGCTGGATCAGAAAAAACCAATGATAGTAGCCCGTGGCGAGCTGTTGGTCGGTATGTTGAAAGACATGACGCGTCGGTGCAATATCCATCACACAGGCCTTCAGAATGGCCTCAGGATGGTCTAAGGCCATCCGATGGGTCACCCGAGCACCGCGATCGTGACCGACCACAAAAAACTCATCGTAACCCAGCGACGCCATCACTTCGATCATGTCCGCGGCCATCGCGCGCTTCGAATAGGGGTAATGATCTGCGGTGCTCGGTGGCGTCGAACTGTCGCCGTAGCCGCGCAGATCGGGGCATATTACATGGAAGTTTTGCGCCAATATTGGGGCAATCTGATGCCAAATTACATGGGTTTGCGGATAGCCATGCAATAACAGCAGGGGTCGACCCGAGCCGCCGTGTACCAGGTTAATCTGCGCGCCACTGGTGTTGATTTTAACCTTTGTGAACGTCTCTCCGAACATGAATCCACTTCCCTTAATGGCTGTTAACGCCCTAATTCATTGGCCGGCGTTGTTTCTGTCGCTACTCTGGTCTGGTCTGGTCTGCTCGCCACTTAGAGATCCGCGAGTGACTCGCGCTATGCGAACGCCGCCCTCAGGCGACCCTTTTGGGCGGAATGGCGTAGGTACCCACGACATGTGCCACGGGGTCGGTATTGCCCTCTGAGTAGAGTGACACCTCGCC
>Ga0209304_1001751_pt1 | contig 12617 bp, 14 predicted proteins | sample COGITO_mtgs_1004_4_FD_184789 | JGI IMG/M metagenome (GOLD analysis project Ga0209304, IMG submission 184789) | Pelagic marine microbial communities from North Sea - COGITO_mtgs_100423 (SPAdes) (version 2) | ecosystem: Environmental > Aquatic > Marine > Epipelagic ...
TGTAGCTGAATTGCGTAAGCGTGTAACATCACCTAACGGAACAACTCAGGCAGCCATAGAAAGCTTTATAGACAATAAAATAGAAGATACGGTAGAGCAGGCAATGCAGGCAGCGGTTACGCGTTCACAAGCGCTCGCTAAAGAACTGGGCTAGTTCTTATAGCCGAATATTAATAAGTGCCTTTATAATTTTTTATCAATTCAAATTGCAAACGAGAATGAGTTTAAATGATTAACCAAATATTAGAATTAATAATTAGCTCGGTTGTTGAGCTTTATACTATGTTGGTATTGCTGCGATTAATGATGCAGCTAGCTCGAGCTGATTTTTATAATCCTATTTCGCAATTTATTGTTAAAGCTACAGATCCATTACTAAAACCTTTAAGACGCTTTATTCCAGGCTTATGGGGCGTCGATATGCCCTCTATAGTTTTAGCATTGCTGGTTCAAATTGTTGGTCTTATTTTGATGATGCTACTTAAAGGGACTGTGACTGTAGATCCCGTATTATTTTTATTATTAGGTTTATTTGGCGTTATCAATATCGGTTTAAAAATTGCGTTCTTCGCTATTATTATTGTCATTGTCGTGAGTTGGATTGCGCCTCAATCTTACAATCCTGCGGTTTCATTATTGCGTCAAATAAGTGACCCGCTTATGGCGCCGTTTAGAAAAATTATTCCACCCATGGGCGGTTTAGATTTTGCGCCTATGCTCGCCATGTTTGTTATTCATGTTTTGCGTTCAATTATATTGCCCAATATTTTTATGGCGATAGGGGGATAGACTCAGTTACTGAGCTTAAACTTAGGCCGAGCCATTAATTAGCCTCTGCGATAGTCGCGAAAGCTTCTATAACATTGTTGGGTGCTTGTACGAGCTCAACCAATACGCCTTCAGCACCAATCGGAAAATCTTCATTACCTTTAGGGTGAATAAAGCAAACATCGTAACCCGCAGCGCCTTTTCTAATGCCGCCGGGCGTAAAGCGTACACCTTGTTCTGTCAGCCATTTTGCAGCCGCATTCAAATCATCAATCCATAAACCAATATGATTTAAAGCAGGCACATGGACTTTGGGTTTTTTAGTCGCATCAAGTGGCTGCATTAAATCCACTTCGACTTTAAAGGCACCGTTACCAAGCTCACAAATATCTTCGTCGACATTTTCAGTTTCACTTATGTAACTGCCGGTATAGCGCAAGCCTAAGGTATCAATCCAAAACTTACGTAATTTTATTTTGTCTAGACCACCAACAGCCACTTGCTGAATACCTAGAACAGAAAAGGGTCTTTGATTCGACACGCGTCATCTCCAAATAAAGAAAGTCATTAGCTGCATTATACGTCTATATTGCGATTAGCGATTATTAAATGGTAGCCATTGTGTGGTGGTGGCAATATTGCTTTTAACTTGTTCGGCTTCACTTTTAATAAAACGATTAATAGCCATTCTAAATTCAGGGTGTTTAATCCAGTGGTTAGACCAAGTATTGACAGGCTTAAAGCCACGTTTAACTTTATGCTCGCCTTGGGCACCTGCATCGAATTTTTTTAAGCCCTTCTCAATACAAAACTCTATACCTTGATAGTAGCAAGCTTCAAAGTGCAAAAATTCAGCATCTTGATTGCAGCCCCAATAACGACCGAATAAAGTATCCGAAGAAAATAAATTCAATGCGCCAGCAATTGCTACATCATCTTGTAATGCGATTACTAACAATATTTGTTCGGGCATAGTCTCAGCAATACGCTGAAAAAAAGCTTTAGGCAAATAACCGCCATGACCTGATCGTTTAGCATAGGTATGCTGATAAAAATCGAAAAAAGTATCCCATAGTGCGTCATCAATATCAGAGCCAGTAAGGCGTAATAATTTAATGCCTTGGTCATTAACCCATTGCCGCTCTTTTTTTACATCTTTACGTTTACGTGATTTAAATTCTCCTAAGAATTCTTCAAAATCACTAAACTCATTGCCATCTTTTTTCTCATTAAACCAATGATATTGATGGCTATGTCGTTGTGCCATCTGTTGTTGGGTGAGAGTGTCAGAAACCGTTTTTGTTGAATATAAAAAATGGAAGGAAGAAAGGTCTAGTTTTTCGCATTGATCAATGCAGGCAGCTATTAATGATTGGTAAATCGCGTCACTATTATCTAAGGCGGTATCAGCAATCGCAATTCTAGAGCCACTAACGGGCGAATAAGGAATAGCGCCGAGTAACTTAGGGAAATAATTTAAACCATTGCGTTCGTAGGCCTCACTCCAAGACCAATCAAAAATATATTCGCCATAGGAATGATATTTTAAATACAGTGGCGCAGCGGCTACAGCGGTAGCGCCATCAAAAACAATAGCATGGTAGGGTTGCCAGCCAGTCTCTTTTGTACAAGCGGGGCTAACCGAAAGGGCTTCATTACCAGCGGTTTCTAATGCATGCAAAAATTCATAGCGGATAAACGGATAGTCAGTGCCGCAGAGACTATTCCAAAGCGTCTGGCCAATATCTTCAATGCGATTATAAAAGCGGACTTCCATTTAAATTACCGGGTATGACGCTTTAGAGTGATGGCGTGATTAAATTGATATATAGAATGCAAAATCGGCGACGAGCCCAAAAAAGATGGCAAGACCTACAAAGTTATTATTTAGAAAAGCAGCCAAGTACTTATTTTTATCTCGATGGCTAATAAGTAGTTGTTGATAAGCAAAAAATACGGAAGACAAACAAATAGAGGCATAATAAATACGGCCTAATTCAAGTGACAAACCTATTTTTATCATCAAGCCAATAAAAATAACTTGTAAGAAGGCAGTGATTAGTCGATCGTAACGACCAAATAATATCGCTGTGGATTTAACGCCAACAATTACATCATCATCCCTATCGACCATGGCATAAAAGGTATCATAAACAATGACCCAAATCATAACGGCGCTGTACAGTGGCAAAATAATAGCTGGCAATGTATTCGTTTGTGCCGCGAAAGCCATGGGTATTGAACAACTAAAAGCCATTCCTAATACGACTTGTGGTAAATGCGTAAAGCGTTTAGTAAACGGATAAAGCGCAGCAAGTAATAAAGCTACAAAAGCGATTAAAACCGTTAGACGGTTAGTAAACAATAATAAAGTCGCAGCAGCTACACATAGCAATATAAACAGCTGTATGGCTTCTTTGGGTGTTACAAGTCCGGTTGCTAAAGGCCTTTGTTTTGTTCGCTCAATAAAGCCGTCTATATTTCGGTCGGCAAAATCATTAATAACACAGCCTGCCGAGCGCATTAAGAGCGCTCCAATAATAAATACAATAATTAATAATGGGTCGGGCATGCCTTCGGCAGCAATCCATAGTGACCATAAAGCTGGCCAAATGACTAAGTAAAAACCAATAGGTTTGTCGGCACGCATTAGTTGTAAGTAATTTGTTATGTTATGACGAGTTAACGCTAGCATATAAAAGCCAATCTACAGTTCTAAAGTATTTGTGTTTAAGGTCAGGCGGTTCATTTATTAGAATGGCCGCCTATTAGGGTTTAAAGGCGGGCAAAAAAACTTCACTGACAAGTAAGGGTTTATTGTAAATCACAAATCGAGATCTTCGTCCCCAAAGTATTGGGTTTTCTTTATCTAGACTTAGCGGTAGTGTTGCGTGTAGGGGTAAATCTGCTGTCGCTATGCGGGCAATTTGAAAGGGGCTTCTCTGCATGCCTGGCGTGTTAAATAGTAATTGCCCGAGTGGTCTATTATCAAAGTGCCGCAAATGCCTTAATTGGCCAGTTAATGAGCTGACGGGTATAACGCTTCGCGCATAAACCCAAGGTTGTTGATGCCCTAGTAATAACACTTCGCGTATAAGGCAGCGTAGCCGAGGTGGGCAACCTAATAAGTTGTATTCAGATAATGAAGCATCACCCCATTGTTGACTAAGTACTTGAACTGAAAATTGATGGTTACTGGCTTTAATGAGCCGTTGGGTTAAAGAGCTACTATCGAGCAACCACTCACGATTAGCCACAGGCAGGGCGTCGCCGAAGCGAGTATGAAAATCGCGCCAGATGCTTCCTTGTGGGTGGAATCGTATCGGTTGTTGGTCGTACAATGGATGGCTTTCCGTTGGCGATAAAATAATAAATGCTGTGGATGAGAATGCGGTATTGAAACATAACTTGCAAGTAAAGTGGGCTATTCGCTGGATAAGCCGCACCAATAATTAGCGAGATACATTGCCAGTCGATAGTGTTCCAAAAAATGAGAGGGTAATTGAATGAAAGTATGGGAATGTCTGGTGTGCGGCTGGCTTTATGATGAAGCCAAAGGTTGGCCAGAAGATGGCATAGCACCAGGAACGGCTTGGCAAGATATACCTGAAGATTGGCTTTGCCCTGAATGTGGCGTCGGTAAAGAAGACTTCGAGATGGTTGAGGTTGCAGCAAGTGACAATCCCGCCATTGATGGAGTGGATGAGAAGGCAAATGAAGGGACACAAGTTGTTGTTGATAATACTGCTATTAATCCTCCGGTAGTGATTATAGGCACGGGCCTAGCAGGTTATAACCTAGCGCGTGAATTCCGTAAACTCGATAAAGAAACGCCGCTCTTATTAATTACTACTGATGACGGCTGCTGTTATTCCAAACCGATGCTCTCAACAGGGTTTACCCGAGACATGACAGCCGATGATTTATCACAGGCCAATGCGGGTCAAATGGCAGAGCAACTACAAGCCAGTATTTGGACCTTTACTGAAGTCACCTCTATTAATACGGATAAACAAACCCTAGAAGTCAGCTCATCAAAGTCGACGCCGTATAAATCACTTATCTTAGCTTGGGGTGCTGAAGTCATTAGGCCACCATTAACGGGTACGGGTTTAGACAGTGTTTATGCGATGAATGATTTATTAGATTATCGTAGACTAAGAGAAACCATAACCGATACCAATGCTAAAAAAGTATTCGTTATTGGCGCGGGTTTAATTGGTTCAGAGATAACCAATGATCTACTCAATGGCGGTTTTCAAGTCGAAGCTGTTGATCCGCTTGCTCATAATTTAGCCTCCTTGTTACCTGAACCGGCAGGACGAGCAGTGCAGCAGGCCCTTGAAGAGCAAGGCGCTAAGTTCCATTTTGGTACAACGGCTGAATCAATTAACACGCAGGCAAGCGGTAAAGGCGTTTTAGTTACCTTAGCTAATGGTTCAAAAGTAGACGCCGATCTGGTGATTTCGGCGATTGGCGTCCGACCTCGTATAAAACTTGCACAACAAAGTGGAATTGCGGTAAATCGGGGCATCAAAGCGAATAGATTAATGGCAACTAGCGCCGCGAATGTTTACACTCTGGGTGATTGCGCTGAGGTCGAAGGCCATGTACTTTACTATGTAGCGCCGTTAATGGCTGCGGTAAGGGCATTGGCGAAGACTTTGACCGGTACGCCGACGAATGTGGAATACCCAGCAATGCCGGTAACGATTAAGACGCCGGCTTGTCCCATTGTGGTTGCCCCGCCTGCACGACAGGCTGAGGGAAGATGGGAAATACAGATTGATAGTGCAGATAATAAAAATATTATTGCCCAGTTTAAAGATGTGAATGGTCAGTTACTGGGTTTTGCGTTAACAGGACAGGGCACTAAAGAGAAACAAGCACTACAAAAACAACTGCCGGCTATTTTAGCGTAGCGGGCATTTTTGAATAGCTGCCATTGTTATGGGGTAGTTTTAGCGCGTATGAAATATACGCTTATTAATGACGAGGAATGAAATATGAACAAGACTGAACTTGCAGCGATTGTTGCTGATAAAGCCGACATTTCAAAAGAAAAGGCTAATGAAGTTGTTACTGCGATTACTGACGAAATTACAGCGGCACTTGCTCGCGAAGATAGCGTTAGCTTAATCGGTTTTGGTAGTTTCGTCCGTCGTTCACGCGCGGCACGTAAAGGCAAAAACCCACAAACGGGTGAAGAAATCGATATTAAAGCAAGTAACTCTGTAGGCTTTAAAGCAGGTAAAGCGCTTAAAGCTTCTGTTAACTAGGAATAGCTAACAAAATAGAGTTAACAAAAAGAGCTAGCTGAAATGAGTTGCTCAATGCGTTAATCGATTTGCTCGCCACTTTTAATAAAATATTAAAAGTGGCGAGCGTTTTATTACTAATTCTTTTTACGTGCTTTCAGCATGGTCTTAGAGCGCTTCAAAAAACCTTTCTTTATCATTCTATTATTCAATTGCCACTATAATGATTAACACTATTAATAAGGCTTGTTGATGACCCTTACGAATAAAATATTTATTGCTATGGCTGCCGGCATTGCCTTCGGCTCAATCGCGAATGGTTTACCAGAGTCAGCTTATGATGCATGGCTAGAACAAATCGTTTTTCTCGGCTTATTCGATGTAATTGGTAGTATCTTTGTCGCCTCTTTGAAATTGTTAGTGGTACCTATGGTGTTTGTTTCATTAACTTGTGGAACGGCGAGTTTAGGTAGCCATGGAAATATGGGGGCGATGGCGGCAAAAACAATTGGCTTATATTTAATGACTACGGCAATCGCTATAACGATTGCACTCAGTATGGCGTTGATTATCGAGCCTGGTAGTGGTGATCAATTTAATAGTCAGCTAACCACCGACGCGAGTTATCAAGCGAATAGCGCTCCGCCTTTAAAAGAAGTGTTAATTAATATTATTCCTAGCAATCCTATTAAGGCAATGGCTGAAGGCAATATGCTACAGGTTATTGTCTTTGCCTTATTATTTGGTATAGCAATATCACGCTCTGGGGAGTTTGGCGTAAAGATAGCAAAAAGTTTTGAGTCGCTAAATGAAGTTATTATGGAAATGGTAATGATACTTATGCGGTTAGCGCCCTATGGTATTTTTTGTTTACTAGCGAAAATATTCTATGCGACTGGGTTCGAATTAATACAGCAGTTATTTGCTTATTTCATAACAGTGGTTATGGCGCTGCTATTTCATGGCGCCATTATTTATACGGGCATATTAAAATTATTCACGGGCTTAAGCCCTATAAAATTTTTAAAGCATATGCGACCAATTATGATGTTTGGGTTTTCTACAGCATCAAGTAACGCGACAATGCCTATTACTTTAGAAACTGTAGAAGAGAAAATGGGAGTTAAAAACTCTGTTGCCTCATTTACTGTTCCCTTAGGCGCAACTATTAATATGGATGGCACGGCAATTATGCAAGGTGTTGCCACTGTATTTATTGCGCAGGCTTATCAAATTGATATTGGTTTAGTGGGTTATCTAACGGTTATTTTAACGGCGACATTGGCATCTATAGGCACTGCTGGCGTGCCAGGGGTAGGCTTAATTACATTGGCGCTTGTGCTTCAGCAAGTAGGCTTGCCAGTTGAAGGCATTGCATTAATTATTGGCGTAGACCGCTTACTCGACATGTTACGAACCGCTTTAAATGTAACGGGTGATTCAGTTGTGTCTTGCGTAGTGGCGAAAAGCGAAAATGCTATCGATACTAGTGTTTTTAATCGTTAATCAATAAAACTGTATATTCAAAAAAGGTGAATGTTTAATAGATGGACGCACAAGAAGTTAAAGAGCGTTTTGCGAAAAAAGCGACACGGTTTTATATCGTCAATTTTATTATGGCGCTGGTGATTGGTGTTGGCTTATACCAAGCAAAAGAGCTCGGTATTTACAAAGAAGCATTTGTGCCAATTATTGCGTTGTTTCTTTTATGGATATTTAATATTGATAAATTGTATCGTTGTCCTGCTTGCGGACAGGTGCCGCGCGGTAAAGAGGGCTTAATTTATTTGCCTAAACACTGTACCGCATGTGATGTTGAGCTGCGTTAGATAAGTGCTTCAATAGCAGCAGCAATCGCTTCAGGCTTTGCTGTCGGTGCAAAACGCTTTACTACCTCTCCTTTTCTGTTAACCAAGAATTTGGTGAAATTCCATTTAATACGCTTTGATCCCAATAGGCCTTTGGCATTCGATTTTAAATGCTCAAAGAGTGGGTGAGCTTGCACGCCATTAACCTCAACTTTTTCAGCCATGGTAAAGCTAACGCCATAGTTAAGCTGGCAAAATTCTGTAATTTCACTCATTGAGCCAGGGTCTTGCTTACCAAATTGATTACAGGGAAAGCCAAGCACAACAAGCCCTTTTTCTGCATACTGTTTGTTAAGCTTTTCTAAACCTTCAAATTGCGGGGTAAAGCCGCATTTACTGGCGGTATTCACAATAAGCAGTACTTTATCTTGATAGTCCTGAACGGGTTGTTCTGTCCCATTAGGAAGTTTAAAATTCAGACGATAGATATCACTCATAAATAAATCCATAGGTTTTATTAATAGGGGTATTGGAGGCAGCAAAAAACACAGCAAACTAATAGCTATACGCTAAAGTTTACCGTGATTATGCGTTGTTAACTATAAAATATAATTTAATCTAGTCGACGTTTCATTTGCTGTATTAAAACGCTGGCTTTAGTTCGACCGTATTGCGAGGGAGAGCGATCGAGGTAGCGTGATAGCGCATTAATAGCTGCTCGTGGCTGATTCGCTTGAGCGTAGAGTTGCCCAGCATCGAGTAAGAGCTCAGCTTCATCGGGCGCAATTTTACGCATGGAATCTAAGGTAATAATGGCGTCAAGAAAATTGTGCTTTTCTACTTGGCGTTGCTTAATATTATTTTGTAAGCGCAGCAGTGTTTTGCGGTTAGACATAGCTTGATAATGCTCTGGTTTGAGTTCAGCCTCAGAGCCAAGAGCGAGTTTTAACAGGCGACGTAAATCAACCGCATTAACGATATTAGCATGGTGAAAAGGATCAAAGATGATGCGCTCGCCGTTAGCTTCAAGGCGGCATATAAAGTGACCAGGCAATCCAATACCGACGATATTCCAACCCTGTGCTTTAGCGACATGCATGCAGATAATACCAAGCGGGATGGGCATGCCTTTTTTGCGTTCAATAACGGAGCATAAATCAGCATTTTCTAATTCTTCGTATTGATCATAGTTACCATGATAATGGTATTGATCATAAACTACGGCTTGTATTGAGCGTAATTTTTTCTTGATATCATGTTGATTATTGTTGTTGGCTTCATCGGCGTGGAGATCACCGCCTGCAATACTGGCATAGTAAGCGGCAACCGCGTCAGAAAGTTCGGCGAGATGGTCGGTGTAAAAACTCATGGGCTGATTGCCCATTAATGATAAGCCTAAGGCAGCGCTTGCCAGGCAAATCGACTCGTCATCATAGGAGCCGAGTAAGTTAACTTGTTGTATAGGATTGAGACATCTATCCATACGGAAACCTCTGTGTTTTATAGTCATTATAATAAAGAGACTGGCTAGTGAGTATTTAAGCGTATCCCACTTAAAATGCTTTTCACTACGCTAGTCGTTAATCTATAGACTTTAATTACTTTGGTAAGTTCTTATGTTTTATACGGTAGGGATCCTTTAACCGATGACTTAACATACCGTAACTTTAAAGTTTTGTATGCAATAATTTAGCTGAATGGTTAAATAAAATGAAAAGATAATTGAAGTTGTTCGTTTACTAAGCGCTATTTTTAATAGCTAAAAATAAGCAGTCTATTTATGCCCTAATTTGAAGCAAAAGATTGAACTTTTAAGATTGCCGTTAACATAAAACGTTAGTCAACATTTAACCATTGAAGTTGGGCGTTAGAAGCAATTGTAAAAGAGATTTTACAATGCATTAAATCTTTGTTGTAATTTTAATCAGTATAAAATTGTTAAAAAGTTTTTTTAAAGCGCTATTAACAAGCGATTTGTGTAAATTTTTTTTACTCGATGTCTTTATTTCAGAAGTACTTAATTAGAGAAAAACCTATGCCAGTTTATATTCAAGTCCTTATGTTCGCCGTTATTTTATTGCTTAGTGTTTATGCAATATGGCTTTGCAAAAAACTATGGAAGCTTAAGCGTGATGAAGTTATCGATAACAATAAAGAGAAACTACGTGTAGAAAATAAAAAAATAGAAGCACAAGAAAGTATTCATATTCTTGTGAGTTGTTTATTGCAAGATCAAGTGTCACTTACCGAGGCATCTATCAGGATATCGGGATTGGCCAAGGCGTTAAGGCCCAGTGAGGTTGAGCAGCAGTTTTATATTGCCTTTGACAATTTAGCAATGGCGACATCGCATATCCCGATATTGGAAGCTTGGGGTAAATTGTCGGCGAAAGAGCAGAAGCGTTTTAATGAAGAGCGTGGGATAATAGAAGGCGAGCATAAAGATAAGGTTTTAGATGCGGCTAAAAGCTTAAGTCAGCCTCAATAGCTTACTTGGCTCTAATTTTCTAAGGTTCTAGGTTCTAAGCTCTAAGGTTTATTTCAATTCAAGCTAGGTTAAACAGGTTAATATGCAGTTATCACTGATTTATGCGCGTTCACTCAATCGATGTATTGGTAAAGAGGGAGGCATTCCTTGGCATTTGCCCGATGAGTTTGGTCACTTTAAAAAAACCACGCTCGGCAAACCGATTATCATGGGTAGAAAGACCTATGAAGATCATAAATCCGCATTACCGGGCCGCCGTAATATCGTGATAAGCCGTCAGGCAGATTATTCGGTGGTAGCGGGCATTGAGTTGGCGAATTCATTAGAAAGCGCTATAGCGATGGCGAGTGAAACCAGTGATGAGATTTTTGTGATTGGCGGTGTACACTTCTTTGTTGAGGCTATGCCGTTGGCCAGTTGTATCTACGAGACCGTGGTGCAAGCCGATATTGATGGTGAGGCGAAATTACCTGCATTTGACCTCAGTGACTGGGAAACCACTCTATTGGGCGAGCATGACATTGATGAGCGCCATGCCTATGCCTATAAGATGTATCAACATCGTCGTTTAGCATCGATTTAAGCAGCGCGTTAACACAGCGGCTGTTTTAATAACCCCCTCAATTTGGAAGCTTTACTCATGGCGTCACTTCAAGATCAGTTGCTTAACGCCGGTATGGTTGATAAAAAAAAGGCCAAAAAAATTGAGAAAGAAAAGCGCAAGCAGGCCAAACAGCTGCCAAAAGGTCAAAAATTAACCAATGAAGCGCGAGAGCAAGCGCAGCAAGCATTGAATGACAAAGCGTTAAAAGACAAAGAAACGAATCGAGCGCTCCAAGAGCTGGCCCAAGTTAAAGCCATTGCTGCGCAAATTAAGCAGTTAATTGAAGCTAACCGTCTCGACCGAAGTAAAGGTGATGTTGCTTTTCAGTTTGTTGATGGTAAAAAAATTAAAAAAATGCATATTTCGACATTGTTCCAAAACCAATTAGGGAAAGGACAAATAGCGATTGTTAAATTGGGCGAGCTCTATGAGTTGGTGCCGACAGCCGTTGCAGAAAAAATCAAACAGCGTGATGAAAGTTTAGTTGTCATGCTAACTGAGAGTGCTAGCATAAGTGCAGATGAAGTGGACGAAGATGATCCCTACGCTGATTTTAAAATCCCCGATGATTTAATGTGGTAGTTCCTGCTGCATCCAACTGTTATAACAACATAGGTTATTTATTGTGAGTTCTACCGACTTTTCATCGCTTGCGCTTGCGCCCGAGTTAATTTCAAATTTAACAACGTTAGGCTATCACGAGATGACGCCTATTCAAGCGCAGAGCTTGCCAAAAATTATTGCCGGTGAAGATGTTATTGCGCAGGGTAAAACGGGTTCAGGAAAAACAGCCGCCTTTGGTTTAGGTCTTTTGGCCTCACTCAATGTAAAGCAATTTAGAATTCAAGCTTTAGTGCTTTGCCCAACCCGTGAGCTAGCGGATCAAGTTGCAAAAGAAATTCGACGTTTAGCAAGGTCAATCCATAACATTAAAGTTTTAACCTTGTGTGGCGGCATGCCGTTTGGTCCTCAAGTAGGATCGTTAGAACATGGTGCGCATATTATTGTTGGTACGCCAGGTCGTATAGAAGAGCATGTTCGTAAAGGCACCTTAGTTTTTAATTCTCTAAAAACATTAGTTCTCGATGAGGCGGACAGAATGTTAGAGATGGGTTTTCAGCCAGCCTTAGATGCCATCATTGAAGATATGCCAGTTAACCGTCAGACGTTACTTTTTAGTGCAACCTTTCCTGAAGAGATAGAATCAGTTGCGCAGCGAATAATGCAAAAGCCAGTGCGTGTCGCGGTAGAGTCACGGCATACTAATAATATTATTGATCAACGTGTATATGAAGTCGGTAACGACAATCATCGCTTGCAGGCATTACAATTATTGTTATTAGATTTAGATCCAGAATCATCAGTCGTTTTTTGTAACACGAAACTAGAAACACAAGCGGTAGCAGATGCGTTAAAGAGAGCGGGTTTTAGCGCTATGTCCTTGCATGGTGATCTTGACCAAAAGCAGCGTGATCAAGCTTTAGTTCGCTTTGATAATAAAAGTATCAATATTATTGTTGCTACCGATGTCGCTGCTCGTGGTTTAGATATAGATGCGTTAGATGTGGTTGTTAATTACCATATTGCTCGTGACCTTGATGTGCACGTACATCGTATTGGCCGAACGGGTCGTGCAGGTAGTCATGGTGTCGCTTGTACTTTAGTGGGTGTCAATGAAAAATATAAACTGG
>Ga0209304_1001767_pt1 | contig 12538 bp, 10 predicted proteins | sample COGITO_mtgs_1004_4_FD_184789 | JGI IMG/M metagenome (GOLD analysis project Ga0209304, IMG submission 184789) | Pelagic marine microbial communities from North Sea - COGITO_mtgs_100423 (SPAdes) (version 2) | ecosystem: Environmental > Aquatic > Marine > Epipelagic ...
GGGGCCTCATTAGAGGCAAATGAATTTTTAAACATAGCAAAACTTATAGAAGCTTAATAATGGAAAACTTTATTTTAATCTTTCACTTCCTGATCGCCGTTTTTCTGATCGGACTGGTATTAATTCAGCAGGGTAAAGGCGCAGAAGCAGGAGCCTCTTTTGGTTCTGGAGCTTCACAGACTGTCTTTGGTAGCGCTGGCAGCTGGAACTTCTTCAGCAAAGCCACTGCAGTACTGTCGACTGTCTTTTTCGCAACCAGCATCAGCCTAGCTGTTGTTGCCAAGAACAAGACTGTTGTAGACAGCGATCTGTTGCCAGAGCTTGAAGCAATTCCTTTTGAAGCGCTGCAACAGTCTGATGTTCCTGCTGTTAACGAAAGTACAGAAGAGACTTCTGACGTTCCTCAGTAAAAGCCTCGTTTAGTTTTAGAGTTATAGCCCAAGTGGTGGAATTGGTAGACACGCTATCTTGAGGGGGTAGTGGCGAAAGCCGTGCCGGTTCAAGTCCGGCCTTGGGCACCAACTCAAAGTCCAGTAGTTTTTAATAGAAAGCTACTGGCGACCTAGAAGCTCCGCTAGTCGGGGCTTTTTTGTGGGTCATTGAAATTTACTATCCAATAACGTCCATTGGCACCCAATATAGATGTAGGTTCTTGCGATTTTTATTTATGAATAACTTCACCTATAAGAAACAATCGATAAAGTCATGGGGGCGGGCAAACATTGAAACCTAGAAAATTTATTTACGAAGAAGTTCATTATTTTGGTAAAACCTATTTAATTGAATGGGTTGAATATCGGTTGGAAATGCAGAATTCAACTGTTTGTATCCCATATCTAGCTAGCCCTGACTGGATAAGGCCAACCGATGAAGACTGGGCCAAATTGGAAAAAGCTATCTTGAACCTCGATTTAGAGCCTGTGGAGCCAGAGTTTGGAGCTACTGATGGTATGGAGGTTCGATGCTGGATAACCTTCAAGACTAAAATATTAAGGTTCCATATTATAAACCCTGACTTCTCTGGGTTTGATGAGTTCAGAGAGCTATTAAATAGCTTTACTACTTGCGATAAGTATCCTGATGGGCTGTTTAAATCAATTTAAGATCGCAGAATAAATGACGAATGACACAGCACCTGATCGATGATACGGAGCCGTCCACTCCTCGAATGGATAAGCTGACACTCAATCAAAAATGCGGACTTACTAGGTTGGGGTGACGTGATTTTGATCCCCTTACCTATATAGATATCCATATATATATAGTTTAAAGTATTGATCATTCACTACAAAATGATTTCGACAAGATGTTTGCTATGATAAAACTTAAAATTGCATTAATGGCTCTGTTTTTTTGCTCAACGGCTTCAGCTATAACCTGTCCGGATCTTGATGGCGCCTCTGTTTACTCTCAAGAGTCTACGCCTACCTACCTGGGATTTTTTGGCGGCCAATTTGCCAGTGATTCTATCAATAATCAATTTGGTACTTATGGCAATCAATTTGGTTCTCTAAGTGTACGCAATACCTTTGGCACATATGGTGGAAGTTTTGGTTCTTACAGTGCGCAGAACGATTTCACGACAACACCTCCAGTAATCGTAAAGAATGGTGAAATAATCGGATATTTAACAACCAATCAATTTAAGGTTGGGGGAGTTTCGATTAGCTTGATTGATTTGTCGTGCTCTTTCTCTTCGTCAACGCCATACGTTTCGACCGTTCCAAGCAATTTACAAAATTTGAATGCAGTGGTGTCTTACGCGGAGATTTTTCTCAGTTGGTCCATCAGTTCAGGAGCGACAGGATATAATGTATTTCAGTGTGGTGAACCTTTGTGTAGTTCGCCAAATCTGTTGGGATCTGTATCAACAATTTATACAACAATAAATTCACTCATCCCATCTCAAACATATTATTTTGCCGTGCAACCCCTCAATAGTGCAGGTTATGGGGGCGCGTCTTTTATTACAGTGACAACCTTAGCCGACTTTGTTCAGCCAGAAATTACTTTGTTAGGTAATGCTGTGGTGACGCATCAGCTAGGGAATGGTTACATCGATGCTGGTGCTTCGGCAATTGATAATTTGGATGGAACAGTCGCGGTGACTGTCAGTGGTACGGTAGATATAAATACTGCTGGAACCTATATTCTCACTTACTCAGCTTTGGATTCGGTAGGCAATTTGGCTCAAGTAACCCGTTCTGTGACAGTGGTAGGGCTTGCCCCAACATGTAATGAATTAGATGGAGCTAAAGTGTACTCTCAGGAAGCATCACCCGTTTATTTAGGGTTTTTTGGCAGCCAAATTGCCAGTGATTCTATCAACAACCAAATTGGTACTTATGGTGGGCAAATTATGCCGCTTAGTGTCCGTAACTCAATCGGCTCCTATGGTAGTGCCCTGGGCCCATATAGCGCTCAAAATAATTCCACTTCATCTCCTCCCGAAATTTATAAAGATGATGTTTTACTTGGCCATTTAACAAGTAATCAGTTATTTGCTGATGGCGTTTCTATTGATCAAATCCTTTCAACCTGTTCTTTTACAGCAATGATGCCCAGTATCTCCGGAGATAGTGATGGTGACGGTTTTGCTGATGCTGCAGACGCATTTCCGCTAGATCCCAATGAATGGTTTGATTCTGACAATGATGGTGTCGGCGACAATTCAGATATGTTCCCATATCAAGTCCAATATTCGCTGGACAGTGACGGGGATCTGCTGCCCGATGAATGGGAAATTCGCTATGGTTTAAACCCCGATGATTCATCTGATGCGTCTGCTGATCAGGATGAAGACGGCATTACAGCTTATGTAGAGTTTCTCGCAGGCACCGTTCCGGTAGTTACAATGGATATTGATGGCAACAATCAATACGATGCATTAACTGATGGAATGCTTCTTTTGAGAAGTATGTTCGGCTTTACTGGCAGCGCTTTGATTGATGACGCGGTTGCTTCAGATGCGCGGTATGAAACCGCCGTGGATATCAACTCTCGCATTGATGTTTTGGGCGAGATGGTAGATGTAGACGGCGATGGTCAAAAAGATGCCTTAACTGATGGGCTCATACTTATCAGGTATTTATTTGGATATAGAGGCGATGAACTTCTTGATGGCGTTTCGACCTCCGATACTGCCGGGAGAACTTCAAGTGAAATAGAGATGCACATAGATAAAATGATGCCGAGTTTGTAAAGAGATATTCAAATTCGATTGTCTGACGATAAAAAGGCCCTTTTACTGAGGGCTTTTTTTGTGTCCCCTATTTTTTAAACACTACTTTAAGTCGTCTTTGTTGCTTTTATTGGCGCGTTTGCGGTTGATAAGATAAATGGCGAGGAAAAGTGATCCCCAGCCAAGAAAGGTAATCATAACTTCAGGTATGGACATAATGTGCTGATCTCTGTTTTATCGATGATATTTTTAATGGTCTTTTTAATAGTGCTTTCAGAAGTGTTTGTTGCAGCGAAGAATAGCAACTGACGGCGTTGAGGTGAATGCCCAATATGAAGTTAACGGAAAATAGATAGGTAACCTTGGATAAGAAGCTATTACAATGGCCGCCACTATTTTTTAAAACCTATTTTTTTTAGCGCAGCTAAAAGGCAGTAATAATGTTTGCAGGAAAAATTATCGCCGGATTAATCGGCTTCTCGGCCCTAGGGCCATTAGGGTTAATGATTGGACTCTATGTCGGGCATCAGTTTGATAAGGGGCTCGGTGGTCTTCGGCCCATGTCTGCGCAACAGCAGGTAGAGGTTCGTGAGTCTTATTTTCAAACGGTATTTAGCCTGCTGGGGAATCTCGCCAAGGCTGATGGCAGAATCTCTGCTGCAGAGATAGCGCTGGCAGAAGCGCTGATGTCTAAAATGGGTTTGAGTAGCCCGCATCGCAAGCAGGCTATTGAGTTATTTAAGAGCGGCTCTAAAGATAATTTTTCTGTAGACGATACCCTGCATGCCTTTATGAGCATCTGTGGTCGTCACACCAATCTTAAAAGATCACTGCTCAATGATTTGATTTCGCTGGCTATTGCCGATGGCGAGCTACATCAGGCCGAAGAGCAGCTGTTGCGTACAATCGCTGGGCGTTTGGGTTTCTCTGCCGCCCTATTTAACCAATTTATAGCCATGATCAAGGCCCAGGCGAAATTTAAGGATTCTGCTGGCGGGGGTGGCTATCGGGCCCAGACGTCCGCTAGCCAGCTCAGTGCCGCCTATACCGCTCTCGGTGTTGGGGAGTCTGACTCGGATACTCAGATCAAGCGCGCCTACCGAAAATTGATCAGCGAAAATCACCCAGATAAGCTTATTGGGCAGGGTATGCCGGAAGATATGGTCAAACTGGCTACCGAGCGAACTCAAGAGATTCAAACCGCTTTCGATTTGATTGTTACCAGCCGTAAATAAAAGTGCTTTGTTTAGCGGACTGTTGTTGACCTAGAGGTGCCCTCTACCTATAATGCGCGTCCTCTCAAGGGAGGGCGGTTTAAATACTAACCGTTGTGTCGGTGCGGGATGGAGCAGTCTGGTAGCTCGTCGGGCTCATAACCCGAAGGTCGTTGGTTCAAATCCAGCTCCCGCTACCAATTTCTTTTGATACTTTAAAGTAGTCAAATTGAATAAACCGATGCAAATATGCTTTTGTAAGACTTAGTCAGATTGGACTATGCTTGGACTAGCTCAGTGGGGGAATGGAGTCTCGCTGTCATAGATGTGACAGTTTCCACTACAAAATTCGCGTCGGGTCCGGCGCAAATCGAGGAGCCCCATTTTGGGGCTTTTCTTTAGATGTTAATAAATGGGCCTGTGGCCCATTTTTTGTTTGTCAGGAGATGCCAATGGCCGCGGCCGATAGCAAATTGCGCGAGTTACTGCAGCCGGTAGTTGAGGCATTGGGATGTGAGCTCTGGGGTTTAGAGTTGCAGTCCGGCGGTAAACGCAAATTATTGCGAATATTTATAGATAGTGACGATGGTATAGGTGTCGAGGATTGCGAGCGTGTCAGCAGACAGTCAAGCAGTATTCTCGATGTTGAAGATGCTATCAACGGCGAGTACGTTTTAGAAGTCTCCTCGCCAGGTATGGATCGACCTCTCTACGAGCTCGCTCAATACGAAAAGTATAAGGGTGAAGATATCACCCTTAGATTGCGCTTTCCCTATGATGGAAGACGCAACTTTAAAGGTCGTCTGAAAGGTGTTGATGGCGATGAAATTGTTTTGGTGGTTGCAGATACAGAGTATCTGTTTCCGGTTGAAGGAATCGATAAGGCAAATGTGGTGCCGAGATTCTGAGTCATGTGAGGTTTGAACAATGAGTAAAGAAATTTTAATGGTTGCTGAAGCCGTATCCAATGAAAAGGGTGTGGATCCAGAAATTATCTTTCAAGCGATTGAGCAGGCATTAGCTATAGCGACTAAAAAGCGCTACGAAGAGGGTGCCAATATTCGTGTCGTCATCGATCGTGAGACCGGCGATTACGATTCGTTTCGCTTTTGGGATGTTGTCGCTGACGACGAGATGGCCGAGTTGGGAACTCAATTCACAACCGAAGAGGCTCATGAAAAAGACCCTACCTTAGCGGTTGGCGATACCTTTGAAGAACCCGTTGAGAATATTGCTTTTGGCCGTATTGCCGCGCAGACCGCCAAACAGGTTATTGTTCAAAAAGTTAGAGACGCAGAGCGTGAATTAATTGTTAACCGTTACCGTCACCGCATCGGTGAGATGTTGAACGGCACAGTTAAGAAAGTGACTCGCGACCATATTATTGTCGACTTTGGTGAAAATGCTGAAGGCTTGCTACCCCGCGAAGAGCTTGTGGGTAGAGAGATCTTCCGTATCAATGATCGCACCAGAGTTATTTTGACTAGCATCCGTGAAGAAACTCGAGGGCCACAGCTGTTGGTCTCTCGCGCAGCTTCAGAAATGCTGGTTCAGCTTTTCCAAATCGAAGTACCGGAAATTTCTGAAGGTATTATTGAAATTAAAGGTGCAGCTCGTGACCCTGGTCAGCGCGCTAAAATTGCAGTAAAGAGCAAAGATGCTCGTATCGATCCAGTTGGTGCCTGTGTGGGTATGCGCGGTGCGCGTGTTCAGGCAGTCTCTAATGATCTGGATGATGAGCGAATTGATATTATTCTCTGGGATGATAATCCGGCGCAGCTGGTTATCAATGCCATGGCCCCGGCTGAAGTAGAATCAATTGTTGTTGATGAAGACAGCAATTCTATGGATGTTGCAGTCAATGAAGAAAACCTCGCTCAGGCGATTGGTAAAGGTGGTCAGAATGTTCGCCTAGCATCGGAACTGACGGGTTGGACCATTAATGTCATGACCCTTGATGAAGCCAAAGAGAAGCAGCATGAAGAATCATCCAGCTTTATTGGCAGCCTAATGACAGCACTAGATATCGAAGAAGATATTGCCATGGTGTTGGTTGAAGAAGGTTTCACCAGTCTTGAAGAAGTAGCTTATGTGCCGCTGGAAGAGATGAGTGAAATTGAAGGATTCGATGAAGATATCGCTGAAGAATTACGCGCTCGCGCTAAGGATGCCTTGTTAACTCAGGCATTGGCGAGTGAAGAGCAATTGGCCAATGTTGCACCAGCAGAAGATCTGCTGACAATGGATGGCATGAATGACGCTCTGGCAAATACCCTGGCAGTTAAGGGTATTGTTACCATGGAAGATCTGGCCGAACAGGCTGTAGATGATCTCATGGAAATAGATGGAATGGATGAAGAGACCGCTGCAGCATTAATTATGACTGCGCGTGCACCATGGTTTGCGGACCAAGGTGAATAATTAATCGGGGTGTAATAGAGGACAACCGATGGCTCAAGTAACAGTAAGTGAATTGGCAAAAACCGTAGGCGCATCCGTCGATCGTTTGCTTATGCAAATGAAAGAGGCGGGTCTGACCCATACAACTGAAGATGCTGCGGTATCTGATGAAGAGAAGCAAACTCTGCTGGCCTATTTAAAAGGCCTGCACGGAGAGAGCGCTCGCGAGCCGAAAAAGATAACTTTGCGACGTAAAACGCTCAGCACGTTAAAGTCTGGCAATCGCAAAACCGTCAATATCGAAGTTCGTAAAAAGCGAACTTACGTCAAGCGCAGCGACGAAGATATCAAGGCTCAGGCCGACGCTGAAGAACAGGCGCGCAATGAAGCGCCAGCACCTTCAGCCTCTTCATCGCCGGTTGATGATGTCGAAATAAAGCGTCAGGCCGCGACCGAAGCACGCCGTAAAGCTGAAGAAGATTCTAAGGCTAAAGTGCAAGAAAGTGCGCAAAAGACAGCCGAAAAAGCCGAAGAAGAGGCCCGTAAAGCTGAAGACGAGGCGCGCAAAGCTGAAGAAGCTGTTGCAGCAGCACAGGCTGAAGAGGCTAAAAAGCTCTCCAAACCTGCGCCGGCCGCACCAGCCGCACCAGCCGCTAAACCTGCCGCCGACCCAGCTCATGAGAAAGGTCGCCGCCACGGCAAGCCCGCTAATGAAGACGAAGATAAAGTCGGCAAAAAGGCCAAGAAGCCAGCCGGTAAAGGCGGCAAGAAAAAAGGCCGTATGGGCTTTGGTGATGTCGATGTTTCATCGAGAAGATCGCCTCGCCTCCGTTCTGGCAGTGCACAAGCGCTAAAAATGGACAACAAGCACACCTTCAACAAGCCAACTGAAAAGAAAGTTTTGGAAGTACAGATTCCTGAAGAGATTAGCGTTGGTGATCTTGCACAGCTAATGCTGACCAAATCCGGTGTGGTTGTTAAGCAGTTGATGAAATTGGGTGTGATGGCTTCGATCAATGAAGTGATTGATCAAGAGACAGCCTTTTTAGTGGTTGAAGAACTTGGTCACACGCCAGTAGCGGCAAGCAACGTAACCGTTGAAGACGAACTCGCTAAACAGTTCGAAGAGCTGCAAAGTGGTGTTGCCGACGAACCTAGAGCGCCAATTGTTACTGTAATGGGTCACGTTGACCACGGTAAGACATCGCTGCTCGACTATATTAGAAAATCTCGCGTTGCCTCCGGTGAAGCCGGTGGTATTACCCAGCACATTGGCGCCTACCACGTAGATACTCCAAAGGGCATGGTGACATTCCTCGATACCCCTGGTCACGCCGCGTTTACCGCTATGCGTGCCCGTGGTGCCCAGAGTACCGATGTGGTTATTCTGGTAGTGGCCGCAGATGATGGCGTGATGCCGCAGACTGAAGAAGCCGTGCAGCATGCTCGCGCAGCTGGTGTGCCGCTTGTTATCGCGATCAACAAGATGGATAAAGAAGGTGCCGATCCCGAGCGTGTTACCAATGAATTGGCCGCTAAAGATGTTATTCCTGAAGAGTGGGGCGGCGACACCCAGTTTGTTAAAGTTTCTGCTCATACAGGTGATGGTATTGATGAACTGCTTGAAGCTGTATTGCTTCAGTCAGAGCTACTCGAGTTAACCGCACCGATTGATGTTCCTGCGAAGGGGGTTATTGTTGAATCTCGCGTTGATAAGGGCCGTGGTGTTGTTGCCACTGCACTGGTTCAGCAGGGAACTCTGCGCAAAGGTGACTTTATGCTAGCCGGTGAGAGCGTAGGTAAGATTCGCGCTATGACCGACGAAGCTAAAAAGCCGACTACCGAAGCTGGTCCGTCGATCCCTGTAGAGATACTGGGTCTGGATGAAGCGCCGAATGCCGGTGACGAATTCTTTGTGGTTGCCGATGAGCGCAGGGCGAAAGAAATTGCCGATGTGCGTCAGACTAAAGCGCGTCAGGAGCGTATGTCTCGACAGCAGGCCGCCAAGCTGGAAAATATGTTTACCGACATGGGTGCAGATCAGGTTAGCAAGCTTAATCTAGTGGTTAAAACCGATGTTCGCGGTTCTCTGGAAGCGATTACATCAGCACTTCATGACTTTGCAACCGATGAAGTGGCGGTTGATATTGTCGCCTCTGGTGTTGGTGGTATTACCGAGTCCGATGTCAATTTGGCACTGACTACTGGTGCAATTGTTCTAGGCTTTAATGTGCGTGCCGGCGGTGCAGCTCGCTCACTGGCAGAGAAAGAACAGATTGAAGTGCGTTACTACAGTGTTATCTACAACCTTCTCGATGAAGTGAAGCAGGCCCTCTCGGGTATGTTGGCACCCGAAACTCGCGAAGAGATTGTTGGTATTGCTGAAGTTCGCGATGTATTCCGCTCACCCAAGTTTGGCGCTATCGCCGGCTGTATGGTCACTGAGGGTGTTGTCTATCGCAACAAACCTATCCGTGTCCTGCGCGACGATATTGTTATCTATCAGGGTGAACTCGAATCTCTGCGTCGCTTTAAAGACGATGCACAGGATGTTCGTAACGGAATGGAATGTGGTATCGGTGTTAAAGACTACAACGATGTTAAGCCTGGTGATCTGATTGAAGTTTATGATGTCACTCAGGTTAAGCGCTCGCTGTAAGTACTAGAGCTAGAAACTACTATGCCAAGAGAATTTACACGCGCGGAACGCGTATCAGATGCAGTTCAACAGGAAGTTGCTGTTCTGATACGCGACGAAGTACGCGATCCCCGAGTGGGAATGGTCAATATTACCGATGTCGAGATCAGTCGTGATCTCGCCTACGGTAAAATCTTTGTCACCTTTGTCGAAGAGCGTGAGCAACAGCAGATCGACGAGGGCATCGCTGCCCTTAATGGTGCCTCCGGTTATCTGCGCAAATTGCTGGCTGCAAGTATCAAACTTCGCATTACGCCCAAGCTAACCTTTTTCTTTGATGAGAGTGGCCGTCGTGGTCAGCATCTCTCCGCATTGATCGACTTAGCTATATCTAAAGAATCCCCTGCGGACAACGAGGAAAGCTAAGTTTGGCTCGCAGACGCAAGCGCGGTCGTTCAGTCAACGGTATTTTCCTGCTCGATAAACCCCTCGGATTATCATCCAATCACGCCTTGCAGCGTGTTAGGCGACTATTTGATGCCAATAAAGCTGGGCATACCGGCGCGTTGGATCCTCTGGCCACTGGAGTCTTACCGATCTGTCTCGGCGAGGCAACAAAATTTAGCCAGTTTCTACTCGATTCTGACAAAGGTTATCGCAGCACCTTTTCACTGGGTTTGCGCACCGAAAGTGGCGACTGCGATGGCGCTGAAGTTTTTCGGGCCGATGCCTCAGATATTAGCCTGCAGCAGATTAATCAGGCGGTAGAGACCTTTCGAGGTGAAATCCAGCAGGTCCCCTCCATGTACTCGGCCCTAAAGCACAATGGTCAGCCGCTGTATAAATTGGCGCGGCAGGGTATAGAGGTAGAGCGCGCAGCGCGTGCTATCACTATTTATGACTATCAAATTTTGGACTTCCGTCCCGGTGTGGTTGCCGAATTGGATGTTGAGGTTCGCTGTAGTAAAGGGACCTATATAAGGTGTTTGGCGGATGATTTAGGTCAGATGCTCGGCTGTGGCGCCCATGTCAGTGCCTTGCATCGCACATTGGCTGGGCCCTTCCATGAAACTGACACGGTTTCACTAGAAGCGCTGCAAGAGATGCGCGAGAGCTGTGAGCCAGAGCAATTGGATCACCTGTTAAAGCCGATGGATATCGCAGTTGCCGATCGCATGGCAGTGGAATTGACCGAAACCGTGGCTGGATACTTCCAGTTGGGGCAGGAAGTAATGTCAACACAGGCCTTTCGCAATGGGCAAGAAGGCGATATAGTGCGCGTCTTTCGCGAGGGCGGTGCTTTTCTGGGTGTAGCTACGGTTACCGAAGACGGCAAAATAGCTCCGAAAAGACTGGTTGTTGAGTATCCTGAGGTTTGACAGAGACGCTCAATAGCCGAAAAATTTAAGTTTATTGGTTAGGTTGTCTGTAAATATGCGCGGGCATTCTGAATTTTTTTAATTCGCATATTGGAGAAAGTATCATGGCACTGAGTGCAGAAGAAAAAGCAGCAATCGTATCTGAGCATGCAACTTGTGAAAACGACACAGGTTCCCCTGAAGTTCAGGTTGCACTGCTAACCGTAAACATCAACAAGTTGCAGGACCACTTTGGCGATCACAAGAAAGATCACCATTCACGTCGCGGTCTGATTCGCATGGTTAACCAACGTCGCAAATTGCTCGACTATTTGAAGGGCAAAAATATCGAACGTTATGGCCAGCTGATCAAGAAGCTTGGTTTACGTCGATAAGTGTTCTCGGTGCGGTCCTCAAAAGGGACCGCATTTGTCTATCTAGGCTAATGACTTTTAGTTACACGGCTTTTATTTAGACAGCTTTGCGAACACAAAACTAAACTGTTGGACCTTCGACCACAGAACCGTTGATCGAGTTACTGATAAATATCCAGAGGGTGTTTATCAGTAACCCGAGCAGCGTAAAAAGGCTCGAAGCGAAGACGCTAAATGGTAAAAAATACCAAGGAAAAATATGACTCCTTTAATTAAAAAGTTTCAGTACGGTAATCACACCGTAACTCTGGAAACTGGCCGTATCGCCCGACAGGCGACTGGTGCAGTTTTATGTTCAATCGACAACACCTCAGTACTTTGTACTGTCGTTGGTGCAAGAGAGCCCAAGCCAGGTATGGACTTCTTCCCACTGGGTGTTCACTACGTAGAGAAAGCCTATGCTGCGGGTAAAATCCCCGGTGGTTTCTTTAAGCGTGAAGGTCGTCCAAACGAGAAAGAGACTCTGACGTCGCGTCTAATTGACCGTCCGATCCGTCCTCTTTTCCCGAATGGCTTTAAAAATGAAGTACAGGTTGTCTGTACTGTTATGTCTGCTGAGAAAAACATCGATCCAGATATCGCAGCAATGATCGGTACCTCTGCGGCACTGTCTATCTCAGGCATTCCTTTTAGCGGCCCAGTTGGCTGCGCCCGCGTTGGTTATACCGACGACCAGGGTTACCTGTTAAACCCAACTTACAGTGAACTTGAAGGTTCTTCACTGGACATGGTTGTAGCTGGTACTAAGGATGCAGTATTGATGGTTGAATCTGAAGCAAGCGAGCTTTCAGAAGACACTATGTTGGGTGGCGTACTGTTCGCTCACCAGGAAATGCAAACTGTTATCTCTGTTATCGAAGAACTGGCTGCTGAAGCTGGTAAGCCACGTTGGGATTGGAAAGCAGAAGAAGAAAATGCTGAGTTAAAAGCAGCATTGACTGGTTTGGTCGGCGCTGATTTGGATGCGGCCTATCAGGTCGTTGATAAGCAGGCTCGAGTTGCTTCAGTAAACGGTCTTCGCGATCGTGCTATTGCTGAGTTGGCTAGCGAAGATGGCTTCTCTGAAGAAGATCTTAAAGACGCGTTCAAAAAGCTTGAAAAGAGCATTGTTCGTGGTCGTATCATTCGTGGTGAGCCGCGTATTGATGGTCGTGACACTAAGAAAGTTCGTGCGATTAACGTTGAAGTGGGCATTCTCAATAAGGTTCACGGTTCTGCATTGTTTACCCGTGGCGAGACTCAGGCAATTGTTGCTGCAACTCTGGGTTCAACCCGTGATGCACAGATGATTGATGCACTTGAAGGTAAGCGCG
>Ga0209304_1001773_pt1 | contig 12525 bp, 11 predicted proteins | sample COGITO_mtgs_1004_4_FD_184789 | JGI IMG/M metagenome (GOLD analysis project Ga0209304, IMG submission 184789) | Pelagic marine microbial communities from North Sea - COGITO_mtgs_100423 (SPAdes) (version 2) | ecosystem: Environmental > Aquatic > Marine > Epipelagic ...
ACATCCAGAAAAAAATTAAAGAAAGTGCTAGCAAACAGCAAGAACTTTTTGACAATGGCAGTATTACTTTACTAGGCACAAATAAACATCCAAACCCAATGGACCTTATGAAAGAAAACTTAGAACTATTTCCTTTCTTGAAGAGTAATCCTAGAAAAACATTGATTCAACCCATTATAGCAAAACGTTTGGCAGAAGCTATAGAACAACAACGACTAGCTCATGAGTAGAAAAGATATATCAAACATATCCCTTTACAATGACAAGCAAGGCCTGAAGGGTAGTCACAACAAAACCACCTTTAAAACGGCAGAGGGCATTGCTATTAAAAATCGTTACAGCAAACAAGATCTAACTGCTTTAAAACACTTAGATTTTGCGGCCGGTATAGCTCCCCATTTAAGAGGGCCTTATGCCACTATGTATGTAAAAAGACCCTGGACCATTAGGCAATATGCAGGGTTCTCTACCGCCGAGGATAGCAATGCATTTTATAGACGTAATCTAGCCGCTGGTCAAAAAGGGCTTTCTGTTGCCTTTGATTTGGCCACACATAGAGGCTATGATAGTGATCATGAGCGTGTTGTTGGAGATGTTGGTAAGGCCGGAGTTGCCATAGATAGCGTTGAGGATATGAAAATTTTGTTTGATCAAATTCCCTTAGACAAAATGAGCGTATCAATGACCATGAATGGAGCAGTGCTTCCTATTATGGCATTTTACATTGTAGCTGCTCAAGAACAAGGTGTTGCATTAAAAGATCTTGCAGGCACCATTCAGAACGATATTTTAAAGGAGTTTATGGTACGTAATACATACATCTACCCTCCTACACCATCCATGAAAATTATAAGTGATATTTTTCAATACACGTCAAAGAACATGCCTAAGTTTAACAGCATTTCTATTTCTGGATATCATATGCAAGAAGCTGGTGCTACCTGTGATATAGAATTGGCATACACACTAGCAGATGGGCTGGAATACATTCGTAAAGGTTTAGATGCAGGGATGGATATTGACACCTTTGCCCCACGCCTATCATTTTTTTGGGCCATAGGTATGAATCATTTTATGGAAATCGCTAAAATGAGAGCTGCCAGGATGTTATGGGCAAAACTAGTAAAACAATTTAACCCAAAAAATCCAAAATCTTTAGCCCTAAGAACACATTGCCAAACAAGTGGCTGGAGCCTAACGGAGCAAGATCCTTTTAATAATGTTGCACGCACATGCATTGAAGCCTCTGCAGCAGCCTTTGGAGGAACACAGTCTTTACACACCAATGCCCTTGACGAGGCCATTGCCCTACCCACAGACTTTAGTGCTCGTATTGCAAGAAATACACAAATTTATCTGCAAGAAGAAACCCATATCACAAAAACAGTTGATCCTTGGGCTGGTAGCTATTATGTAGAAAACCTAACCAATGATATTGCCAATAAAGCATGGGCACTTATTGAGGAAGTTGAAGAATTGGGCGGCATGACAAAAGCCATTGAAGCCGGCATACCAAAATTACGTATAGAAGAAGCTGCTGCAAGAAAACAAGCTCGTATAGACAGCGGACAAGACATTATTGTTGGTGTCAATAAATATAGACTAGAAAAAGAAGACCCCCTGCAAATTCTAGATGTAGATAACCAAATGGTTAGATCCTCGCAGCTAGAGCGCTTAGCAAGTATAAAAGCCGATAGAGACAATCAAAAAGTAGCGGCCAGTTTAAAAGCTTTAACACATGCTGCAAAATCGGGAACAGAAAATTTACTAGATTTGGCAGTAATAGCAGCCAAAAAAAGAGCTACTCTGGGAGAAATTAGTGATGCACTAGAGTTGTCTTTTGGCAGATATAAAGCTCAAATTAAATCATTTAGCGGCGTGTATAGTAAAGAAATAAAGAAGGATCCATCCTTTGCAAAGGCAAGAGAACTCGCAAATAAATTTGCCGAGTTAGAAGGTCGTAGACCAAGAATCATGATTGCTAAAATGGGGCAAGATGGTCATGACCGAGGCGCAAAAGTTGTAGCTACAGGCTATGCAGATGTTGGCTTTGATGTAGATATTGGCCCATTGTTTCAAACCCCAAAAGAAGCAGCGCAACAGGCCATAGAAAATGACGTGCATATTCTAGGCATTTCATCATTGGCGGCTGGTCATAAAACACTAGTACCGCAGGTTATTGCTCAAATGAAAGAATTTGGCCGTGAAGACATCATGGTAATTGTAGGTGGTGTTATTCCTGCTCAAGATTATCAATTTTTGTTTGATGCCGGTGCACTTGCAGTCTATGGACCAGGAACTAGAATTAGTGATGCGGCCATAGAAATGCTAAACATTTTAATAGATTCTGTGGCAGAGTAATGCCTTTTTAGCTTAAGGTAATGTTCTCCAAAACCAAAGACTAAACCAGGGCTTAAAATTGAATGCAAATTCAACAAACAAGCTATTTTTTATCGCTGTATATCCTAAAAACACGCTGTCTTTTTACACCTAAAAAGATGTTCACTATCTGTTAACAAAAATGATTTTAAATTCGGTTATTAAATAGTATTTTTACTATTAAATCAAGACATATTAATGGGTAAAATTATTGCAATTGCTAACCAAAAAGGAGGCGTAGGAAAAACTACCACTTCTATTAATCTAGCAGCATCTTTAGGTGTTTTAGAAAAAAAAGTACTTCTAATTGATGCAGATCCACAGGCAAACGCTACTTCTGGTTTAGGCATAGATGTAGAGGCTGTTACCAATGGTACCTATCAATTACTAGAGCATTCTACAACGGCCAAAGATGTCATTGTAAAAACAACTTCTCCTAATCTTGATTTAATACCGGCTCACATTGATCTTGTTGCTATTGAAATAGAACTAGTAGATAAAAAAAACAGAGAGTACATGCTCAAACAAATGGTCACAGATCTGAAAAAAGATTATGACTATATCATAATAGATTGCGCTCCCTCTCTTGGATTATTGACCCTAAATGCCTTAACTGCTGCAGATGCTGTTATCATACCTATACAATGTGAGTATTTTGCACTAGAGGGGCTCGGTAAGCTTTTAAACACCATAAAAAGCGTACAAAAGATACACAATCCAGAGTTAGACATTGAAGGCTTACTCCTTACCATGTATGATTCTAGATTAAGATTATCAAATCAAGTGGTTGAAGAGGTGAAAAAACATTTTGATGCAATGGTATTTAATACAATCATTCAGCGCAATGTGCGTTTAAGTGAAGCCCCTAGTTACGGAGAAAGCATCATTAGTTATGATGCAAGTAGTAGAGGTGCCAACAATTACCTGAGTTTGGCAGAAGAATTAATAGAAAAAAATAAATAAGGTTTAGCGCCAAGTAAATACAATATGGCTAAAGCAACAAAAAAACAAGCACTAGGACGTGGCCTTTCTGCCCTTTTGAAAGACCCTTCCAACGATATTCAATCTGCTAATGATACAAATGCAGACAAGGTTGTAGGAAGTATTGTGGAGCTTGAATTAACTGCCATTGAAGTAAACCCATTTCAGCCCAGAACCAGCTTCAACGAAGATTTGCTTCTAGAACTTGCATCTTCTATCAAAGAATTAGGTGTTATACAACCTATTACAGTGCGTAAACTTGGTTTTAACCAATACCAACTCGTTAGTGGTGAGCGTCGTTTTAGAGCATCTTCTCTTATAGGGCTCACAACCATACCAGCCTACATTCGTATTGCCAATGACCAAGAATCTTTGGAAATGGCACTAGTAGAGAACATACAGCGTGAAGATCTTGACCCTATTGAAATTGCGCTCTCCTACAGGCGTCTTATAGAAGAAATTGATTTAACACAGAGTCAAATGAGTGACCGTGTTGGTAAAAACAGATCAACAATAGCCAACTATTTACGATTACTGAAATTAGATCCTATCATACAAACCGGAATGAGAGACGGTTTTATTACTATGGGTCATGGTAGAGCGCTTATCAATGTAGAAAACCTAGACTTGCAGCTTGACATTTATGCGAAAATTCTTGCAGATAAATTATCTGTACGTGAAACAGAAAATTTAGTAAGAGGTAAAAAAGAACCTACATCTTCATCAAAGAAAACTGTCAAAATAGCACCTAAATATGCGCTTAAAGCAAAAAAACAGCTAATCAATGCATTAAAGGCTAATATTGATGTTAAAGTAAACGACACAGGTAAGGGGCAGTTTATAGTACCTTTTAAAAACAAAGAAGATTTTGACCGCCTACTCAAGCTACTCTCTCGTGAAGTGTAAACTCCTCTATATTATTTTACTTTTAGCAAGCATACCATTGTTTGCTCAAGGGGAGATAAACGCTGTCTCACAACAAATCAATCTTGTTGTTGAAGATACTATCACTAAAAAACAAGCCTATGACCCTCTAGCGCCTGCTAGAGCTGCTTTTTACTCGTCTGTACTACCAGGGCTTGGCCAAGCAAATAATGGACGATACTGGAAAATACCTATAATCTATGCAGGAATTGGAACAGGGGTGTATTTTTACATGAGAAATGATGCAGATTACAATCGTTTTAGAGATGCCTACAAACGAAGGCTTGCCGGGTTTACAGATGATGAGTTTTTTGGCACAGGTAGCACACCTCTTATTTCAAACAATAGACTAATTGACGCTCAAAAGAGTACCCAAAGAAACAAAAATGTTAGTATTATTGTATCGCTTGGGTTTTATTTATTGAACATTATAGACGCAAACGTAGATGCGCATTTAAAGCAATATGATATTAGTGATGATCTGTCTATAACTCCAAAACTAAATACCAATAATATAGCCCCGCCAAGTTATGGGCTTAGCTTTAGATATACACTAAAATGAAAATAGCGCTCTTAGGATATGGGAAAATGGGTAAGATTATAGCACAAATGGCTGTACAAAGAGGCCATGAAATTGTTTATAAATCTAGTGCATCTACCCAAAGTGGAAATTTTAAAGAGGCACAAATTGCCATAGAATTCTCTACTCCACGAGCAGCTGTAGAGAATATCATAAAGTGTTTTGAAGCAAAAATTCCAGTAGTATCTGGCACTACAGGATGGTTAGATCAAAAAAAAGTCATAGAAGAGGCCTGCCAAAACAGTGCTGGTAGTTTTATCTATGCTTCAAACTTTAGTATTGGCGTGAATTTGTTTTTTAATCTAAATGAACATGTAGCCAAATTAATGAAGCCCTGGAGTGATTACAAGGTATCTGTAGAAGAAATACATCATACAGAAAAAAAAGACGCTCCTAGCGGTACTGCAATAACACTAGTAGAAGACCTATTACCCTACACAGATAAGAACACATGGAGTTTAGATAATACCACACCAGATGCTGTTGGTATAAAATCTAGAAGAGAAGCAGATGTAAAAGGTACACACAGTGTTTCCTTTGAATCAAAAATAGACACCATAACCATTAAGCACGAGGCGCACAGCAGGGAAGGTTTTGCTATTGGCGCCGTTATAGCTGCAGAATTTCTTATAGATAAAAAAGGAATTTTTACAATGAAGGACGTGTTAGGATTATAAAAATTAATATATATAGTAGCCATGTACCCAATGGGGTTGGTATTTCAGAAAAAAAAATAAAATATGAGTTTAGTAAACTGGTTGGCATTTATTGCCATAATACAAGTAGTACACTTTTTAGGTACTTGGAAATTTTATGTTGCAGCAGGTAAAAAACCTTGGCAAGCAGCTGTGCCCCTATACAATGCTATTGTATTGATGCGCATTATAAAAAAACCTTGGTGGTGGACACTTCTTTTATTTATTCCTATTGTAAACCTTATCATGTTTCCTGTTTTATGGGTAGAGCTGTTAAACAGATATGGTAAAACAAGTACCATAGATACTCTTTTGGTAATCCTAACAGGAGGATTGTATTTGTTTTATGTTAATTATACACAAGAACTTACTTATTTAGAAGATGAAGATTTAAAAAAACCAAACGCACTGGTAGAATGGATTGGCTCTTTAGCATTTGCCATCGTAGCGGCTACCATAGTGCATACCTATGTTATGCAACCTTTTGTGATACCCACTTCATCACTAGAAAAAACACTTTTGGTGGGTGATTTTCTATTTGTGAGTAAGTTTCATTTTGGCGCACGCACGCCAATGACTCCTATTGCAATGCCAATGATGCATGATGTATTTATGGGTACCAGGGCAAAGTCTTACGTTCCAAAACCCCAGCTACCAAGTTTAAGAATACCTGGTTTTGAAGATATTGAGCACAATGATATTGTGGTATTTAATTGGCCTATTGACAATTTTATAGATATAGGGCCACCTCCCTCTGGAGAAATGTACAAACCCATTGATAAAAAATCAAATTATGTAAAACGTTGTGTTGGCCTCCCTGGAGATTCTCTAGAGGTACGTGATGGATATGTTTATATAAATGGCACAAAAAACGATTTACCAGATCGTGCAAAATTACAATTTGCCTATACTATCACTTCAAAAAGTGTTTTAGTAAAAGTTGATGATCAAAGAAGGCTTTTACCAGAGCCAAACAACTATTTCTCTAATAGATATGGAGTTAGCGATATGTATGCTACAGCCCTTGATAGAGCCACAGGAGTGTACACCTATACAGCTCATTTAACAGACAAAGCCTACCAAGGCATAAAAAACTACCCAGATGTAATAAGCGCGGAAAGAAAGATGGCAGAAAAAGGCATGAAAGATCAGGGGATATTTCCTCAGACTGCTGCAAATTCATGGAACAATGATCATTTTGGCCCCATTTACATCCCACAGGCAGGAAAAACAGTTGCTATTACTCCAGAGAGTATTGCGTTTTACAAACGTATTATAGAGGTTTATGAAGGAAGTGAAATGGGCATAGACAATACCATAACACAAAACGGTACTACTGTACTTTTAAACGAAAAACCCATCTCGCAGTATACCTTTACTATGGATTATTATTGGATGATGGGAGATAACAGGAATAACTCCCAAGATGCCCGTTCTTGGGGATATGTACCTATGAATCATGTGGTAGGGAAACCCGTTTTTGTATGGATGAGTTTTAATAGTAAAGCGAAAGGCTTATTTAATAAAATACGCTGGGATCGTTTCTTCACAACCGTTAGTGGTAAGGGAGAAACAACCTCTTATTTCATTCCGTTTTTAGCACTATTAGGAGGATGGTTTGGTTTTCGCTGGTTTCAAAAAAGAAGAAAGAAAGCATAAATAAAAAGTGGAACAACATATCCTAATTTATCCTAGCTACTTCCCCTCTATTGCAACAATGGTTGCAATGGCAAAGGCAGATAAAATAACCCTGGAGACACAAGACAATTATCAAAAACAAACCTACAGAAACAGAGCTTATATAGCGCACAGCAATGGGAAACTATTATTAAATATACCCATACGGCATTCAAAAAATATACGGCATCAAAAAACCAAAGATGTTGCTCCAGAAAACAACTTTTCGTGGCTAGCAGAACATTGGAAATCCATACAAGTAGCCTATAGAACCTCTCCCTATTTTGAATTTTATGAGGATGATTTGGCGCCCCTTTTTAAAAAACCTGTTTTAAAACTGCAAGATTTTAATATTCAAATACTAAATACTATTGCAGAACTTATTGCTCTAGAGACTCCAATTACAACATCAAGTGTGTTTGACAAACACACACAATTACAAGATATGCGCCACTTGGCAAATTGTAAAAAAGAACCAAGCTATAATTTTGATACCTACCACCAGGTATTTGAGGGTAACCATGGTCATATCGAGAATTTATCTATTTTAGATTTGTTATTTAATGAAGGCCCTAACACATTAAATTACCTGCAAAACCAGACTTTGGAGAGTTAGCCTACTTAGGTATACCAAAGACAGCAGCAACAGGAAAATGATCTGAGAAGGTTTGCTTTAAAGAAGTAAACTCTAACACCTCTAGCTGTTTTGATCCAAATATATAATCGATACGCATTGGGTAATAATCAAACATAAAAGTAGTACCTAGACCCTTACCCTTTTCTATAAAGGCATCATTCATGTTTTGTTGAAGTTTTCTATACACGTAAGAAAATGCCGTATTGTTAAAATCTCCTGCTAAGACAATAGGATATTTTGTGGTATTCATGTGTTTCAAAATAACCTCTGTATGTTCTTGTTGCCTTTCAAAGGTGGTAGCTAATCTTTTAAATAATTTTTCTTTGTCTTGTTCTTGCAGAGAATTTACAGAAGCGGTTATTCCTATAGATTTTAAATGCACATTGTAAAGCCTCAGGGTATCTGCACCTTTTACTAAATCTGCATAGAGGCTATTGTTATTGGTTTTTTCAAAATCAAAAGCCCCGGTGTTTAGTAAGGGGTATTTTGAGAAAATAGCATAGCCTAGGCCAATGTTTTTGTTTTTAAAATGAATATAACGGTATGGATATTCTGGAAATTTTTGTGTGGCTTTTCTATAATATTCTTGGATAAAAATAACATCGGGTTTGGCAATTTTAAGGGTACTGCTTATTACTTCTGAAATTTTAGCCCTATCGATGTCTTTTTGATAGGCATTAAACAAACGCACGTTATAGCTTAGTACAGAGATGGTGTTCTCACTAGAGGCGCGCTGCTCATTTGAAGGGAACTTATAAAATGGATTAAAAAATAAATACGCTGCTACCAGCATCACGGCAGATAGTATAAATTGTTTTTTTAACTTAACTAGCCAGTACACACCAAACAAAAAAGTAAGCACTATAAGTGGTGATACGCCAAGACTTAGCAACGATAAACTCGAGAATTGTTTTGGAGGAAGGTAGGGCAAGATAAAAGACACCAAAAGCAATACGGCTACAATACTATTGCACCAAAATAATATCTTACCGAAAAATGATAGCTTTTTCAAAATTGTATATGTTATTTATCTCCAGCTTTAAATAAAAAATCCTTCTCTTGTTTGGTTAAACTTTCATACCCACTTTTACCTATTTTATCTAAGATGCCATCTATTTTTATTTGACGCTCATCTTTAACTAAAGTTGTTTTTTTCTTGGTAGTATTTTTTGGTGTTTTATGTACTTTTCTAAAAGGAGTGTTTTTTCTAGTCTTAAACAAATTGGCTAGGCTAGCTACTATTTTTTCAAACCAAAGCCCAATGTCATTCCCTTTTGCTAATTGTACTGCGTATAGATAACCAAAAACGGCTCCACCTACATGAGAGAGCATACCTCCTGGATTGGTGCCAGAGCCTAACCTAAATAAATCTAATAAAAATAGTCCTACAGCAAGTTGCCATAGTTTAATGGTCACCATAAAAAACCGAAATGAAATATTAGGAGAGTACGTAGCAGCAAAAACCATCAGCGCAGATACAGATGCAGAAGCTCCTAAGAGATATCCTGCCTTGCTTTGAAACACTGGAAACACATTATAGGCCGTCACAAACAAAAGCCCGCCATATAGGGCTCCCAATAGATATACCGTTAGAAAACGTTTCTCACTAAAGAGATTTAATATAAATTTAGAAAAGAAGTTTAACCATATCATGTTAAACAAAATATGCGTAAAACCACCATGAAGGAAGCTATAGGTAAGTAAAGACCAAGGTTGCTTTAATACCTCAATAGGCTCTTCTGGCAATACAAACCACTGCATTAACACCTCACTTGAAGTGTTAAACAAAAATGACGCAATAAAAAACAACAAGAAAACTGCGATGTTAATCACAATCAATTTGTTTGCAATGTTTAATGTTTTAAATTTATATAGTATACCTTGTCCTTGCATAGGTTAATCCCAACGGGTATGATTTAAATCGTTTTTCTTCCAATAATAAGCCATAACAAAACCAAATAAAGCCCCGCCAATGTGCGCCCAATTTGCTATGTTTTCTCCAAACAAAGAAAAACCTGTTAGACCAGAAAATAAATCCATTAGTAATAATCCTGGTATAAAATATTTCGCCTTGATAGGAAATGGTAAAAATAGTAACATCAGACCAGTGTTTGGAAACATAAGCCCAAAGGCAACCAGTATTCCGTACAAAGCCCCAGAAGCACCTACAGCTGGAGTGTTAAATTCTATAAACAATCGCTCTATGGTTTGCAAAGGGACCGAATTTAAAATAGCGGTATTGTATTGCCCAGAAGTCATAATTGCATTGATGTCTTCTTGAGATACTCCTGCACTAAGTAAAGCATCCATTGCACTATGTACTTGGAAATACCCTACCAAAGAGTGAATAAAAGCGGCACCTAAACCAGCCGAAAAGTAAAAAAATAAAAACTTTTTTTGCCCCCAACGCTCCTCCAAAGGAGCTCCAAACATATACAGACCAAACATATTAAAGAAAATATGCATAAGGCCATTTCTGTCATGCATAAATAGATGGGTAATGGGTTGCCAGATTTGAAAATCAGGATGTTCAAAATAATACAAAGAAAATAATCGATACGCAACATCGCCTATAAACACAGAACCTGCATATACAATGACATTGATAATAATTAGTATTTTAACAGTATCTGTTATTCTTCCCATATCGTGGCCTTTATAAAAGGATAAAATCTTTCTTATTTATATAAATTTTTTGTCCAAATCATTTGCATCTAGCGTGATTATAACCGCCTGGTTTGAGGGAGAAATACTTGGCTCCTTGCACATAAACAGTTGGTTTACTAGATGTTCTCTTTCTTTAGAGTTTAAGGCTACGCCGGTTTTGATGGCCATACTTTTTGCCATAGAGCGCACCAACAAATCATTTTGGCTAAATCCAGCATCAGGAACCTCATCGATAATGTCTTGGATTAATTGCTCTAAAACCATACTGGCTTGGCTCTCCACCAAAGCTACAGGAATCCCTGTTATAGACAAAGTATCCTCTCCAAAAGCGCCAAAAACAAAGCCAGTGTGTTCTAGTTGTTCTTGAATTTTTTGAAGCACCTGCATATCTGGAATAGAAAAAGGAAGCTCCAATGGAAATAACAGTTGCTGGCTCACGCCCTGATGCACTGTAATGTTTTTTAATAACTCTTCATACAATATACGTTGGTGGGCCAGATGTTGATGTATAACCATCATACCACTTTTTATAGGGCTAATAATATATTTGTTTTGTAGTTGAAATGTAAGCTGAGCACTCACAGGGTTTTGCTCCTCAAAAAGTGATCCCGTTACTTGTTCGCTTTCAAAGGTGAGGTGTGTTTCTGGTGAATAAGAACCATCGGTAGCTTGGGTGTCATTTAACCCTACGTATAAAGAATCCCAATGAGCTGTATCTTTATCTCTTTTGTAAGGAAAATCAATATTTTTTTGTTTTGGAGTGGCGCTAAAAGGATTGAAGTCTCTATCTACATCAATGGTTGGAGACACAGGTGGCTTATTGCTATAATCATAAGGGGTATCTAGGCTACTCTCTCTGTTAAAATCTAACACGGGAGCAATGCTAAATTGTCCTAAACTATGCTTTATCGTTGCTCTAACCATAGCATAAAGCGCATGTTCATCATCAAATTTTATTTCGGTTTTGGTAGGGTGTATATTAATATCTATAGACTTTGGATCTACCTCAAGAAATAGAAAATAACCAGGATGTAGAGATGATTTTATTAACCCTTCAAAGGCAGCGTTAACAGCGTGGTTAAGATAGGGGCTTTTAATAAAGCGATCATTCACAAAAAAGAACTGTTGTCCTCTACTTTTTTTGGCAAAATCTGGTTTTAAAACAAAGCCATCAATTTTTAATATATCTGTAGTTTCTGCAACAGGAACTAATTTTTCATTTGTTTTAGAACCAAAAATATTTACAATGCGTTGTCTTACATTACTGGTTGGTAAATTAAAAACAAGATCATCGTTGTGGGTCATGGTAAAGGCAATGCTTGGGTGGGCAAGTGCTACCCGATGAAACTCATCTATGATATGACGGGTCTCTACAGGGTTTGATTTTAAAAAATTACGCCTTGCTGGTATATTAAAAAATAAATTCTTAACAGCAATGGTGGTACCCTCTGGAACTACAGCTTGTTCTTGGCCCACTACTTTGTTACCCTCAACATTAATCTTGGTGCCAATTTGCTGATCATGTTGTTTTGTTTTTAAAGAAACATGAGCAATGGCGGCAATAGAGGCCAGGGCTTCTCCCCTAAACCCTTTGGTGTTTAGTTTAAATAAATCTTCAGCGATTTTAATTTTTGAAGTTGCATGACGCTCAAAACTCAATAGGGCATCTGCAGGACTCATTCCTGTACCATTGTCTGTGACCTGTATTAGGGTTTTCCCTGCATCTTTAAGAACTAACGTTATAACCGTAGATTTTGCGTCTATAGCATTCTCTAGCAGCTCTTTAACTACAGAAGCGGGTCTTTGAACAACTTCTCCTGCAGCAATTTGATTTGCAACGTGGTCTGGTAATAATTGTATAATATCTGGCATTAGCTAGAGAAAATTGATAGGTCAAAATCAATAATATATAAGAATATAAATATCAACACAGCCATTACTATTAATACTGTTTTATTAAAGGCTGTATTATTACGGTTACGGTT
>Ga0209304_1001787_pt1 | contig 12474 bp, 8 predicted proteins | sample COGITO_mtgs_1004_4_FD_184789 | JGI IMG/M metagenome (GOLD analysis project Ga0209304, IMG submission 184789) | Pelagic marine microbial communities from North Sea - COGITO_mtgs_100423 (SPAdes) (version 2) | ecosystem: Environmental > Aquatic > Marine > Epipelagic ...
CGTCCTACAAGTGCGACGGTAAAAGTCATTTTTTTGGCCTTTTATGAAAATGTAATCAAATTATTCAAATACATTACTATCTTTGTGTGCCTTTAACCAATAAAATCCCTATTGGAAAGCTATGAGTTTGCCCGCACCAGATAGAATATACATCCGCTCATTTGCTATTGCCAATTGTGAAGCCGCCCCACCTCGTATTGGAATTAAATTTAGCAATTCACCAGTCTTTGGATCAAATACACGTATTTTTTTATCAGTACCAGCAACATATAGCTTATTACCTGCTAAAACAGGGCTGAAATGACCAAATTTTCCAGTAGATCTTTTTGGGTTTTTATAAATTGGCAAATCATAAGTCCAAACTTCAGCACCATTTTTACGATCTAATCGCTTTAATTTTTGCTGGTCAGTTAAAACAAACAGAGCATTATTTGATATCCAGACTGGGCCAATTGCACCTTCTTTTTTCGTCCATACCCTCATTCCAGATTTAATATCTATTGCAGCTAATCGACCAGAATTGGTTCCAGCGTAAACTGTTTTTCCAACAATCACTGGGTCACCCGAAACTGCTTTTACATATCCGTTTGCAGACCCAACACGCTTGCCATTTATGACTTGGCTCCATGATTGAAGCCCGCTGTCTAAAGAAACAGCAAGTACTTCTCCAGAAGTAAATGGAAGAACTACCAGATTCCCACTTATAGCGGGGGTTCCAGCGCCTAAGATACCCGCACCAGTGGTGTTTGATTCTTGTGTCCAAACAACTCGTCCATTTTGTGCGTTTAGCGCTATAGCTTGACTTCCACCAGTCATAACAACAATCATTCCATTAGAATATGTTGGAGGAGCTGAAATCGAACCCTGAACATCATGTCTCCACAAAATGCCTCCTGTCATTGCATCTAATAAGACTACTTCTCCTGCTCCAGTTGATACTGCTAAACTGTCATTTGAATAGGCAAGACCACCCCCAGAAATTTTATCTTTTGGGCTTTTTGTAGAAGTCAAATCAGCAGTCCATACTTTACCACCTTTTGTATCAAATGCAGTAACACCAAAATTTGAGTCCAAGGTAAAGATACGGTTTTTTGCAATAATTGGATCTGCAGCAAGTCTTTGACGCTTCTTATTTCCAACACCTATTTTTTCTGACCAGATTTCAACAGGTAAACCAGATAAAGCAGGATGCTCGATATAATGACTTTGGCTACCGTTTCGATGTGTCCAGTTATTATTTATTTTAACTTTTGAAAGAGTTAAGTTTTTACTGGCTAATACTGGCGCATCAATTGATGACCTCAGATCTAATCTAACACCTGGAACAATATCTTCTTTTTCACCGCATCCAGTTAAAATTAGTAAACCTAAAAGAGTTAACGCTTTGACTTTACTTAACATGACATTTAATCCTCAAGCAGAATATAGGGTCTAGGTTATATGTATATTTTAGATTTAAAAATACAAAATAACTTAATTAGCTAATTTACCCCCAAGAGCTAAAATCATTTGTTGACTTCTAGCAATTAAAGCTTGTGAAACATCCGCCTCTTCAATCAATTTAGTAAATATTTCAATCGCTTTATCATTGTTACCCATGTCTATATGAGCAATTGCTTTTTGTTCCATTGCAATAACTCTAAAAGCATTGCCAGGCGTTGCGATAGCATCAAGAGCATCTAGTCTAGCTTTATCTTCCATTTTATTTCCACGAAGCATGATCGCCTTTAGTGTTGCAACTTGTGCATAAATATCATTTCCAGTGCTCATTGAATCATAAATCAATAAAGCTCCATCTTCATCATTTTGCTCCAATAGCACCCCAGCACGATGTAATTTCGCAATTGGAGCTTCAGCTCCTCCATTTTCTGCGATCGATGCAAGCTCTGAAGCTCGTAAACTTGCATCATCTTGGTTAAGTGCTGCAATTAAGGCATCACCTCTTGCAGATGCTGCACTTGCTTTTGCAGATTTTTGATATTCTAAAAATCCGGCACCACCAACTAAACTGCATATTATTACTACAGGTATCCAGCCATATTTTTTATATAATGCAAATAATTTATCTTTGCGTACTTCTTCTGATACTTCTTCGATAAAACCGTCTGTGTTACTCACTTGAGAGCCTCCAAATACTATTATTATTTTCCATTTAAACTGAATGTAGCATCAATGCCAGTCAGTTCAGGATTTTTTTGGTTTATATGTGTGTTCATCAGCTGGAAAACTACGCTCACGCACTTCAGTTGAGTATCTTTGAATTGCATCAATCATCATTTCTTCCATATTTCCATATCTTTTGACAAAAGTTGGTACGCGTGGGAACAATCCAATCATATCTTCAAATACTAAAATCTGGCCATCACAGTGTGCAGATGCACCTATTCCAATAGTGGGTATTCCAATAGTATTTGTTATTTTTTGTGCTAACTCTTCCGCAACGCCTTCTACAACAACAGAAAATGCTCCAGCAGTTTCAACAGCTTTTGCATCTAACATTACCGCTTGCCAAGTATCTTCATCTCGAACGGCTTTAAAACCTCCGGTTGTATTCATTTGTTGAGGCATTAATCCTATATGCGCCATAACGGGTATTCCACGTGCGGATAGATGCTGTATTGTTGAAGCCATTTCTTGACCACCCTCTAGCTTTACTGCAGTACATCCTGTTTCTTTTATGATTCTACTTGCATTACGAAAAGCTACTTCTGGGCTTTCTTCATAACTTCCAAAAGGCATATCAACTACTACTAATGCTTTTTTTGCTCCTCGAACAACTGCTTGTCCATGCATAATCATATGTTCAATTGTTACACCTAAAGTGTTTGGCATACCGTGGATAACCATTCCCAAGCTATCACCGACTAAAATCATATCAGCTTCAGCATCAACTAAATGCGCAACATGAGCTGTGTAAGCTGTCAGACAAACAAGTGGTGCACTTCCTTTTTGGGCCCGAAAATTAGGAACTGTCATGACTTTACGCTCATTCAGCTTATCAATTGAGCGTCTATTCTCTACTACACCTATCTTTTTTGAAATTGTAGACATTATGATATATTCCCATGCACACTCTCTAGTCTTATTCATTAAAACATTATTTATAGAATTACGATACTGAATAGTGATAAGCCATTATAATAAATTTTAATTTAAGCTAGTAAATTCAACTTCTAGCTCTAGTTGTAAGAGAAGTAATTAAAGCGTAAAGAGTGCAAGAATCTAGATTTATTATATATTTCAATAAATTGACTACTAATATCGGAGTTTATTATGCGTATTTCATCAATAATTATAGCAATCATAGTTTGCGCAGGAATTGCAGGTTTTATATTTAGAAATGATCTTAATGCGTCACTAAATAATCCAAATAATGTTACAGATGAAATTGTAAAAACAACTCCTGAAATAAATGATGAAAATGCTCAAAATCTGAAAGCTGTGTCTGTCTTAGTTCAAAGATCAAATGAACAAGAAGTGACAAATGGAATTCTTCTACGTGGGCAAACAGAAGCATTTAAATCCGTTCAAGTAAAAGCAGAAACTTCAGGCTCAGTTATTTCTCAACCAATACGCAAAGGTACATTTGTAAAAAATGGTGAATTACTTTGTGAACTCGAAGTAGGTACAAAATCAGATGTACTCGCAGAAGCTAAAGAAGCCTTAGCTCTTTCAATTGATGAATTAGACGCCTCTATTCACCAATACGAATTGCGTGTTCAAGCTGCAGAGCGCCAAAGATCTTTATTAAAGCGTGGTGTTGGCACTGAAGCTGCTGTTGAAGCAGCTGAACTTTCAGCATCTAGTGCAGAAACACAATCACTAAGTAAGCGTCAAGCTGTAGCAAATGTTGAAGCAAGGATAAACCGAGCTACGACTGATCTAAGTAATACAAAGATTATTGCTCCATTTGATGGTTTGTTAGAATCTGATACTGCAGAATATGGTGATTTCATGCAAACAGGAGCTCCGTGTGGAACTTTATTAGCACTAAACCCAATTAAACTGATCGGTTACGCCACAGAAACTCAAGTATCCAAAATTGAAGTTGGAACAACTGCAGGAGCGCGTTTAATTAGCGGCAATAATGTATCTGGGACAGTAAGCTTTATTTCAAGGTCAGCAGATCCTACTACACGTACTTTTCTTGTTGAAACAACTGTATCTAATGATGGTTATGAAATTCGGGAAGGATCTACAGCCGACATATACATATCACTTGCCGGTGTAAAAGGTCATTTACTTCCACAATCATCATTGACATTAAATAGTGCTGGAAAGCTCGGCGTGAGAGTTGCCATAAATAATAAAGCTAAATTTATTCCAATAGAAATTATAAGAGACGCAGAAGAAGGCATTTGGGTTACAGGTCTTCCTAATTCAGCGGAAGTAATTGTTGTTGGGCAAGAATACGTAACAGATAATTCAAATATTAAAGTTTCTTATAAGGCTTCAGAATAATGACTGGCATGATTGACTGGGCAACCGATAGAGCTCGAATGATTTTAGTATTTGTGGCAATGTCTCTAGCTGCAGGTATTTTAGCTTATACAGGCCTACCAAAAGAGGGTGAGCCAGATATTGATATACCTGCGTTATTTGTTTCAGTGCCTTTTCCGGGAATATCTGCTGAAGACAGTGAAAAATTAATTGTAAAACCACTTGAAAACAAACTTCGTGACATAAATGGCTTGAAAACCATGTCCTCAACAGCCTCAGAAGGATATGGTGGTGTCGCGCTTGAATTTGAATTTGGATGGAATAAATCAGCAACAATAGCTGATGTACGCGACAAAGCTAATCAAGCTCAAGCGGAATTCCCAGATGGTGCTGATCAATACTCAATAAATGAAATTAATTTTTCAAGATTTCCAATATTAGTTGTTTCAATGTCTGGTCAGTTGCCCGAAAGAACAATGACTAGGGTAGCAAAAAACCTTCAGGATAGAATTGAATCCATGACTGAGGTTCTAGAAGTTGGATTAGCTGGCCAGCGTGACGAAATGTTAGAAGTTTTGATCGATCCATTAAAATTAGAAGCATATAATGTGACTGCCGGTGAGTTGATAAATGTAGTAACTAATAACAATCTTTTAATAGCAGCTGGTGAGATAGAAAATGAAGCGGGTGCATTTGCTATTAAAATACCTTCATCGTTTAACGAACCTAAAGATGTTTATAATTTGCCAGTAAAAGTTAATGGCAACAGAGTTATCACACTTGAAGATCTAGCTGATATTAGACTTACCTTCGAAGATCGAGTTGGTACCGCAAGATTTAATGGTGAGACTACCGTTACTTTGCAGATAATTAAACGAAAGGGTGTAAATTTAATTAGCACGGTTAGTTTGGTAAAAGAAAAAGTAGAGCAAATTGTATCAGAATGGGAACCAGAACTAAGAGACGCCATAACAATCGATTATTCATCTGATCAATCAAGACAAGTATCTGACATGGTTAGTCAACTTGAAGGTTCAGTTTTAACAGCAATTGCGTTAGTTATGATTGTTGTTTTAGCTGCACTGGGAATTCGATCAGCTTTGCTCGTTGGCTTTGCTATTCCCACTTCTTTTCTTCTTGCTTTTGCTCTTATGGGAATATCTGGGATAACAATCTCTAATATGGTGATGTTTGGACTCATATTGGCTGTGGGAATGTTAGTTGATGGGGCGATAGTTGTAGTCGAATACGCTGATAAGCGGATTGCTGAAGGTACTGGCCCAATGGAAGCATATGGCTCAGCTGCAAAAAGAATGTTTTGGCCAATAGTTTCCTCAACAGCAACTACATTATGTGCATTTTTACCTATGTTATTTTGGCCGGGTGTACCTGGTGAATTTATGAGAATGTTACCAATTACACTAATATATGTATTGTCAGCGTCTTTGCTTGTTGCACTTATTTATCTACCAGTCATTGGTGGTGTAGCAGGAAGATTAACGCGGACTTTGGAAAACATATCTGATCAATTGAGGAATAACTTAAAACTCATAGTCCGTTTATTGCTAGTAATTTTGTCAGTTGCAATTATTTTTTCTGGAGTTATTCAACTCGTTAATGGCATAGCAATTATTGGGGCAATATTATTTTTTGTTGGATGCATGGCTACATCGGCAACAACAAGTTCTTTAAAATCAATATCTGATAACACTAAATCATCAAAACCAAATATATATGCTCGTTTTATTACTTTTATAGTTAATAAATGGTACATGCCAGCTGTAATAGTAGGGCTTACAATATTTTTGTTGATCACAATTTTCTCAGTTTTTGGAAAAAATAATAATGGAGTTGAATTTTTTGTTACCACTGAACCTGAGAATGCGATCGTTTATGTTCGCGCACGTGGCAATTTATCCCTAAATGAAAAAGATATTTTAGTAGAAAACGTAGAAGGTTTAATTAAAGATATTGATGGTATCCAAAGTGCGTTTGCATTTGCAGGTGATGGAGGATTGGATAATAATACAGGCGGCGCAACAGCTCCACTGGATACTATAGGACAAATTCAAATAGAAACTACACCTTGGGAAGCACGGCAAGGCTCTCCATCTGGTTTTGATATACTCAAAGCAGTTGAGGAAAGAATAGCGGATGTTCCTGGTGTTCAAGTTGAAATATTAGAACTTGCTCAGGGTCCTGCATCAGGCAAACCTTTAACTCTTAGAGTGAAAGGATCAAACTTTGATGACCTAAAAATAGCGGCGGGTATTATCCGCAATCATTATGAAACAATTAATGGTCCTGTTAAAATTGAAGATACAAGGCCTCTTCCAGGAATAGATTGGCAAGTAGACGTCGATGTTGAAAAGGCAGGTCGATATAAAGCTGATGTTGCGCAAGTTGGCGCTATGGTCCAACTCGTTACCCGTGGCTTAAAACTTGGGGATATGACTGTAGATACGTCTGACGAGGATATTGATATTCGTGTCCGTCTTCCTAAAAAAGATAGGTTACTATCAACCTTAGAAACATTACGTGTAAGGACTAACTCAGGTCTTGTCCCAATTTCAAACTTCATTACTCTAAAGCCTGTTGAAAAACTTGGTCAAATTGATCGAGCTGATAGCAAGAGATATTTCGATATAAAAGCTGATGTCGCTGAGGGAGTTAATGCAACAGAAAAGATTGCCGAAATCACAAAATGGCTGGAAGAAGAACAGCGCTTACCAAACGGAATTGAATGGGAATGGAAAGGTGATCAAGAAGATCAAGCTGAAAGCTCAGCTTTTCTCGGAAAAGCATTTCTTGGTGCTCTCGGTTTAATGTTTGTAATTTTATTAGCCCAATTTAACTCATTTTATAATTCAGTTCTTGTTTTAGTTGCAGTCGTTCTTTCAACTGCAGGGGTTTTAATTGGTATGCTTGTTATGAACCAAGCTTTTAGTGTGATTATGACAGGAACAGGAATTGTGGCACTAGCAGGAATTGTTGTTAATAATAATATTGTTTTAATTGATACTTACCAAGAATACTCCAAGAAAATGACAGCTCTTGAAGCAATTTCGAAAACAGCACAGGCTAGAATTCGACCTGTTCTTTTAACAACCATTACAACTATGGCTGGTTTAACTCCTATGATGCTAGGTATATCAATTGATTTTATAAATGGTGGCTATTTTATTGATCAGCCAACAGCTTTGTGGTGGAAACAATTGGCAACAGCTGTCGTATTTGGCCTTGGTATTGCAACTCTTCTAACCCTTGTTCTAACACCTTCATTATTAGCGTTAAGAATTTGGATCAGTAAAGGAGCATATGCAGGATTAACAAAAGTATTTAAGCTTCAAACCATTACTATTAAACAAGGTTAATTTTCATGCAGAAACTGGATTTTACATAGCCAGTTCTGCCTCTGACTCCTGAATCTGCCACATTTTTGTGTAACGACCATTTAGATTTAACAATTCATCATGTGTACCTTTTTCAACAATAACGCCTTTCTCTAAAACAACAATCTGATCTGCATCTACAACAGTTGAAAGTCTGTGAGCTATCGTAATAACAGATCTACCAGAACCTAAACCTCTTAAACTTTCTTGGATATTTCTTTCTGTTTCAGTATCCAAAGCCGAGGTTGCTTCGTCTAAAACTAATATTGGTGGATTTTTCAATAATGTACGAGCAATTCCTACTCTTTGCTTTTCACCTCCAGATAACTTTAATCCTCTTTCACCAACCGTTGTATTATATCCATCAGTCAAACTGATTATAAAATCATGAATTTTTGCTGACTTAGCTGCTGCTACAATGTCATCATTGGATGCATCTTCGCGACCGTAAGCAATATTGTATCCAATTGTATCATTGAATAGGACAGTATCTTGAGGAACAATTCCTATAGAATTATGTACTGATGCTTGGGTTACATCCCTAATATCTTGTCCATCAATCCTAATGCTACCATTATTTACGTCATAAAATCTAAAAATAAGACGACCAATAGTTGACTTTCCAGAACCAGATGGGCCAACAATTGCAACAGTTTCACCCTTATTTATTGTTAATGATAAATTAGATAAAATGGCACGTTCTTGGTCATATCCAAATGAAATATTATCAAATTCAATTTGGCCACCTTTTATAATTAAATCACTTGCATTTTTAGTATCTGTGACTTCTTCTGGTTGACCTAGAAGGTCAAACATCTCACCCATATCTACTAATGCTTGCCTTATCTCACGGTAAACTGTTCCAAGGAACCCCAACGGCATCGTAATTTGAATCATGTAAGCATTTGCCATAACAAAGTCACCAACACTAAATTCGCCTCGCTGAACACCCATTGCAGCCATTATCATTACAGCAATCAGTCCCGAAGTGATAAGAAGTGTTTGACCAAAATTTAAAAATGCTAATGAGTAACTAGTTTTTAAAGCGGCAGCTTCATAACCCCTCATGCTCTCATCATATCTTAAAGCTTCTCTCTCTTCTGCACCAAAATATTTTACTGTTTCAAAATTTAACAAACTATCAATTGCTTTTTGATTAGCATCAGTATCTTTGTCATTCATTTCCTTACGTACTTTTACACGCCATTCTGTAACAGAAAAAGTAAACCAAATATAAAGTACAATCGTGACCAAAACGATTGCCATATATGCAAAACCAAATTCTAGGTAAAAAATACCAGCAACAATTAGTAATTTGAGTATTAGTGGTCCAATGGAAAAGAGCATAAATCTTAACAGAAACTCAACGCCCTTAACACCACGCTCCATTACTCTGCTTAATCCACCAGTCTTTCTTGTAATGTGGTATCTGAGAGATAAACGGTGCATATGTCGAAAAGTTTCTAAAGCTAATTGGCGCAATGCTCGTTGGCCAACTCGTGCAAATATTACATCTCTTAGTTGGCTAAACCCAACTGATAAAATTCGCATCACACCATAAGCAACAACCATTCCAAGGGCACCCGCAGTAAGCATAAAGATTGTTTGGTTCTCTTCGGCACCTGGTGCGAGAGCATCAACCGATACACCGTAAAAGTATGGAGCAAGTACACCAAGAATCTCTCCCAGAATTAATGCTAGCATTGCTAGAACAACCCTAAATTGTATATCTTTTCGAGATTTTGGCCATAAGTAAGGTAAAACGGCTTTAATTACATTTATTGCCTGACCACGTTTCAGACTTACCGATGAAGTAGTTGGTCTCAATTCATTATATCTCCCTGAAGACATAACATAGTATCATGCATCAACCTTGACCAGTATATTCGTTGTTAATTTATTAAATATTACTTTTCAGGGATCTGAAATACTTGCCCTGGATAAATTAAATCAGGATCTTTAATAGAGTCACGGTTAGCTTCAAATATCTGTACGTATCGCATGCCAAAGCCATACTTCAATTCTGCAAGCTTCCACAGTGTAAATCCAGGCTGAATTGTAGCTTGACCATTTTCCATCTCCAATATTACACGCTGGAAGGGGCTTTCCACTCGATCTACAACTTCACCTTCTTCATTTAGTGCATCTACTCTTAATGTATAAATACCTTCTTCTATGTTAGGGATCTCAAAATTCCATTTGCCATTATTAACTTCACCTAAAACAACAGGCTCATTATCTACATAAATGCGAACCGTTTGTTCAGATGCAGCTCTGCCAGCAAGGACCACATCACCGCTTGCCGTATAGTTAATTGTATCTAATGAAAGAGATTGTATCTGTGGAGCTGCCTCATTTTGATCTTGAACAATAATTTCACCACTCGTTTCAGCAATAACAATTTTTGGGCTTTTATTTTCTTTCTCTTTGTTTGGAATTACTAATACAGTATCTTTTGATTTCATACTATTATCATTAGCATCTTCTAATTGCAGCTCTAAAGGTTTCTCACCTGTTGGAATTGTTGTTAATATTGCAAAAGTACCTGAACCATCCGCTTCAACAACTTCAAGCTCTTTTCCATCCACCAATAATCTTACTTCGCTATTGGGTTTTGCAGAACCTGCGATTATGGCAGATCCATCCTCTTCAACTCTAACTAAATCAAATTTTGGATTGCTCTCATCCAAGTCATCTACTTCAGAAGTTTTATCCTTTTCAACTATTGCAGCCTTGTCCTCTTCAACTACTGCAGCGTTGTCCTCTTTAACTTCAGCTGCTTTATCCTCTTCAACTACTACAGCCTTGTCCTCTTCAACTTCAGCTGCTTTATCCTCTTCAACTACTACAGCCTTGTCCTCTTCAACTTCAGCTGCTTTATCCTCTTCAACTACTACAGCCTTGTCCTCTTCAACTTCAGCTGCTTTATCCTCTTCAACTGTAGTGACTGTATCTGTAACTTTTTTTTCATTGATTATTACTTCTTGAGGAATTTGTTTTACTTGTGATGAGATTTTTTCATCAGAAGTCTCCATTACAATAAAAAACACCGCAAGAATTGCAAAAGCTGCTGCAAAGGAAAGAATAACTTTATCTTCAGAGCTATTACCAAATCTCTTTTTTACACGTGATGATTTCTCTAATTTGAGAATCTCAGTTTTTTTTGCACTCATTATATTTTGCCCCCTTGGCGGTACATACTAATAGTTGTAAGTATTACTAATGAATTTACAACGCAAAAAATCTATATGTGTCTATTGCGCACACCGTGATGGAGCAAAGCCAAGCTATTTACAAGCAGCCCAAGATACTGGTGAAATGATAGCCCGTCATAACATGCGTTTAGTTTATGGGGCAGGAAGCGTTGGCTTAATGGGAAAAGTGGCAAATTCTGCTCAATCAGGCAATGCAGAAGTTTTTGGCGTTATACCAGAACATTTACTAGACTTAGAGATTGGCAAAGATGACATAGACAGTTTTATAGTAACTGAAAATATGCATGAGCGAAAAAAAATTATGGTATTGAACTCAGATGCTTTTATTCTTTTGCCAGGTGGTTTTGGAAGCTTAGATGAATTTTTTGAATTAATAACATGGCGCCAGTTAGGATTGCATAACAAACCTTGCTTTATTTTTAATGTAAATGGGTATTGGAACTCACTCTTACAATTAATTGATAATCAGATATCAGAAGGATTTGTTCTATCAAATAATAAAAAATTTTTCTCTGTTGTGGAGAATATTGATGAGCTTGAAACTAAATTAATTCAATCTCTCTCTTGACGTATTGAATAGTATGAATAAATTCCCAAAGCTGTCCAAATTAAACTAAATGCTATCAGATGCACCCTACCTACCGGCTCCATGAAAATAAGCGTAGCCAACAAAAACTGAAGAGTAGGGTTTACATATTGAACTAAACCAACAGTTGCCAACTTTAATCTTTCCATCGCAAATGCCATTAAAATTAAAGGAACCCCAGTCAGGATACCAGTAAACATTAAGGCAATACTCACTTTAATATTACTTCCAAAGAAACCACCATCTCGACCCACAATTCCTTGCCATCCAAATATATGCGTTCCCACCAACCATATTAATGCTAACGGAAGTAAAAAACCTACTTCCCAAAAAACAGACCTCATAGGTCCAATTGTTAATGGCTTCTTTACTAATCCATATAGTCCAAATGTAATAGCTAAGCTAATAGCTATGTATGGAAATTCACCAACACCAAAACTTAATAATATTACAGCAATAACTGCTAAACTAATTGCAAACCATTGAGACAAACTCAATCTTTCGCCTAAAAAAATTGCTCCAAATGCAACAGCTACTAATGGAAAAATATAATAACCTAAACTTGATTGAGCAACTTTTCCGATTTGAACGGCATAAATAAAGAAAAACCAATTAATACTTATAAAAATAGCAGCAAAACATACACGCAATGTTGCTTCCTTGGGAATTATTATCAATTTCCTTCTTGCCAATAATATAGCACCAATAAATACAGCAGTCCAAATGGTTCGATGTGAAAGGACTTCTAATGGTGGCACCTGCGAAATATAATTATAATAAAACGCAGAGATGCCCCAAATAAAACAGGCTAAAAACATAGCCAAAACACCTGTAGTTTCTC
>Ga0209304_1001800_pt1 | contig 12378 bp, 10 predicted proteins | sample COGITO_mtgs_1004_4_FD_184789 | JGI IMG/M metagenome (GOLD analysis project Ga0209304, IMG submission 184789) | Pelagic marine microbial communities from North Sea - COGITO_mtgs_100423 (SPAdes) (version 2) | ecosystem: Environmental > Aquatic > Marine > Epipelagic ...
TTAGTTTCAGGAGTTTGAGGAGTTAGTTATGAATAAAAGTTTTTTAAAATTACTGCAGTCATTCGCAGGCGTAGCACTGTTATCGATGGCCAGTTTTTCGATGGCAGCACCCTATGATTTTGATTATGATTTTGATGATGGCGATCTAGAAAAAGGTGGTCAACCATTAAATTTTGGTGATCTCAATGTCTATGGTTATTATCAAGATGGCTCTGGTTATCATGGTGCCAATGCCTACTTAGATGCTGATGGCTCTGCCACACCTGGTCGCGCTGGGTTGGGTGTATGTAAGGTTCTTTCTAGTAAGGTTCAAACAGGAACCGGCAATAAGTGTGATCCAAGTAGTGATGACAACCTTCAGGTTGACGAAGTGCTTGAGTTTGTCTTTGATGCATCTAAGGGGATCGCTAATGTGGGCATAAATGGCCCTCACCAGGATGCAAATGGTGAGTGGATTACTATTTGGACTGACACTGGCGGTTGGGATTCACTTCAGGTTATCTCAGACAAGATTACACTGGGCTTTTACCTAACGACATTGAAGGTTTTTGGGCAGGGCGTTTTTGATAACTACCGTGGTAGCTCAACTGATCTTTATGTAGCTGGAATTAACGAGGTGCCAATTCCTGCTGCGGCTTGGTTATTTGGTTCAGCTCTCCTAGGTCTTACAGGATTGCGTCGCCGTAAAGTTGCCGCTTAAATAAGTATCTAGGCGAATAACTGTAAATAAAAAAACCCCAGCATGGCTGGGGTTTTTTTATTGCTGTTTAAAAAGGGTTGTTTAAAAAGGTCTTTGAAATAACCTGATTCGATTATTTGTTCATCATCTTGTCAACGGACTCAGATAGATCCTCTTCAGCGTCGTCAGACATATCTTCCATCATTTCATCCATGCTGTCAGAAGCCTCATCAATCACCTCTTCAATGGTTTCCATGGCATCTTCGCTTGCCTCTTCAACAGTATCCATCATGCTTGACTGTTCGACGGCAGCAGCATCGTCGGCCGGTGTGTCACCATTATCGCAGGCGCTTAACCCCAAAGTTGCCATAGCGGCAATAAGTAAAACTTGGTACTTCTTCATATCCCTACTCCTAACCAGATTATTTGAATTATGCGAGAAAAATGTTGCTCCAATAAAGCATAGTCCAAGGCCGTTAATAGTGAAGTGTAATCATGATTTTTTTTTGTAGACGGCTGATGTAGATGGTTAAGTTTCAATTTAACCATTAATGCAGCTTTATTAAGCTAATATTGTGTGGAATGGGTTGCCGATTCAAAGGTGCTGTGGCAAACTTCACGCCGCTTTAATCAGGGGCTCATGGCAAATGGGTGAGTCCAGTGTAATTCAAGGATTAAAAGCCCATATTTTTGCGAGTGTGGCGGAATTGGTAGACGCGCTAGATTTAGGTTCTAGTGTCTTAGGATGTGAGAGTTCGAGTCTCTCCACTCGCACCATTTATTATCTAGTTTGATCAAGAGGAAAATCCATGCAGGTTTCCATCGAATCGAGCACAGGTCTAGAGCGTCAGCTTAAGATAGGTGTTCCTGCCGACCGTATTGAAAAAGAAGTTACTGAGCGTCTTCAAAAAGCGACCAAGACAGTGAAAATCGCTGGCTTTCGTAAAGGCAAGGTACCTTTAAAAGTTGTTAAACAACAATATGGCAAAGGTGTTCGCCAGGAAGTCGTTGGTGAAGTGGTAAATTCGAGCTTCTACGAAGCGATCAAGCAAGAAGATTTACAGCCAGTAGGTCAGCCGCGTATTGATGACGTTACTGATGTCGAAGGCCAAGACCTCGAGTATGTTGCGGTTTTTGAAGTCTATCCAGAGGTTGCCCTAGCCGATATCAGTAAAGTTGCTATTGCGCGTCCGGTAACAGACCTCAATGACTCTGACGTCGAAACGATGATCGAAGTACTGCGCAATCAGCAGGCGAGCTTTGAAGTGGCTGAAAAGGCTGCTGAAGACGGCGATCAGGTTAATATCGATTTTGTTGGCACCCAAAAGAAGGTTGAATTCCCCGGTGGAAGTGCAGAAGGCCAGGATTTGATTCTAGGCTCAAACAGCATGATCCCTGGATTTGAGGATGGACTTGTTGGCGTTAGTGCTGGTGATGAAACTGTTCTTAAATTGAAATTCCCTAAAGATTATCACGCTGAAGAGCTTAAAGGTAAGGCTGTACAGTTCGCCGTTAAGGTGAACTCTGTAGCTGCAAAGCAGATGCCTGAAATGGATGACGAGTTTTTCAAGCTCTACGGTGTCAGTGAAGGCGGCGTAGAAAAATTCCGCGAAGATGTTCGCAATAATATGGAACGTGAACTGCGCAATGCTATTCGCAACAAGGTAAAGAACCGCGTAATGGATCAATTGTTTGATCTCAACAAGGTTGAGTTGCCTAAAGTTCTGGTTGCAAACGAAATTACTCAGCTCAAGCAGCAGATGATTCAACAGTTTGGCGGTGGTCAGCAGTTCGATCCAAGCATGCTGCCCGATGATATGTTCACTGCGAAGGCCGAGCGCCGAGCTGCGTTGGGTGTCATCGTCTCTGAAGTGGTCAAAGTTGAGAAACTTACGCCCGATGAAGATCGCGTGCGTGAAAGAGTTAATGAAATTGCTTCAACTTATGATCAGCCAAAGGAAGTTGTCGACTACTATTATAGTCAGCAGGAGTTATTGAGTTCTGTGGAAGCAGTAGTGTTGGAAGATCAGGTAACAGAGTTGGTACTGTCGAAAGCTAAGGTTTCTGAAGAAGCGCTTTCCTATGAAGAGGCTATCAAGCCAGACCCTGAAGCGGTTGCTTAGGGTCTAACCAGTTACTCAAAGTCTGTTAATGACAATCTCCTGCTGGAGTAGAAGAATTTATGATAGGGCGGTTGAATCCGGTGTTTGGCTGCCCTGCGTATACACCGATAATCTTGAATCGAAGAAAAATACAATAGCGAGGAAGCAATGAATTTTCAGCAATCAAATGTCGGCAGTACCCCTAACGATGTTCAAGCTAGTGGATTAGTACCAATGGTGGTTGAACAAACTTCTCGCGGCGAGAGAGCTTACGATATCTATTCGCGGCTTTTAAAAGAGCGAGTTATCTTTTTGGTTGGCCAAGTTGAAGACCATATGGCCAATCTTATTGTCGCCCAGATGCTATTTCTGGAATCTGAAAATCCAGATAAAGACATTCACCTCTATATCAACTCCCCCGGTGGTTCAGTCACTGCAGGTATGTCTATTTATGACACCATGCAGTTTATCAAGCCAAATGTAAGCACCATGTGCATTGGTCAGGCCGCAAGTATGGGTGCCTTTCTGTTGGCTGCCGGTGCTGAGGGCAAGCGTTTTTGCCTACCCAATTCGAGAACAATGATTCACCAGCCCAGTGGCGGTGCTCAGGGTCAGGCTACTGATATTCATATCCAATCTCAGGAAATCCTCAAGATTAAAGCACGCTTAAACGATCTGATGGCCAAGCATACTGGCCAGCCTGTCGATAAGGTGACGGAAGATACTGAGCGTGATAATTTTATGAGTGCTGAAGAATCTAAGGCCTATGGTCTGGTAGATGACGTGCTGGACAATCGTGGATAGAGGCGCTAGCCTTTCTATGACGGTTATTGAATTTTTATCTTAACTGTTTGTTTTTTTATCAGTTTTGTTAGGTTGCAGGAGATAGGTTATGAGTGATGGTGAGACGTTGGATGAGGGCGGGAAACTGCTTTTCTGTTCGTTCTGTGGCAAGAATCAGAATGAAGTGCGCCGCCTAATTGCCGGCCCTTCGGTTTATATCTGTGACGAATGTGTCGACCTCTGTAACGATATAATCACTGAGGAATCTGTTGTCGCCGACTCAGGTGACAGCAGTGATCGTCTGCCAATCCCCGCGGAAATCAAAGGCAACCTCGACGAGTATGTGATTGGTCAGGAACGCGCCAAAAGAATTTTGTCGGTAGCGGTCTACAATCATTACAAACGTCTTCAGGTTAGCGAAAGCGGTGCCGGTGACTCAAATGTAGAGTTGGGTAAAAGTAATATTCTGCTGATTGGTCCAACGGGTAGTGGTAAAACACTACTAGCTGAGACGCTGGCTCGCATGCTCAATGTTCCCTTTACTATCGCCGATGCAACCACGCTTACAGAAGCGGGTTATGTGGGTGAAGATGTCGAAAACATTATTCAAAAGCTATTGCAGAAATGCGATTACGATGTTGAGAAAGCCCAGCGTGGCATTGTCTACATTGATGAAATCGACAAGATTTCACGCAAGTCTGACAACCCTTCAATTACCCGCGATGTGTCCGGTGAAGGTGTTCAGCAGGCTCTGCTCAAACTGATCGAGGGCACGGTTGCCTCAGTGCCTCCGCAAGGTGGCCGCAAGCATCCCCAGCAGGAATTCCTGCAAGTCGATACTTCTAATATTTTATTTGTCTGTGGCGGTGCCTTTGCCGGACTTGAAAAAGTTATTCGCGAGCGCTCCGAAAAGGGCGGCATCGGCTTTAACGCTGAGGTGACGAGCAAAGATAGTCAGAAATCAATTGGCGAAACCCTGTTGGATGTGCAGCCAAGTGATTTGATCGGCTACGGATTGATTCCAGAGTTTATTGGTCGTCTTCCGGTGGTGGCAACACTTAAAGAGTTGGACCGTGATGCGCTGGTCAATATTTTGATCGAGCCAAAGAATGCTCTCTTTAAGCAGTATCAAGCATTGTTTGAGATGGAGGGCGTCGGTCTCGACCTGCGTTCCGATGCGCTGAACGCAATTGCAGATAAGGCGATTGAACGAAAAACTGGTGCCCGAGGACTGCGATCCATTTTGGAGACTGTGCTGTTGGACACAATGTACAAAATTCCTTCAGAAGAAAATGTCGTCAAAGTGGTTGTCGATGCCGCAGTAATCAATGGTGAAAATGAACCATTGCTGGTCTACGAACAGAATGACCAGAAGCTCGCTTCTGATGAGGCCTAGCTCTTATCTTCGGATTAGGCGCTGTTACAATTTTTTATAAAGCGATTTAAAAGCAGTTCAAAAGGCGACGAGAGTCGCCTTTTTTTCGTCTCTAAAAACCTCTCACCGTCTTTGCGCGTATTAAACAGGCACTATTTACGTTTATGCTTGATCGCAAGGTTGTTTTTAACGTGCGCGTCCCAATATAAAAGACTAATCTACTAATAAGACCGTGTTTTTACGGTGTTCTGAACAGCTTCAGATAATCAGAGGTAATAATGGCTGCTAAACCAATTGAGTCTACAGATACAATCTATCCGCTTTTGCCCTTGCGTGATGTGGTTGTCTATCCGCATATGGTCGTCCCACTTTTTGTTGGTCGAGAGAAATCGATCTTGGCTCTTGAAGACGCCATGGAAAACAACAAGCAGGTTGTGTTGGTTGCGCAGAAAAATCCCGGTGAAGATAATCCCAAAATTGAGGATATTTACACTATTGGTACTCAGGCGACTATTCTTCAAATGCTTAAGTTGCCCGATGGCACCCTAAAAGTTTTGGTTGAAGGCGTTAGTCGAGTCAGCTTGATAAACCCAATTGAAGCCGATATACCGTTTATGCAAACTCAGGCATCAGTTCTTGCCAATGGTGAGTTGGACGAGCGCGAAGCCGATGTACTGATGCGTTCAGCAATCTCCCTGTTTGAGCAATACGTCAACCTGAGTAAAAAGATACCTTCCGAGGTGATAGCTACGGTGAGCGGTATAGAAGATGCCAACCGTCTCGCTGATACCCTTGCTTCGCACATGACGCTGACAATTGAGCAGAAGCAGGATGTTCTTGAGGTTGCCGATCTTACCGAGCGCTTTGAGCACCTGATGGGTTTGATGGAGTCTGAAATTGATCTCTTTCAGATTGAGCAGCGCATCCGTGGTCGCGTTAAAAAGCAGATGGAAAAGAGTCAGCGCGAGTACTACCTTAATGAACAGATGAAGGCGATTCAAAAAGAGCTTGGCGATATAGATGAAGAGGGTTCAGAGCTCGATCAGCTAGAAAAGAAAGTGGCCGACGTCGGTATGCCCAAAGCGGCACTTGAAAAAACCCAGTCAGAAGTCGGCAAGCTAAGGATGATGTCGCCGATGTCTGCGGAAGCCTCAGTGCTGCGCAACTATATTGACTGGATGGTCGGTGTGCCTTGGAAGAAACGCAGCCGTGTTAAGCACGATCTAGTTGCAGCGCAGACCACTCTCGATAAAGACCACCATGGCCTGGAAGAGGTTAAAGAGCGTATTCTAGAATTTCTCGCGGTTCAGCAGCGGGTTAAAAAATTAAAGGGGCCAGTACTCTGTCTAGTAGGGCCTCCGGGTGTGGGTAAAACCTCTCTGGGTGAGTCTATTGCCAGAGCTACCGGCAGATCGTTTGTGCGCATGAGCCTTGGCGGTGTGCGCGATGAAGCGGAAATTCGTGGCCATCGCCGAACCTATATTGGTTCGCTGCCCGGTAAAGTTATTCAAAAGCTATCAAAAGTTAAGGTTAAGAATCCCTTATTCCTGCTCGATGAAATCGACAAGATGGGTATGGATTCTCGCGGTGACCCAGCGTCGGCACTGCTTGAGGTCTTGGATCCAGAGCAAAACCATACCTTTAACGATCACTATTTGGAGGTTGATTACGATCTCTCTGAGGTGATGTTTATCTGTACGGCCAACTCGATGAATATTCCTGAGCCGCTCCTCGACCGCATGGAAGTGATACGTATACCCGGTTATACCGAGGGTGAAAAAGTCGCTATCGCAGAAAAATATCTGGTGCCTAAGCAGCGTTTAGCGAATGGCCTGAAAGATGATGAGCTCGCCATCACTGAAGGTGCCCTGAAAGACACTATCAGATACTACACTCGTGAAGCGGGGGTTCGAGGTCTGGATCGCGATATCGCGAAGATATGCCGCAAAATTGTCACCGAGCATGTTCGTGATGGTAAAGCATCTACAGACTGTGTTGGTTCAGCGCAGTTGGAAAAAATATTGGGAGTCAGACGTTTCGATTACGGCCGTGCTGAAGCAGAGAACCAAATAGGCCAGGTTACAGGCTTGGCCTGGACGCAGGTTGGTGGAGAGTTATTGACCATCGAATCTGCGGCCATACCGGGTAAAGGAAGCGTGATTAAAACCGGTTCTCTGGGCGATGTAATGCAGGAATCTATTCAGGCCGCCCTAACGGTGGTGAGAAGTCGTGCCAAAGCCCTGGGGATCCGTAGAGACTTCCACCAAGAAAATGATTTGCATATTCACGTCCCTGAGGGTGCAACACCAAAAGATGGCCCTTCAGCCGGTGTTGGCATGTGCACGGCACTGGTGTCTGTTTTAACCGGTATTCCGGTTAAAGCTAACGTCGCCATGACCGGTGAAATCACCCTGCGTGGTCAAGTATTAAAGATCGGCGGTCTTAAGGAAAAGCTCCTTGCAGCCCACCGCGGCGGTATTACCACGGTTATTATTCCTGACGATAATGGTAGTGATTTGAAGGAGATACCGGACAATATTAAAGCAGACCTTAAAATTTGTCAGGTGAAGTGGATCGATGAAGTCTTAGCGATAGCGCTGGAGAAAGATCCTGAATCACTGAGTGAAGAAGAGTTTAATCGTAGCAGTGCAACGCCGAATAAAGCGCTTTCTTCCTCTAGACCAAGTACACACTAGTTTTAAAGAAATTGCCTATTTCGTCAAACGGAGCTTGACCCGCCAAAAGGCTATTGGTATAAAGTGTGCAAGAAAGTGCTTGAGACCAGATAGTTAGCGAGTTTGGTTCATAAAAGCGACTTTCTTTCTGACTAGGAAATACTAAATCTAATAAAAGGGGAATACCGTGAATAAATCTGAACTTATCGACGCAATCGCTGCTGGTGCAGACATTTCTAAAGCTTCTGCTGGACGTGCACTTGATTCAGCTCTTGAAGCAGTAACAGGATCACTGAAAAATGGCGACCAAGTATCGCTGGTTGGCTTTGGTACTTTTTCTGTTAAGCACCGCGCAGCTCGCGCTGGTCGCAACCCACAGACTGGTGCAGAAATCCAGATTAAAGCGGCTAACGTGCCTAGCTTTAAAGCTGGTAAGGCTTTGAAAGACTCTGTAAATTAATTTACAGACAGTCTTTTAGCTTTAGTGAAGGCGCATCGGTGATGCGCCTTTTTTAATATGATTAAAAACAGATGATTACAATCTGTATTGGGGATAGGTATATGTTGGAAAGTTTTAGAGATAATATGAAGGGTATCGCTTTTGCGATTGTAGTTTTGATCGCGATTGTCTTCGCTTTTTCTGGAATTGGCTCGCTATCGATCTCCGGAAGCGCATCGGAAACCGCAGTAGAAGTTAATGGTGAACGAGTTTCGGAATTACAAGTTCAGCAGGCTCTTAGTTCCGAGAAACAGAGAATTCTCAGAGAAAATGAAGGCCTTGATGCAGCGCTGCTTGAAGATGATTTACTCCGACCACAGGTTGTTGAGCAGATTGTTGGACGCAAGTTGTTGTCTCAGGAAGCAAGCTCCGGTGGAATGGCGATCTCTTCGCGAACGACCAGCAAGCTCCTTCTCGACACACCCAATTTCCAAACCGACGGTCGCTTTGACCAAGAATTATATCTCTACAGAGTACGCAACCTGGGTTACACCAGTGCTACCTTCTTGGAGATGATCAAGGAAAACCTCCTGATCGAACAATTTGTCCGTGGTTTTGTAGCCTCTGGTTTCACCACTAGCAATGAGCTAGATATCCTCGCCAGCGTTTTTGAACAGCAGCGTGATTACTACTACCTAACACTGCCACTGCAGCCAGTTAAAGATGCGATCAACGTGACTGATCAGCAAGCAACGGCTTACTACGAAGATAACAAAGCCAATTATCAGGCCGAAGAGCAGGTTGTGGTCGATTATATTGAACTCAGCCCCGCTCAATTTGATGGCGCTGATGCCGTCGGTGAAGAGCAGGTAAAAGCGCGCTTTGATGAACAGGCCCAGTCCATGGAGTCAGCTGTTTCACTGCAAGCGGCGCATATCCTGTTATCAGATCCCGATGCAGCACTGCTCGGTGAAATACAAACCAAACTGGATGCAGGCGAAGATTTTGCCGCATTGGCCAAAGAGTATTCTCAGGATGTTGGTTCAGCCGATTTTGGTGGTGACCTCGGATTCACTTCTGGCGATACCTTCCCGGAAAGCTTTGAAGCGGCACTGGCGGCATTAGAAGTTGGTCAGGTTTCCGCACCGGTTGAAACTGACAGCGGTACTCACCTTATTAAGCTTGTCGATATGCAAGAGACAGTGATTGATTTCTCGACCGAGCGCGCTCGAATTGAACAAGAGCTGGTTGCCGAGTTGCGAAACGAGTGGTTGGTCGAAAAGCTGGCTAACTTGAAAGAGCTTAGCTTTAACGCCGAAAGCCTCAACGAAGTTGCTGAAGATCTGGGCTTAACTGCTCAGGTATCTGCAGCCTTTAGTCGTGCTGGTGCAGCGGGTATTGCTGCCTATCCATCCGTTAAGAAAGCCGCTTTTAGTGCTGAAGTGATCGAAGAGAACTACGCCAGTGAAGTGATTGACCTTGGCGATGATCGCTATGTGGTTTTAAAGCTGAATAAAAGTATTCCCGCCCGTCAAAAAGAGCTGGCTGAAGTTAAAGACTCCGTGGTTGCCGCTATCAGTGCCGAACTCGCCAATGCTCAGCTGGCTGAACAGGGTGATGCTCTATTGGCCCGTGTAGAGGCTGGTGAGACTGTCGAAACTGTCGCTAAGAGCCAAGATCTCGATTGGCAGGTAGTTTTGGATGCCAAGCGCAGCACCGGCAATATTGATGCCGATGTGAAACGCTTTGTATTCCAGCTTCCGGCAACAGCAAGTTCTAACGTGGTCGAAAGCTTTTACACGCGCGCTGGTGACTTCGTCGTGGTGGCAATGACTGAAGTGACCCCAGGCGAAAGCAGTACCTTGAGTAAAGAACAAAAGAACAACTTGCTCTACGCTGGCGCCGCCGCTAACAGCAGCCGCGAGCTACAGGCACTGCAGGCCAATCTGTTGACCGAAGCTAAAGTCGTTAAGTAATTAGTCGATAAATAGACACTGCCAGCAGAGCGATTCCGCAAGCTGGCAGTGTTGTTTTCATAAAAGGTTTTTATAAAAGGTTTTCACAAAAGGCCTTCATAAAAAGCTTTCACAAAAGGCTTGTCATCAAAGGCCAGTCGCCTTAGATTTTGAGACCATCAATAAACAAAGTAAGACGCTGACCAGGTTGCAGTAAATCATTGCGGCCAATCTTGTTCCAACGAGTAATATCCCTGATCGCAAGATCGAACTTACTGGCAATTAACGACAGTGAATCGCCGCGACGTACCCGGTAGGATAGCTTGCGACGATTTTTCGCCGCCACCTCTTCCAGATGGCTGCCCACGACTAGCCGCTCACCCAGGCGAAGGGTGTTGCTGCTGAGCTTATTAATCTTTCGCAGTCGGTTGATACTGGTGTCGTATTGTTTGGCAATTGTCCACAGAGAATCGCCCTGACGAATAGAGTGGTATATGGGTTGCTTAGTGCTGCTCTGACTCAAGGTATTCGATAGGTAATCAATATTGTCTCTCGAGTGAGGAATCAGCAGCACCTGACCAATTTTCAGGTGATCGTCGCGTAAATTATTGCGACTTCTCAGCCAGCTGGTAGGAATATCAAAGCGTGCGGCGATATGCGACAGGGTGTCACCGTTAGCGACTGCGTATTCGGTGTGAGGAACCCAGGTTTTTGGGTCAGTGGTCGCCAGCATATGTTTGAGCGGTTCCGCGGTGCCCACTGGCAACAGCAAGTTGTGTTTACCTTGAGGCGGGGTAATAGCTCGGCGATAAGCGGGATTAAGGCGGGTGAAGTCGCTGACTTCTATGCCCGTCACTTTGACAACATTGTTTAAATCAATCTGTGACTCAATCTCAACCACTTCGAAGAATGGCTCGTTGGGCATGGCGGGCAATTTCACCGCATATTTTTCAGGGTCGCGAATCAGCGTTGCCAGTGCCAGCAGCTGAGGCACATAGTTGCGAGTTTCCCGCGGCAGAGAGATTGACCAAAAATCAGTACCTTTGCCGAGCTTTCGATTGCGTCTAATGGATTTACTGACAAACCCCTGGCCGGAGTTGTAGGCGGCCAATGCCAGCAGCCAGTCATTATCAAAGCGCTTGTTAAGTTGCTTTAGATAAGTAATAGCTGCCTGAGTCGAATAGATAACATCACGTCTGCCGTCGTACCAGCGATCTCGTCGCAGGCCCAGAGACTCACCAGTGGATGGAATAAATTGCCAGAGCCCAACAGCATGGCTGTGGGAATAGGCGAGGGGGTCGTAGGTGCTCTCGACAATCGGTAGCAGAGCAAGCTCAAGGGGCAGGCCGGCTTTATCGAGCTCGTCGGTCACATAGTAAATGTAGGGACGTGCACGGGAAAAAACGGTTTTTAGATAACTTGGGTTGCGCAGGTACCAGTCACGCTGCTTGGTGACGCTGTCAGGCATGCTTTCAGGGGTTAAATTATAGCCTTGGCGAATACGTTGCCACAGGTCTATCACTTCTGGCTCTGGGGTTTCCTCAGCCACGATGGTCATAGCATCTAAACTGGACGGCTCTATGCTAAGCGGCTCCGAGCTAAGCGCGTCCACAATAGCCGCAGATGTCTCTATCTCTTGGCTAACAACCTGTGTGGCGGTGCTGTCTATTGTGCTCTCTATACGCCTCTCTATGCGCCTCTCAGCTGATTCGCCAGTAACCGAAGGGCTGTCACCCTTTTCAGACAAAAGTGCGCAACCGGACAGCAGGGGTACGGTAAAGAGTGCAGTGCTTAAGATAATCACTTGAAGTTGTGGACGCACAGGCTGCAAGTTTTAACCCTTATTCTAATTTGGTGCGCGATTGTATCGGTCAGTCGAGGTTGAAACAATGACCAGGTGCGCAATTATTTTGTGAACTTATCGGCGGCTAGCTCCGTCCTAAACCCAGTTACTCCTGTTCAGATACTGGTTTTTATTCACTTCAGCGAACATAATAAGCCCTAAACACTCAATAACTGTCTACTGGCCAATATGCCCCTAAAGCACATCAGCAATGCCGCCCAGAGTTTCGTCGACCGCTTCAAGGTTGAGGATCTTGCTGGCACCTCTGCTGATCTCAAACTCTGGTTGCAGAGTGATTTTGGCCGCTATCTACAGGCTCAAGAATTAGAGGTTCTTCAGCGCCACTTTGCAGACCTTCCCGGCTACCGCTGTCTACGCCTTGGCCTCAGTGAAAATATCCAAGCTTTAAATTGTTTTAAGCATATACACAGTCTCAGCATGCATCCCGCAGAGCTCAATGGCGCCCATGGGGCGCTGGCAAACTACAGTGAATTGCCGTTGATGTCAGAAACCATCGATGTGATGTT
>Ga0209304_1001806_pt1 | contig 12360 bp, 17 predicted proteins | sample COGITO_mtgs_1004_4_FD_184789 | JGI IMG/M metagenome (GOLD analysis project Ga0209304, IMG submission 184789) | Pelagic marine microbial communities from North Sea - COGITO_mtgs_100423 (SPAdes) (version 2) | ecosystem: Environmental > Aquatic > Marine > Epipelagic ...
CAACGAGGGTGATGTAGTTGACATGGATATGTGTGAGATCGGCGATCTGTTGTTGAAACAGCAAACCGAGTGCTAAAAATCCTAAAGAGGATCCTAAAATTGAAATTGTGGCAGTACTGAGCACTTTGGCTTTGGAAGGTTCTTTATTGAAAAAACGGAAAAAAGCGGTTTCCATTCCATAAGCAAGCACCACGTTAAACAGCACAAAATAGGCAAATACGATAGATACTTCGCCGTAGTCGGAGACGTTTTCTAACACCGATTTATCGGTATGCAAACGCACCAAAAGAAAGCTCAACATTCTGGGAACCACCGTTGCCAGTCCGTAAATGAAGGTTTGTTTATATACTGTTTTTAGGACGCTCACGACTCTCTTATTTTATCCTATAAAAATACACATTTTAACGAACAATCTATAATTGTTGTTTAGCGGTTTTTTGGAGGTGCAGAAGGATAGGCAATCACTTCCCCTTTTTTGAGGTTTGAAATCTTATAATAAAGACGTTTTCCGTTGACACTGTAACTGATAACACACTCGTTTTGAGTGAGCTTAAAAGGAGAGGTGTCTCGTATCAAGACCCGCTTGTTGTTGTATTCGTCTTGTGGATTGGAGCTCATTATGATGTCTTTTTTCTGATTGGTAGAATGTCTAAACCGACCAATAATCAATTTATCTCTTGTTTCTACGGCAGACTTTTCACCTCTAAAATGAAGACTGTCAACGACAATGTTTCCATTTTCTTTGAGGGGTAAAAACACATTGGTCCCCGAGCCGCCTCCTTGAACCCCCGCAACCCAAGAGTTGTAATAGGGTGCTGTGATTCCTAAAGGCGCAGTGGATTGGAATTGTAATACCGGCTCTTGTGAGGTCTTACAATTGACAATGCTTAAAAAAACGAGTCCTAAAATATGGGGGGTAGTGAGTTTCATTTGGATTGAGTTTAGATTTATAAACATACGGATTTTAATTGAGTTTGAAATTAAAGCCTAAAAATACGGCAACCCCTGAAGCCACTGATTCGTTGATGGTGCTATTTTGAGTAGATTTTATACCCTTAAAGACATTCTAAAATTGATAAGAAATTCCCCCATTTAAGATCCCTTTATAACCAAACCCGATTTCTGCGAAGGCCGCTAATTTCTTTCCTACTCGAAAACCAAGCGCTGTCACATGAAATGTAAAATAATTAATTTTATAATCAGTCTTGTTCTTATCTTTAAACTCCAAATTAGCGTCTTCTAAGGTAAATGATGATTTCCCAAAAGCATAGCCTGCACCTAAACCAGAATACATTTGAAATATTGGATTTGAAATGTAGCGGTAATTTGTTTCGATCCCAAAAGAATAGACTGCACTTGAACTTTTCCCTGATTCTTTATTGTCTAAAAATAACTTTCGATTTACGGTTTGGTATGCTAATGAGGCTCCTAACATCCATCGATCCTTTACTGCGTAACCATAGTGAGCCGTATATCCTGTTAATCTACCTCCATCGGAGTAAGTTAATTCTTGTCCAGAAATTACAGTCGTCACTATCGAGGATACAACATCGTCAAGTGCAACTCTAAAGTCCTCAAAAGTTGCGACCCCCAAACTCACATTAATTTCGGATGTTCCTTGAGTTTGCGAAAATGATATGTTTGAAAATAAGATAAGAGAACCAATAATTAATCTTTTGTAGGTATTCATAGTTTTGGATTTGTTTTTCTTCTACAAGTTTTATGCCATAAAAAAAGCCGATTTGAAAAAATTTCTTACTTTGCATTAAGAATTGACTCCCAAATCTATTCTACACCATGAAAATATACACGCACATAGAAAGAATAAAATGCCTTCATTCATTGATCCAAAGGGAAGCAACTGGTACGCCTTTACAATTAGCTGAAAAATTGAATGTTTCTGTTGCCACTGTTTACAGGCTGATCGCTGAATTAAGAGATCGGGGCGCACCCATCCTATATTGTAAACATTCTCAGTGTTATATATATACAGAGGCAGGTTACAATTTTGAGATTTAATTATAAAAAATAGACAATGTCATAAAATGAGATTGAGATGTTTTTATTTTGTAATTGGTTGGTTAGGAAAAGCTTATTGACTAGTGGTCGCCGAAAAACTAAAGAGTAGGCACTAAATAAAATTTATTATGTTGTGAGTAAATTATCATTAGACGCTCTCAAAGAAAGAGCTGGAGCAGTAGCTTCAGAAGAATTATTGAACACCATTTCTGGTGGAACAGCAAACGATTGTCATCCTTGTAGTCACCAAAATGCAGACACTAGTGCACCAGGAGATGGAATGGCTTCTTCGTGGCTAAAACTTGGTAATGCAATAGCCCATTATTTTCAATGTATGTAGATAAGTTAAATAAAAAGATGGTTTTTTATTAAATCATCTTTTTTTTATAAAAACATTTATATGAAATTGTCTTTTAAAATATTGACACTATGCTTACTACTTCCATTTCTAAGTGTTTTGAGTGTCCTTTTAAGTGTTCATTTTGGCAATGAAAACATAAAAACAACAAATTTATTATCTTATTTCGGGGTTATAATTTCTCATATTATTGTGTTCTATATAGCTTTTAAAATAAATATTTTTAAATTAGAAAGTAACAAAATCAGTTTCAATGAAATCCTTTTTTCCCTTGGTATAAGTGTAGTGTTGTTTTTTAGTTACTATTCAGAATTTCATCTTTTTAAACCATTAGAAAAACCAACCTTTGATTTTTCAAGGCTTATTTATGTTTTATTTGCGGTTCCAATTATAGAAGAGATTTTTAATAAAAAAATTGTCTTTAAAAACCTTTTGCAACTTAAGTTAAAGCCATATTTGGCTATTTTACTGTCAGCATCATATTTTGCTATATCTCATCTACCTGATATTTATATTACCCATTTTGTGTTTGGATTGGTAACTACTTTTATTTATTTCAGAAATAAAAATTTAATTCAGACGATTCTAATTCACTCATTTTATAATATGTCGATAATTGTGTTTAATTTAATTTAAGGATTAAAAAAAATGAAAAATAGAGACGAAATTATTAATACCATTAAACTGTTATTATATAAAGAGAATACAAGTGTTTTTAAAAAACTAAATTTTGATGATGATGAAGTTTTTTTAGAGCCATTATTATTTGCTTATTTTAACTCAAAAAGCTACAATTCGTACCCTAAAGAAGCTCTAGAGGAGATGCTACAGGGCTATTTTATAAAAAAAGAAGAAATTAACCCATTCATACAGTAGGGATGGGATAGCTTATGTGCCAAATATTGGATATTTTAAAGTTAATGAATCTATTCCATTTGAGAAAATAAAATTCATAGCACATACCAACATTGAACTGATACAATACCCTATAATCTACTTGAAATATATTTTCAGAGATTTTAATGAACAGCCAATTGAGGAACGTAAAATAACTATATCAAAGGAATTAGTAGAAGTTCACGAAGAGTCCTTAACAATTGCCTTGTCATATATAAAAAAATACTCCTCCAATCATTATAATTTAATTGAACAATGTTGTAAAAAAATACTCCTATTTAAAACAGACCCAAAAAATACAAATTCATTTGCTACTATTAATGCCCATGGCATGGCTTTTTTAAATGTATTTCAAAAAGAGTATGATGAAGTTTTTTTTGTGGATGACATTGCGCATCAAACCGGTCATATTATTATGACCACTATTACCTTTAAAAGAAAAGACTATTTTCTAATTGATGAAAATTTAAATATTAAAAGCATCGTAAACAACCCCAAAGAATATAGAAGTTTCTATATTCTTTTTCATGCCCTATATACGTACTACACCACTATTCTCTGTTTAGATAATTGTATTTCTAATAACTGTTTTGATAAGCGACAAGCACATGAAGCAATAGGGAGAATTGGCTTTTATTTAGTAAAATACAACTTAGATATAAACACTTTTAATAATGTTATAAAACACTATGGTGGTATAGAAAAGGTGTTAACTAAAAACAGTATTTCTGTTTTTGAAACGATCAGTGATATGTGTGTTAGAAGTTGCAAAAAATATGGCTATACGTTTACAGAATTTTCATACCGAAATCAACCCTATAATTTTACTTACAAAGAATTCACCAAATTAAACCCACTCAAAACTAATGAATAAATTAACACTAATTATCCTGTCCTTTATTTTTATGCAATGTGAAGGGCAAAAGGATTCTCATACTGAAACCGCAAAAGAAAAAGAATTACGACAAGAAGGACTCATTGAAAAATATGTTTACAATTGTGCTGAAAAATTCAACTATAATTATCAGATGCAGGAGTGGCAAAATTGCTTAGATGAGGGAATCAAAGTCGATAGTACTGTCGCTTATTTTTGGCAGCAAAAAGCAATGCCTTATTTTAAAGCAAGAAAGTATGAAGTTGGTATGGAGTATTTAGATAAAGCCGTTTTTTATAAGCCAGAACGCTGGTTAAGCTATAGAGCATTTATCAAGTGTATTTTTTCTAAACAGTATAAAGAAGCTCTTAAAGATTTTGAGTTATGTGTTCAAATGGAGGGCTATAGTTATGTGCAAGATCATACCTATCAATTTCATATTGCACTGTGTTATTTACAATTAAATGAATATAAAAAGGCAGAAGCTATTTTTAAAACGGACATTATAGCGCAAGAAAAACAATGGGGCGAGGCTCATTTTTTAGACATATTCTATTATGGAATAAGTCTATACGAACAAGGGATGTGGGAGGACGCTATATTTCAGTTTGATAAATCCCTTGAACAGTACCCTAATTTTTCCGATGCGAAATATTATAAAGCAATTTGCTTGATGCGTTTGGAAAAATATAAAGAATCAAAAACAACTATGGAAGCGGCTAAACGCGATGCTCAACTGGGCAATACTATAAATGAAGCCAACGAAATTTATGAACCCTATCCTTATCAAGTACGATGGTGAAATCTAAATCGTTATCTTACTTTGCATTAAGAATTGATCCCAAATCTATTCTACGTCATGAAAACCGTATATCTCTTATTTTTAATTTTCCCTTCCCTTTGTCTCTCTCAAGGTGAAGCGAATCAAAGCGTGTTTACGAACACAACCACCTTAGAGATTTTTGCCAATAAAGAAAGTAATTACTCCAACCAAGCCATCGTTGTCAATGAAGGATTTGGTATTGAATTAAGTACATTCAATGGTGTATTTGTTTTTAAGACGCTCAGTATTTCTCTGGGGGTTGGCATCGCTTTTAATGTTAAAGACGACTATAAGTCCATCCCAATTGTTGGAGATGTAAAATGGTATTTGAAAGAATATGGGATCAACAGTCCTTATGTTTTATTAAACGCAGGGAAAAGCTTGAATATAAGTGGATTCTCAAAAGGATACAGCTCAAAATTAGGGATTGGCTATACTTTTGAAAGTGATTATCGTGTTCAATATGTGGTTGAAGCCTTTGTGAAAAGCAAGGAGTTTTTAATGATCGAGGAAACAAATTCAAATTATCTCATCTCTAGTATCGGACTGTCACTAGGGTTTAAATTATAACTAAAATACAAACACATGAAACATCTATATCTAATACTTTCTGTAATTCTATTTTCAGTTACAACAGAAGCACAAAAAAATGCCAGTGTTGAAAAATCAATTAATGGAATTCAAACAGGGTTTTTCGGTGTTTGGATTCATAATGAAACAAGACTGTCCAATAGCATCGCTTTAAGAAGTGAAATAGGCTTAGATACCGGTCTTTTTGGAGGTGATTATTATAAGAATGTAAATTTTATTTTGTTTCCAACGTTGAATTTAGAACCTCGGTTCTATTACAATTTGAATAAACGCTTCAATAACGACCAATCGATTTTAAAGAACTCAGGGAATTTCTTAAGTTTAAAATTAAATTACACCCCTGATGCGTTTGTGATTTCAAGTATTGAAAGTGTTTCTATAGCTGAAATTTTTTCATTAATCCCTAAGTGGGGAATTAAGAGAACTGTTGGGAACCATTTCACTTATGAGTTGGGCATTGGAATTGGTTTTAGAAAGTATTTCTTAAAACAATATGGATTTACTTCTAATAAAACTGAAACGGCTTTGGACCTCCATTTAAGGGTTGGGTATACTTTTTAATGTTCGTTATAAACAAAACATGGGAAGCTGAAACGAGTTCAGCTTGACAAGTACAAGGCTTTTTAGGCGACTTGTTTATAAGTATAAATTAAACCACTAGCCATTCAAAGCTTCCGCCCCACCAACAATTTCTAAAATCTCATTGGTAATGGATGCTTGACGTGCTTTGTTGTACGTCAATTTAAGCTGATCTCTGAGCTCCGTAGCATTGTCGGTTGCTTTGTGCATCGCAGTCATTCGGGCGCCGTGCTCGCTTGCAAAACTGTCACGTATGGACTTGTACAATTGTGTCTTTAACGACTTTGGAATTAAGGTCTCTACAATCTCTTCTTTAGACGGTTCAAAAATATAATCGAGGTTTGCATTGGTATCGCCTTCTAAGGGCTCAATTGGCAAAAACTGCTCGGTCATGATTTCTTGAGTCGCTGCATTTTTGAATTTATTATAAATAACTTCAATTTTGTCAAATGCTTTGGATTCAAATTGCTCCATGAGCATCTCTGCAATTGCAGCAACATTGTCAAATGTTAAATCGTCATAAACAGGACTCTGATTGGAAATGATCTCAAAGTTTTTTGAGAGGGCGTCATTCGCTTTTTTTCCAATGGCTACAACAGAGACATTGGCATCGTAACTTTCCGCTACTGCCGTTGCTCTCTTGATAATATTAGAATTGAATGCACCACACAACCCTCTGTTGGAAGTAATGGCTACAATAAGTACGTTTTTGATTTCGCGATGTTCTGAATATTTACTTCCAGAATCAGCGTCCAAAGTGGCACTTAGGTTTTGTAAAAGCTCCGTTAATTTATTAGCATAAGGACGCATCGCTGTGATGGCATCTTGTGCTTTTTTCAACTTAGCAGCCGATACCATTTTCATGGCACTTGTAATCTGCATCGTTGAAGATACGGATGCTATTCTATTTCGGATTTCTTTTAAATTTGCCATGTTTCAAGTTATGAGTGCAGAGTTATGAGTTTTTAATGATTGCTACTAAAATTCTTATTAACTCTTCACACTTATTCATCATTTCTGTTGGAACTTCTCTTCCTGTAGCTTCAAGAATTTCTAACCAATATTTGGTCTCATCAGCTTCCTTTAAAGCAATTCCAAATTTATTTTTAAAGTCCTTTTTACTAACTCCTCTTTGAGCTTCTCTTGTATTGGCTCCAATACTCGTTCCGCTTTTTAGCAATTGAGAAGCTAACTCAAAATCCTTATTTTTTTTTAATTTATCCGTAAAATGAACAATCTCACAAGCAAACTAAAAACTCTTTACTCGTATAGGACTGTTATTTAAAGACATTTTTTTTAAGCTATTAATATGAAGTTAAAGAAATGAGCTTATAACTCTGAACTCATCACTCTAAACTCCTAACTATTTAATCTTTATACTTTCCTGATAATTCTTTTGCAACTGCTGTTAACGTATCTGTAACTTCGTCTGTTAATTTACCTGATTTTAAGGTTGCTAACACATCGCTGTGCTTGGCTCTTAAAAACTCGATGTATTCCGTTTCAAATTCTTTTACTTTGTTGACAGGCACGGCTCTTAACAAGTTTTTAGATCCTGCAAAAATAATTGCAACTTGATCTTCTACTTTGAAAGGATCGTTTTGTGCTTGCTTCAAAATTTCAACGTTACGTCTTCCTTTTTCAATCACATTTAAAGTGACGGCATCTAAATCAGATCCAAACTTAGCAAAGGCTTCCAATTCACGGAATTGAGCCTGGTCTAATTTTAAGGTTCCAGATACTTTTTTCATCGCTTTGATCTGTGCATTTCCACCCACACGAGATACCGAAATACCGACGTTAATTGCTGGACGAACACCAGAATTAAACAAATCACCATCTAAGAAAATCTGACCATCCGTAATCGAAATTACGTTGGTTGGAATATAAGCAGATACATCGCCTGCTTGTGTTTCAATAATTGGAAGGGCTGTTAAAGAACCTCCTCCTTTTACAATTGGCTTTAAGGAGTCTGGTAAGTCGTTCATGTCTTTTGCAATTTCATCGTTGTTGATGACTTTTGCTGCACGCTCTAATAAACGGGAGTGTAAGTAAAATACATCTCCTGGATACGCCTCACGTCCCGGAGGACGACGTAATAAAAGTGATACTTCACGGTAAGCAACGGCTTGTTTTGATAAATCGTCATAGACAATCAATGCTGGACGACCCGTATCTCTGAAAAATTCACCAATAGCGGCGCCTGCAAAGGGTGCATATACTTGCATTGGTGCTGGATCCGAAGCATTTGCTGCGACAATTGTCGTGTATGCTAAGGCTCCTTTTTCTTCCAATGTTTTAGCAATCAATGCCACTGTTGACGCTTTTTGTCCAACAGCTACATAGATACAATATACAGGTTCCCCTGCATCGTAAAATTCTTTTTGATTTAAGATGGTATCAATACAAACGGCCGTTTTACCGGTTTGTCTGTCACCAATCACCAACTCACGTTGTCCACGTCCTACTGGGATCATGGCGTCAATGGATTTGATACCTGTTTGTAAAGGCTCAGTTACAGGCTCACGAAAAATAACCCCGGGTGCTTTACGCTCTAAAGGCATTTCGTAAAGTTTCCCTTCAATAGGGCCTTTACCGTCAATCGGTGCACCAAGTGTATCTACCACACGGCCAACAATTCCTTCACCAACATTGATGGAAGCAATACGTCCGGTACGTTTTACAATAGAACCTTCTTTTATGACGTTAGAAGCGCCTAAAAGTACGATACCAACATTGTCTTCTTCAAGGTTTAATACAATCCCTTCAAGATCGCCTTCAAATTGTACAAGTTCGCCATATTCTGCATTGGAAAGTCCGTATGCACGCACAATACCATCCCCTACAGTTAATACAGTTCCTACCTCATCTAAGGAAGCTGTTGCTTCGAAACCTGAAAGTTGTTGTTTTAAAATTGCTGATATTTCAGCTGCTTTTACTTCTGCCATCTTAATTTATTTTATACCTCTGATTGAATCTCAGTATAGTTTTAGTTAATTGTAAATTTACGTTTTAACGTATTTAATTGATTCGAAACACTCGCATCGTATTGTTGATCTCCAACTCGTAAAATGAACCCACCAAGGATGTTTTCATCTACAGAATTGCTAAGGGTCACTTCCTTTGTGGTTAAGGTTTTAAGCTTTGCCATGACTTTGGCTTCTAATTCAGAAGTCATCGGGATGGCGGTGGTTACAAAGGCATTTTCTTTATTGTTTGCTAGATCGTATAGAATCCCGAATTGGGTAGCTACTTGACCTAGAATATCGACTCTTTTGTTGGTTACAAGAATATTAAACAACGATTTACTTTCTGAACTTACAGAAGGAAATACAGCTTTCAATACATCTGCTTTTTCAGATAGTTTGACCACAGGGCTTTTGAGCGCTGCTTCCAAAGAAGCATTGTCTGCAATTGCTTGACCGATAAGGGTCATATCTGCCTGGACTGCCGCTGCTTGTTTGTTATCTGATGCTAAGCTTAATACGGCTTTTGCATATCTTATTGCTGCTCTTGTTCCTGCCATGATTAATTAGTTTAGGGTAGCGTTTTCCAACATTGATTCCACTAATTTTTCTTGTTTCGCTTTGTCTGAAAGCTCTTCACGAACCACTGCTTCTGCAATAGAAATTGAAAGTTCTGCAACCACTGATTTTAAATCGGCAATAGCGGCTTTCTTTTCAGATTCGATAGCGGCTTGTGCTTGTGCTACTAATTTATTAGCTTCTTCTTTTGCTTCTGTTTTTGCAGATTCAATCATACTGCTTTTTAACTCACGTGCTTCTTTAAGCATGGCTTGACGTTCGGCACGGGCTTCTTGCAAAATACGGTCGTTATCTGCAGTAAGATTCTCCATTTCTTTACGCGCATTTTCAGCAGATGCTAGAGCGGTTTTGATACCTTCTTCACGCTCGCTAACAGCTCCTAAAATTGGATTCCAAGCAAATTTTCTTAAAATCACTAATAGAATAATGAACGTTATTGCCGTCCAAAATACCAATCCAAATTCCGGTGTAATTAAATCCATTTCTTTGTTTTTTTTAAATAACTTAAATTTAAAAAATACTGAAGCAACCAACCGTCACTTCAGTATTCTTTGTGTTTTTACCCTTGTAAAAAAGCAACAACAACTCCAAAGAGTGCTACCGCCTCTACGAAGGCTGCTAAAATTAATGCAGAAGATTGAATTTTTCCGTGCATTTCTGGTTGACGTGCCATAGCATCCATGGCAGATCCACCAATTTTACCAATACCAACACCAGCTCCAATAGCTGCTAAACCAGCTCCAATAGCTGCAATTCCTGTAATAGTAGTCATAGTTATAAATTTAAATTAATTAATGTTCTTCTTCTGTTGCCATTCCAAAATAGAGGGCTGACAATATTGTAAATATATACGCTTGTATTGCTGTAACAATAATTTCGATTACTGTAATAAATAACGAAAACGCTACAGAGACGGGAGCAATCGCAACCGACTTAAATACAAATATTAATGACATCAATGCCAATATGATAACGTGTCCTGCTGTAATGTTGGCAAACAAACGAATCATTAACGAGATTGGTTTGACGAACATTCCAATAATCTCAATAGGCATTAAAAATATTTTCATTGGCACAGGAACTCCTGGCATCCAAAAGATGTGTTTCCAGTAATTTTTGTTACCACTAAACGTTGTAATTATAAATGTAAACATTGCGAGTGTAAACGTAAAGGCTATGTTACCACTTAAGTTGGCTCCATTTAAAATTGGAATCAACCCAAAAATGTTATTGATCCAAATAAAGAAAAAGATGGTTAACAAATAAGGCATGTACTTTTTATACTTGTGCTCACCAATCATTGGTTTGCCAATTTCATCTCTTACAAATACAATTAAGGGCTCCATAAATCCAGCAATCCCTGTTGGGACACCATCTTTAGACTTTTTGTAGCTTCTTGCAGTTGTTAAGAATATCAATAATAGCAGTGCCACAGAAACCCACATCATAAATACGTTTCTGGTAATTGAAAAATTTAGAGGTTTATGTGCATTTGTTGGGTGGTGTTCTGCATCATAAGCGACGGCAGTAGCGCCGGCCTCTAATTGATAAATTTTTTCGTGTAATTTAACAAAGCTCCCACCGTTTGCTTGCACAATTGTTTTACCTTCATCATCATGGTGAAATTGACTTGAAGAAAATGTTGTTATCCCATTGTCTGTCCACAATATAATTGGTAATGATAGTGATACAGGGGTTCCTTTCCAGTCCCATAAATGAAACTCATGCGCATCCTTTACGTGATGTAAAATCATCGCTTTTGGATCAAAAGGCGCATCATCTTGAGTTGGTTCGTTTTCCTTGGCAAAACCCACAAAAGAAATTGCTAAAAATAATGTTGAGAATAATACGGTTCTAAAGGAGTTCAATACGCTGCTTTTAATTAAAAATACCTTGATTAATTTTGCTGCAAATGTACACACATTTAATGAAATGACAAATAATATTTAAATGATTATTTGTCGCCTTTTGGAGTGGTATCAAGTGGTTCGTTTTTTTGAAGAAATTCCGTCACAGAATACACTTCAAAAGCCAATAAAATAAAATATGGAACGAAAAAGTTCGTTAAATCATATCCTTGTTGTTCAGGCTTAGATAAAAGCCATGGCAATAGAAAAACAATAACTAGAATCATTTTTAAAAGCATCCCAAGCATAAAGACATTAAACACTTCTGTTTTTCCTATGGAGTCGCGGTAATTTATGAAAGAATAAATCAACAAAACGGTCACCACATGAAATAAATAAATATGCCAGAGTGGGAAAAAAAGTAAGATATCTTGTGCGAAATGGTAATTTAGATAGCTATGCACTCCAAAGAGCAATATACTTATTACCGACAATTTAATGAGAAAGTCTAATTCTCTTTTTTTAAAGAGTGTATTCATTTATTTATCATCTTTTGAAGCCGAAATAACACGTCTTATCACAAAATAAATTGATAGGATTACTGAAAATAAAGTGCCTATTAACGTAAAAAGATTAGTGTCGTTAGGGTGTTTTTCATCGAGCTTGACCCCTACAAATGTCCCTACAGCAATGATTGCTGCCATCTGAACACCTATCGCAGATAGAATTCCGAGTTGTTTAAGCGGATTGTCCACTTTTTGAATTGTTTTGAGATGTGTCTACTTTTGTTTCGTTTTTCAATTCTTTTACAGAACCTTTCATAAGAC
>Ga0209304_1001809_pt1 | contig 12354 bp, 16 predicted proteins | sample COGITO_mtgs_1004_4_FD_184789 | JGI IMG/M metagenome (GOLD analysis project Ga0209304, IMG submission 184789) | Pelagic marine microbial communities from North Sea - COGITO_mtgs_100423 (SPAdes) (version 2) | ecosystem: Environmental > Aquatic > Marine > Epipelagic ...
CAAATACCACGGGTCACTGTCGCCTGAGCTTCAGACATACCCAGAAGTTCTCTTCTGCGTTCTATCTCTTTATCTAACTTCTCAAAGGCATCCTCTGATGGGCCAGAAGTTTTAGTAATTGGAACTGGACTTGGTTTAGGTGCAGACAGGATCGTCTTAGCTAAGGCCAGAGCTTCTAAAGTCTCCATCGCTGTGGCAAAAGTAAGGCTGGCTGCCGCAAGAGCCGCAGTGTCTTCAGTTAATTCAGCCATAGCTTTAGCTGTCTCATACATAGCAGTTACCTTGAGCTTTTCACCAGCGAGGAATCCTGCAACTTCCTTATCCTTGCCTTCTTCAAGAGCTTTAATTTGAGCGTTAGCTATAACTAACTGGTCTTCATAACTTTTACCAGCGTTAGATAAACGCGCTTGTGCCTTTTCAGCCGCTTCAGCAATCTTATCCTGTGAGTCAAGTCTAGCCTCATACAATTTATTCAAGGCCGACTCAGCTTCTAACAAACCTTCTTCCGTACCTAGTATGTCTTTGTAGGTAGAGAGAGTTGTTTCCTTTACGGTCTGGGTTTCTTGCATTCTAAGAAGGCTCTCACCGAGATTCTTAATTAATGCTTCTTCTTCTTTACTTATACTACCGTTAACTTCAGATAGTGATACAGCTACATTAAGCAACCTTTGTGTAGCTACGATCTGACCCTCAATGTTACCTTCAGATTCAGAAAGGGCGGTTTGTGCGTTTAGAAACTCTGCTGTAAGGATACGTGCTTCTTTACGTGCTGTCTTCGCAGCCCTACCAAAGGCCATAAAGATATTTACGTCAAAGAAATCAGCTATTCCCCCACGTTTTTCACCATCTCCCGCCACTCTATATAAGTCTGTTAGTGAGGACGCTAATTCGTCAATACCACGTTGGGCTTCATTTTCAGCTATACTTCGCAGAAGAGCAAGGGTGCTTTTAATCTGAACGGAAGCTGTACCAAAGCTGTCTTCAAGTTCCTTGTTTGACATAGCTGCGGCTTTATTAGCATCTGATAGGTCTCCAAGAAGGCTTGAGGTATCTTCAAGAATCTCTTGAAATTCCCTAACTTCATCTCCAGCAGTTAGCATCTTGTAAGCCATACCACCTACAGCAGCGCCGATGGCAATGACAGCACCAATTACAGCACCTTGAGGGCCAAACACACCCGCAAACTGAGAGCCTTGTTGACCAAATGCAGTGAAGAAGCTAGTGCCACCTTGAAGCTGAACTACGAAATCCTGTAGTTGGTAACCACCTTGCTGTAGCTGCATGTTAAAGGTGTTCATCTTCTTGCCGCCATGCTTAGCAACAGCTCCGAACTGGTTCATACCTCTAGTTGTGCTAGAGATAGACTTACCAGCTTGCTTACTGGTACGACCAACAGAATCTACAGAGCCTTCTAGTCGTTTAACATCATTAGATGCCTCTACAACATCAGAAGAGTCTACTATAATCTTAATATCAGCCATTTGTCACCCTTAAATATTGTGAGTCTACTCTTTTTATAGCCTCGATCTCCCAAGGTAAAATAGACGCACCTGTTAATTCTTTCCAAGCCTTTATCTGCTCATAACTTATGGGGGCAGGGCCATTGAAACCTGAACTTCTCGAAGAGTTCAAACTAATAAAGGCAGACCAAACATGGGATAGTAACATCGGGAAGGGTGTCGGGGGTTCCAATGCTTCTACTCTACGTCCAGTCTGCCTTTCTACTTGTTCAAGATGTTCTCGTTCTGTAGTTCCGTTTTGATCAGTCTTATTAAGTTTGAACTGGTGTTCAGACCAGTCCACAAGACTTTGGATCAGCCCTTCGTAAAATCCATAGAGTCAGACACCTCTTCCTCAATCTGGTTCTTAATCCAGAACACTTCATCGTAAATGCTCTTAGCTTTAGCGACAGTAAGTTTAGGTTTCTCTCCACCAAAGGTAATATTCCAAGCCTTCGTAACTTTAGATAGAACCTCCAGCGTAGCCTCTTCGATGTCGGAGTAGTCTACGTCTTGTGACTTGCTCTTCTGGGCTTTCTTTAGTCGCTTACTGATTTGCTCGTGTTGAGCTTTCTTATACTCTTTAGAGTGGGGCGCAAGGACTGTAACCGTCATGTCCGTACCATCATCATTCTTGAGTACATCACCTGTAGTTGGGTGCTTAATTGTGACGATAACGTCATCTAAATTAGGTGTCAGGTCTTTTAAATCCATGGGGTTTCCTTTTCGGGGGGAGTTATGTCGGGTGATTAAGTGTGGAGACCCCGACCCGACTCAGAGCCTCCACGTACCTACGTAGGTATTAGTTTATGCTGGGCGTGTAATCTTAAGGTTAGTACCTTCTGTCGAATCGTATAGTGCTACGAAAGACATGGAGATCATACGGCTAGTTGGGCCATCGACACCAACATCAGCAGAGTTAATTTTAACTTTAGGGAACTGGAACGTGTAGGCATTAGCACCTGTAGGATCGTTTACAGACACTTCAATCTCAGTTTCAGTCTCATTCAAGAAGCGGTTAATCATAGTTTCATCTTCGAAGTACACAGTCATAGTGCCTTCAACTTCTGCACGACCATACTCAAGGGAAGGTGCGCTATCATCGCCAATGACGAATGTAGGTGCATAAGCGTTATTTAGTGTGAAGTCTAAAGCAGTTACGATAGCCACTGTAGTGGCACCAGCTACGTTACCAATAGCGATATCACCAGAGTAAGCATCAAATGGTGCAGCACCAGAGGCAGCATCTTGTGTCTTCTCTGTGGCACTCAAGGACATGTCTTTGCCTACCATACCAAAGGTTGTCGTAACCATCTGATTAGGGGCGAGGGAAATAGCCAGACTTGATACTGAACAACCTGTGAACAGACGAGCTTGGTCGATGTCAGCAGCGTAGTCTTCGATAGAGAAGAACTTAGGTGTAGTGCCAACCTTAAGCGTAACTGTGTCCCATACGTTCAACATAGCTGACTCAAGGAATGTGTCAAAATCAGCATCACGTAGATCAACTACGATATCACCAGCTACTTGACGGTTGCCGTGGCGATCAACACGTGGCATACGATCAGCCTCAATGTCTGTGCCTGCTACACGATCTTTAGTTAGGTTCAAAGAGTGAGTGCTGAAGGGAAGGTTAGCGAAGTTACCAGCAGGTGTCGTACCGAAAGTTGATTCAGTGATAAACGACAGACTGGAGCGTGAGCCTTGTGAAAAAGCCATATTGTATTCTCCTATTGGAAGTTATTTGTAAATGTACCATCCGATATTAATCGGAACAAAGTACCAAGGGCTGTCTAATAGGCCCTGCTGTCTTTCAGCATAATCTATAGACACTTTTATTGTTTCTGCATCTGAGTTAGTAAAGGAGATGTCAGTAGTGGCAGCGAAAGCATCTACAACTAGGTTTACATAGTCATCAGCTTCCTTTGGCCCTTTCCCCTCTGGAGAGAAGACCGTCACGTTAAAGAGACCTTGGTACCTTAGCTGTGGATTTAAGCCCCGTACAGCGGGTCTAGTTAATGTTGGCAGGTACTGAACCCTAAAGAAGCTAGTACCTGTTGTTGGTTGAAAGGCTACGTTCTCGTAGGCTATGTCTGGGATGCCTGCAGTTGAAGCTAAGTGGCTCTCAAGTGCAGCTCTGATGTCGTTGCTAATACTAGCCATGTAAGTTCCTTATCTTTGCAAAGACTTGATAACCACCAGACATTACTGATCTAGCCCAAGTCTTACCTGTACCGTCAGGGGCATTTTTGCCATGCTCTACAGCTTCTGCGTGAGGTGATCCATTCCTAAAAACAAAGCTAGGGTTTTTCAGAGGTTCTAACTTGTCTATGTCGGACACCAACTGAGTGTAGCCTAAGTCTTTCATAGATTGTTCGTTTTGATATTTAGGTTTATTGTCAGAGGATTTACCTCTTGGTCGTCCAGCCCCAGTGGAAATTGAGAAGGAGGTAACGTAAGAGCCAGTATCTACGGGCGATAAATTAACCGCGTCACGAGACATTCTCATTAGCTTACTTTTAATAGCATCTTCGATATCAACTTCAAGACGTTCCATCTTCTTATAGAAAGAGGGAGCTACTTGAACCGTTTTGCTTTTGGCAGCCATGTGTTATTCTCCTACGTCACAGATATATCCCATTGCAACACCATTAGAGAATATGGACATAACAGAATTAATCTTTACTGTATCACCACTACCAATTATTAGGTCTTCAAAGTCAGGTATAGCGGCTAAGTCTAACGCAGGGATAACACACTTACGAGACCCACGAACAACCTCATCGTTACCTGCAGGAACACCTGCGTTATAATTATATAGGTATGCGGTAATGGAATAATCAGTTGTAGTTTGACTTATATCACCTGTAGCGGGGTCATATGCACCCGCAGTAGTAATTTTACGTAGCGTGAGGGTTTCACCGAAGTCTTGTACGAGGTTAAGCAGGTCAAAGGAGTGAAATGACATATGTTACTCCTATTCGTATTCAGGGGTTTGATAGTTAGGTGGGTTCTTAAATCGGTCTCTGCGGAAAGAGCCTTCTATACGGTTTGTATCAGCTCTAACAGCCTCAATACCACTTTTAGTGATACCACCAGCTAAAACACCCACAGCCGCACCTGAAGTCTTACCTTGATACTCAAGCTCATCTGCTAAGGTCTTATACTGCTTTGCTAAGTCTGAGTAATCAGCCTTAAGAGCGCCACTGATTTCTGTGTTTACTTGTCGAGAGTATTTAGAAGCAATAGCGCGAGCAGTCCAAGCACCAGCGTAGTAAACATTGTCACCACTCTCAGTTAGAGCGAAGGTGATCTCATCGTTATCCTTTTGCTGATCTAAAGTGTTTGTGTCTCCTACTAATAGGCGAACTGTGTTGAGACGACCTGAAGTCGTGGTAGTATTTAAGTCTGCGGGATCATAAGACCAAGCCATATAAGTCGTCTCCGTTGTTGTTATTCTTTGATAATACTATCTCGAATAGTGTAGAAATAATCTGATACCCAGTGATTTGCATTTAGGAAGCGACGAATAAGACCACGTTGCTTATCGTCTAACTTTGACTTCTTACACTTCTTAGCGTTAAACTCTGCTGTACTGGATGTCCTAGTCTTAACTTCGTGGTTTAATGAGTTAACTAAACTTTCTAGTTGTTTACCAGATAGTTCAGATAGGCGATCTCCGACTTTGTTCTGTATCTCTAGTTCTTTGTTGTGATATACGTAGTTGGTGGCGTACAGGGTGGCGACCTTATCTAGGTCAATCCCGCGCTCTAACCAATTAAAGTGATCTCCAACTTTCCAAATCTTACTGTCTGCCATCAAAGGCATCTTAATAAACAAAGGCCAATCGACTTGTATTCCCAAGTATGTGGGGTGCATGTTACTCTCCATTAGATGAATACTATTATGTTATTTTATGAGTTGGGAAATGCCCCAATTAAGGGGCAATCCGTTATTATATTAAGCTAAATTAAGCTAAATTAAGCTACAACAGCTTCGAAGAAGTAACCTAAGTCTGGGCCTACAACTTTCATGTCGTATGCCATTTTAACTTGGATGTGTTCAGCAACTTGCTGACGCTTCAGTGCATCATCAGAGTATGATTCAACAGTAACACCAAGGTTAGAAACTCCTGGAACTGAGTTCCAAGCGAATGTCATACCAGCAGCAGGTGTCATCAGGCCAGAATTGCGTGGTGTGTAACACAACAATGCGTTCTTACCACCGATAAAGGCGTTGCTTTCTGCAAGACCCTCAACGGCTGAGTTCTTAACAGCTTCCATTACGAAGAAGTTCTCTACACCGAAGATTTCAGCCAACTTACCATCTGTTACTAATGCAGGGTTGTTGATGGTAGAACCACCATTCAAACGTGCTAGAACATCAGGGTGGTTGATCAAGATGTCACGTACTTCTTTGCCTACAACCATTGTGTTTGGTTTGAAACCACCAGACTTAAGTTGCGCAGAACGTAGACCATTAGTCACGTCTGTAAGAGGCGTAGAGTTAGTGTAATCTGACCACAAGTTGGCAGGAGTTACGTCTGTAGTCCAGACACTAGCCTTGAAGAATGTATCAGCGAAACGCTCTTCACGGTCGATCAACAAACGCATCATCAATGTCTCTGCACCAGCAGAACGGATTTCCAACACTTCGTCTTCGTTAGCAATAGTTTGCTCATCGAAGTCCATGCCTAAGCCGTACACATCTGCGTAGTAAGCGTCGTTGGAGATTGCCATACCAATACGGTTAACTTCTGTACGTGGAGCTAATTTCTTAACGTCACCAGAGCGGTTCATATTCGCGCGGTCATAGATGTAGAACTTGTCAGACTGACGAGCAACACCAACAGTTGGGAATACTTTATCAGCAATGAAAGTGTCTTGGGATTGTACATATGCCAGTGTCAAGTTTGACAATGGTTGGTCTAGATGTACATTAGATGGGGTCAATAGGGGCATTATAATTTTCCTTTAATTACTAGGTTAGGCTGCAACGTTGCCGCCTTGGATCATTTCGATTTCGATGATTTGACCATCTACACCAGCTTCACGGGCGTAACCAAGTACAACATCACCAGTGGCAGCAGTCAATGCAGTGCCATCAGCACCAGTTTGTACTTGCGCACCAGCAGCAATAGTGCCACCAGCTTCTACCATAACTGATCCAGATACACAGACGGTAACAGCGTTACCTGCCGTTGCACCCACTAGGCATACACCTAGAGCGTTTTCACCAGCAGAGTCTGCAAGGTCAACTTGACCATCTGACTCAAGAGTTAAGAATTTGAATTGAGCTGCGGATAGGTCTTCCCCAGCAATTAGAGTGCGGTTGTCGCGAGATTGCATAACAGCCATGATTATTCCCCTTTATAGGATTTGTTAATAAGTGACTTGCCTGATTCAGTCTTTGCTACAGCAGCATAAGCCTTGGCATATTCACTTTTCTTTAGTTGATTTTCGTCCATGTAAGACTTTACGAGACTATCTAGTTTGTCAGCAGAGGTAGCGAACTCGCCGTCTACGTCGGACTTACCAAATTCTTTCATGGCGGCTTCAAAGGCAGCGTCAGCGGCTTTAAGTGCTTCCATAATTGCTTCATCTTCGTAAAACTTAGCTACGAGAGATTTAGCTACATCAGTTGCAAAATGTGGGAGAGCTTCCCCAGCACGTTTAGTCAACTCAATGTCAGCTTTTTCCAGAGATGCAGCTTCAAGAGCTTTCAACACTGGTGCTGGGATGTCTGATTTAACAACCATCTCACCTTCGATGTCCATCATCTCTACTTCAGCTTTCTTTTCGATAGCATCAGCTTTAATAATGTAACCCTCTTCAATAAGACCCTTACGTAGTGACTCATTCTCAGCTTTAAGTTCATCGACTTCAGCTTGTAGTGGGTTGACTTCTTCAGTTACTTCTTCAGCAACTTCTTCCGTGTCTATTTCCAAAGCCTTCATAGCTTCTTCACGACCACAGCCTTTGTCGTCCATGTACGCCTTTACTTTGGCTTCCATTTCATCTGTCATTTTATTAAGTTCCTCTTCGGAAGTGTCACGCTTAAAGAGAGAGACCATTGCCTGCGCATTGGCTGGGCGATCCACTAAGGAAAGCTCCGTAAGCTGTAACTTTTTTAAGAGATTGGGCAAGTTATATCTCCTCTTTGATAGCTTTTCCACCAATGGAAAATGCTGCTAATTCACCAGATTTGACCATAGCCCAGACATCATCATCGAATACTTTGTAAGCGACAACCCATCCTTCCCGATCAGACTGGATACCGAGAGAATCACCAATTTCTTTAGTGATTGGGAGAGAGTGAACTACTGTTCCTACTTGCTCCCCAATGTGCATGGCCTTGCCGACCCGCACATGCTCCATAAATTCATTCACTGCTTTAACTAGAGTGTCAGCTTCGATCATGTCGTCTTGACGATCTACTACTGGTTCACCATTTTCAGTGATAACTGAGGCCCAACCGTAAACCATACGTTGTTCGTCGTCAGTCTTAAGTATTTTACCTTCAATGTTCTTTGTCATTTCACTCACCGATGTATCTGAAATTTCAACCTTGAGTATCTCTGCTACAACAGCTCTGAGAGCCTCTAGGCTGTCCACTGAGGAGGCTTCTTCCATCTCTGGGTTACTTCCTCCCAGAAAGGCTAGATAAGCCTCGTGTGAAGCTGCTGGCATATATACCGCTTGACCATCATAGTCATAGACATGAGTTACGCCATCAAGACCCATTGCAGTAGAGCGAACCCTAGCTTCAGCCTCAGTAGTAAATACGTCTGTTGCGTACTGTCCTTTAAGAATATTCAATGGTTTGGCCTCGCGTTGTCTACTAGAATTATATCGAAGTTACAGGATACTCGTGTGTTAGCATTCTCAACCTCATAAACGATCAAATCAAGATCGGTCTTCTCGGTTAATCGAAGAGGTACAGTGAAATTATAACGGTAGTTGCTCTCATATAATTCAGTTAAGTGCTTAATCCTGAAAGACCTGCCAAACTCTCTTGCGTACAACCTACACTGAGCATCCCTACCCTTGTTCACAGAGAAGTCTAAGTTAGTCAGGTAAGCAGTGAAACCTGCAGGAACTGTGTAGATTGCCATCAGGGTTTGAGATAAAGTAGGATCAACCTGAGCTACTACAACTCCTGTACCACTTACAGTTCTAGCTGTAACAGTACCTGCGTTAATAGTTCCGTGATTGTACTCTATGCGGTAGATACGCTTGAACTGATTAACTGTAGCAACTGCTGTTTGACCAGCCATCTGAACAGTCTCAGTTAAGGGTAGGTAGTTGGCATCAAGACCCTCAAGTAAAACAGTGTCTGTGTCGCCAGTGTCTGTTGAGATAAGGTATAGCGTCTCAGGAGCATCTAAAGCAGACCAAGGGTAAAGACCTCCAGCACTCCAGATACTCTCAGGGTCAGTGCTAGTGTTTATGTTAAAGTTAGCACCAAACTTCTGTAGGGAGGAGTAGTAATTAACGTCCCCTTGGGCAATAGCTAAGGGGTCATGCTGATATAATAACTTTGACCAAGTTGTCATTAGTCTTCACCTTCATCTTCGGTATCAACTACTACGCTATGGTCATACTCTAGTTCAGCTATGCTCATAAGGTCACCGATAACCTCTGGGTGAGACGACACATCAATGCCTGCACCATTAAGGTTACGAAGGAACGAAGAAATCTCACGAAGGTCGTGCGGAGCTACATCTCCAGCTACAATGCTTGGCATCAGGTCATAGTTAAGACCATTTAACTGCCATAGACGTTCAACCAACTGCTTGTTTAGAACATCTACGATTGCTTGTATATAACTCTCTAGCGCACGTAGGAATAAGTCTGTCTTAGACTTGGACAAGGCATAGGAGCCACCTGATGTACCAAGAAGAAGAAACTCAGATAGTACACTACGAGCGATATCATGCTGGTAACGACTGACTATAGGGCCGATTTCGATGTTACGTTTACCGTTAGAAGCCATTAGTTCAATGTCAACTAGACGTGTGGTAGATGGCGATCCATCTTTGTCAGGGTAGGTATCAGAAGGTAGTACAATGTAACCTTGCTCGTTGAACTTAACATCACGTAGGATTTGCTGTAGATCATGCACAAAGCCTGTCTGTGCAACTGAGGCATCATTAGATAGATACTCAGCAGGAATGCGTGCAACAGGGATACCTGCTAGCTCTCTTTCCACTGCAATAGCTTCGATAGCTTGTAGGTTATTAAGATACTCATAAGAAGTATAAGCGTTACGAAGGATAGAACGACCACTTGGGTCTCCATTAAGAGAGGTTGTTCTATAGTAAATAGATTTATTAAGGGGGATGTAGTTATTACCATTAGAAAAGCCTACCGATTGTTGGATTCCTAAGACTTCACCAGTCTTCTGGTTAACGTCGAACTTGTTAATAGTCCAAGGCGCACGAGAAGCTATCTTCTTGACACCTAAGCGTCCGTCTGTGTACTTCGAGTGCTTCTTATCAGAACGCTCAGTAGGGCCAACTCTACGTTTGTATATAACTTCAAACCAACTAAAGCCATACGACAAATAAGATAAGGATTCAGCAACGTGGTCATCGAGAGTATGATCCATGTCATCAAGTACACTCTTAACGAAGTCAGCTTCTACTTTAGCAGCAGGGGTATCATCAACAGGCTTAACAGTAAGTTCAACATCACGAAGGATTTGCTCAACAGAATACATGACAGCACCAATGGTGGCATCGTTGTCACGCATCTCACGATACTTACGTATAGCTTTATTGCCACGTAAATCAGGTAGGAACTCATCCGCTCTGATCTGTCCGTTGTGCGTGTTATCACCAGCGACACCAAGTGTCTGCGTAGCTTTACCCTCTGAGAGCTTCTTCATTGTGTCTGTTACCTTTTGACATGTTCACGCTGGCAGGTAGTAATTGTAAGTTCCAAGGAACATGTAGTCCACAAACGTCCTTGCCAGCTAGGGGAACAATATGGTCAACATGATAACTAATGTTGCAGAGCTTCTCAAACTTCTTAGCTAGTACGTACATCGCCTTGATGTCATCGTTTTGCTCTTCAGTCAGCCATGCTGGTGTTGCGTTCTTCTTACTAGCGTGATACTTCATCCACGAAGCGTTACAAAGACCACGGTTGGCCTTCTTATACTCAGAGTGCTTTTCATTTAGCTCTTCACGGTTAGCTTTACGATACCGCGTCTGAGCGTCAATCTTTGCTTCGTGTGTGATAGACTTCTTATTCTGTGCCAGAGTGCATGACTTACATTCAGACCGTGGATTACCCTTACGCATATAGAATAAGGATAAGTCCTTCTCTGCATTACAAGCAGTACAAGTCTTCATTTGGTAAGTCCTTTCGCACTACTGTAAGCTAGAGTAAGTTTAGGTTTAGAATAACCACCTAAACATAACTCTGTCAATGCCCATACAGCAGCATCAAGTCTATCGGGTGAACCAATACGACCTAGTGGCTCCCAAGTGCGGTATTGGGTCTCTAGCTCGTTGAGTGAAGCACCGTCAGGGGGGTTGGCTACATGTTTGACTAGACCGCGTTCATACAGGGCTGATATAGGCTCTGCACGGGCGTACTTACCACGAGAAGCTCTAACAGCTTTATATGCTACGTTGTCGTCTATATTGTGTATAGTAATCTTCACAAGATCACCACCTTGATTGACCTCGGCTACAATACGGTCAGCTTCGTACTGGTGATATAATCGAATAGCTTTCTCTGCCCATCCTTGTGGAGAGAGTTTATCTGTGTAATCGCCTAAGACATAAGCAATGCCGTTAATGTCTAAACCTGCAACAACAATACCTGTCATGTCACTCTCAGCATTAGCTGTAACAGCAGGGTCAAGTGCAACGACAATACGTGTCAGGTCTGGTACATCTTCGTGTTTAATACTAGCAGCATCTAATGTATCTGAAGTCCATAGTGCGCCTTCAGCTTCCTCTAGTACCTCAGCATAAAGCTCCTGTCTACCGAGACGAGTTCCTTCGTACTGCTCTTTAACAGCAACAAGGTAGGTATCAGCTAGGTTTGCAGCGTTATCAAAAGTAGTCCCACTCGTAACGACAGTCTTCGGGTTCTTGAGTAGCTCACGCATTAGCTTAGTTGGCTTGGGGGTTGTTGTAACGCACACTCGTGGGTGCTTACCTAGACGTAGACAGAACTGGAGCATCTGCCATGTATCAATATCTTTGTTCCAAGCAGCCAGCTCATCACACCATGCAGCGGAGAACTGAGGGCCACGTAAACGCTCAGGTTCCTCTGCCGAGTAGAACTCAACCTTAGCTCCGTTAGCCCACGTAAGACTTCTCTTGGTAGGAGACCACTCAGGAAAGCCCATGTGCTTGCCCTTGCTGTCCTTATCATGCTTCCAGCATACCGATAAAAAGCCACTCTCGCCTTTAACCATAACACGTTCAATGTCTGAGTTAGTAGACGCTACACAGGCTATACGCTTATGTCCTAGCTTGACTTGCTCTCGTACCCACTCAGCACCACAACGTGTCTTACCGAATCCACGACCAGCATTGATTAACCATGTATTCCAGTCACTGTCAGGGGGAGGAAACTGTGCGTCTCTACCCCAGAAGCTCCAGTCATGCTGCAGCTCGTCTACCTTGACTGGCCCTAACTGAGTGAATAACTTCTTGACTTTATCCGCTGGTAGCTCTCTGAGTGTTTCAGCGGTTATCTTCCTGTTCGTCTTCATCGGGTTCAAATCCTAGCAAGTTCATAAGTTGATCTGCTGCTGAGACATCAAGTTCGGGATCAATCTCTTGTTCAACTTCATTAGTAGTATTCTGTGGAGACCAACCTGCTTTAGATCG
>Ga0209304_1001827_pt1 | contig 12278 bp, 8 predicted proteins | sample COGITO_mtgs_1004_4_FD_184789 | JGI IMG/M metagenome (GOLD analysis project Ga0209304, IMG submission 184789) | Pelagic marine microbial communities from North Sea - COGITO_mtgs_100423 (SPAdes) (version 2) | ecosystem: Environmental > Aquatic > Marine > Epipelagic ...
GTTCCTGAGCTGGGGTGACGTTCCTGAGCTGGGGTTCGTCATTCCAGCGTATGCTGGAATCTATTTATGGGTAAATGGGCCCCAGCCTACGCTGGGGTGACGTTCCTGAGCTGGGGTGACGTTCCTGAGCTGGGGTGACGTTCCTGAGCTGGGGTGACGTTCCTGCGCTGGGGTGACGTTCCTTCGCTGGGATGCTGGGGTGGCGCTATTAAATAAACTCAACGCCGTCTATTTCATATTCAATATCGCCGCTAGGCGCTTTAACTACCACTACTTCACCAATCTCTTTACCCATCAGCGCGCGGGCAATTGGCGACTGGTAAGAAATTTTACCTAACTTAACGTCCGCTTCATCATCGCCAACGATTTTATAAGTCACCGTCTGATCAGTTTCCAGATTAATAATCGTTGCCGTCGAACCAAATATCACTTTGTCACCATGGGGGACTTTGTGGATATCAATTACCTGAATATTTGACAGCTTGCTTTCGATTTCCTGAATACGCCCCTCAGCAAAGCTCTGCTGTTCGCGGGCCGCATGGTACTCAGCATTCTCTTTAAGATCACCGTGTTCACGGGCAGTAGCAATATCACTGATAATCGTTGGACGAACTACTTTAATAAGATGTTGCAGCTCATCGCGCAGAGCAATCTCACCCTCAACTGTCATTGCAGTCTTTTGCATTACACTATCTCCTTATGCAGAGTTTGGATACGTCGCACTGTAGTACCACCCTGATAGCTCAACGCCTGACAAACCGCGCCGCCACCAGCCATAGTAGTCGTGTAATAAACTCTGTGTTGCTCTGCACTGGAACGAATGGCAGAGGAATCTGAAATCGCCTGACGACCTTCAGTGGTATTAATAATCAAATCAATTTTGTCGCTCTTGATCATATCAACAATATGCGGACGACCTTCCTGAACCTTGTTTACCAACGTCACGGGCACGCCGGCCTGCTCAATAATCTTTGCGGTACCTTTGGTAGCCACCAACTTAAAGCCGAGATCCGACAACTGCTTTGCCAACTCGGGCAGCTGATGTTTATCGCGTTCACGAACACTGACAAAGGCGGTGCCCTTTGAAGGAATTTCGTCACTGGCGCCCAGCTCTGCTTTGCCATAGGCCTCTGCAAAGGTGGTGCCGACTCCCATTACTTCACCGGTAGATTTCATCTCTGGCCCAAGAATTGGGTCAATACCGGGGAATTTATTAAACGGGAAAACCGCTTCTTTGACACTGAAGTACGGTGGAATAATTTCACGGGTAAAGCCCTGGGACTCCAATGTCTGGCCAACCATACAGCGGGCGGCAATTTTCGCCAGCGATGTGCCGATACATTTGGAGACAAAAGGAACTGTTCGCGATGCGCGTGGATTAACTTCGATAACGTAAATATCGCCATCCTGAAGGGCCAGCTGAACATTCATCAATCCGCGTACACCCAACTCTAACGCCATCTTTTTACAGACTTCGCGCATATCGTTCTGAATATCTTCACTGAGGCTGTAGGGCGGCAGTGAACAGGCTGAGTCACCAGAGTGAATTCCGGCCTGTTCAATATGCTGCATAATCGCACCAATAACGACTTGCTCACCATCACTTACCGCATCCACATCAATCTCAATGGCATTCGGTAGGAAGAAGTCGAGCAGTACTGGAGAGTCATCAGACACCTGTACCGCAGTCTTCATATAGTGACGCAACTCGTCTTCTTTGTAGACGATTTCCATGGCGCGACCACCCAGTACGTAGGAGGGACGAACCACTAAGGGATAACCAATATCTTTGGCCAGCTCGACGGCCTGCTCTGCGCTGCGCGCTGTGGCATTGCGCGGCTGCAACAGTCCGAGTTTTTCAATCATCTGCTGGAAACGCTCGCGATCTTCGGCGCGGTCAATCGCATCTGGCGTGGTACCAACAATCGGCACACCGGCAGCTTCAAGGGCACGGGCAAGTTTCAGCGGCGTCTGGCCACCAAACTGCACAATCACACCTTTGGGCTTTTCAATACGGACAATTTCGAGCACATCTTCAAGGGTAACCGATTCAAAGTACAGTCGGTCTGAAGTGTCATAATCGGTGGATACGGTCTCTGGGTTACAGTTGACCATAATGGTTTCATAACCATCGTCACGCATTGCCAGAGCGGCGTGAACACAACAGTAATCAAATTCGATGCCCTGACCGATTCGGTTTGGGCCGCCGCCAAGGACAAGTATCTTGTCTTTATCGCTGGGGCGCGCTTCGCACTCTTCCTCGTAGGTGGAGTACATATAAGCAGTGTCGGTAGAGAATTCAGCAGCACAGGTATCGACGCGCTTGTAGACTGGGTGCATGCCCAGCTCGTAGCGCAACTCGCGCACAGCGCTCTCTTTACAGCCCAAAATATCGGCGAGGCGACGATCGGCAAAACCTTTGCGCTTTAAGCGGTAAAGGCTATTTTTATCCAGATCGCTCAAGCTCGACTGCGCTAGGCTCAACTCATCTTTAATTAAGTCTTCGATCTGCACCAGGAACCAGTTGTCGATCTTGGTCAGTGCAAAAATCTCCTCGCGGCTCATGCCGTGACGGAATGCTTCACCCACAAACCAAATACGATCGGGGCCGGCAACAGCCAACTGACGATGTATTTCAGCCATTGGATTTTCAATGTCTGAGGTAAGGATTGGATCGAAGCCAGCAACGCCAACTTCGAGACCGCGCAGAGCTTTTTGCATTGACTCTTGGAAGGTGCGACCAATCGCCATCACCTCACCTACAGATTTCATCTGGGTAGTCAGTGCCGTACTCGCCTGCTCGAACTTCTCGAAGGCAAAGCGCGGTATCTTAGTCACTACATAGTCGATGCTTGGCTCAAAGGAGGCCGGTGTGGCACCGCCCGTAATTTCGTTTTGCAATTCGTCAAGGGTGTAACCAATAGCCAACTTGGCTGCCACTTTGGCGATTGGGAAACCGGTGGCTTTTGAGGCCAGTGCAGAGGATCGCGATACGCGCGGGTTCATCTCGATGACGATTAGACGGCCATCTTCTGGGTTTACTGCAAACTGAACATTGGATCCGCCAGTTTCAACACCGATCTCACGCAATACCTTGATCGAGGCGTTGCGCATAATTTGATATTCTTTATCCGTTAAGGTCTGTGCAGGGGCAACGGTAATCGAATCGCCGGTGTGGATACCCATGGGGTCAAGGTTTTCAATGGCACAGATAATAATGCAATTATCTTTGCGATCTCTAACCACTTCCATTTCAAACTCTTTCCAGCCAATCAGCGATTCATCAATCAACAGCTCATTGGTGGGTGAGAGATCCAAGCCACGACGGCAGATCTCTTCAAATTCTTCGCGGTTGTAGGCAATACCACCACCGGAACCACCCATCGTAAATGAGGGACGGATAACGCACGGAAAGCCAAAGCGATCAGAAATCTGCGCGGCCTCTTCCATGCTGTGGGCAATACCTGAATTGGGCGTATCCAAACCGATTGCTTTCATGGCTTTATCAAAGCGTTCGCGATCTTCGGCCTTGTCGATAGCATCGGCATTGGCACCAATCATTTCCACGCCGTGCTTTTCCAGCACACCGTGCTTGGCTAGATCCAGCGCACAGTTCAGTGCCGTTTGGCCACCCATGGTCGGCAGCAGTGCATCGGGCTTTTCCTGAGCAATAATATGCTCAACCGTGCGCCATTCTACCGGCTCGATATAGGTCGCATCGGCCATCGCCGGGTCGGTCATAATGGTGGCCGGGTTGGAGTTGACCAGAATAACTCTAAAGCCCTCTTCGCGAAGTGCTTTACAGGCCTGGGCGCCAGAGTAGTCAAACTCACAGGCTTGACCAATAACAATTGGCCCTGCGCCGAGGATTAGGATGCTTTTTATATCAGTTCTTTTTGGCATGTCGTCTCAATCTCGCCGCTATTAGCCGCGTGCTCCCATCAGTTCAATAAAGTGGTCAAACAGCACAGCTGCTTCATGGGGGCCAGGACTTGCTTCAGGGTGACCCTGAAAGCTAAAGGCTGGTTTATCTGTGCGATGAATACCTTGCAGGGATCCATCAAACAGTGAGCGATGGGTGGCAATCAAATTATCCGGTAAGCTGCTTTCATCAACCGCAAAGCCGTGGTTCTGACTGGTGATCATCACTACATTATTTTCTATGTCTTCAACCGGATGGTTGGCACCGTGGTGACCAAACTTCATCTTTGCGGTTTTTGCACCTGAGGCCAGGGCCAATAACTGGTGACCTAAACAGATTCCAAATACCGGGATATCGGTTTTAAGGATTTCGGTAATCGCTTCGATAGCGTAATCGCAGGGCTCTGGATCGCCAGGGCCATTGGATAGGAATACACCGTCTGGCTTCATCGCCAACACTTCACTGGCGGGAGTTTTGGCCGGTACGACAATCAGCTCGCAACCCCGATCAACCAGCATACGCAGGATATTGCGCTTAACACCAAAATCGTAGGCAACCACTTTGTATCTGGTTGTGGCTGGATCTTGATCGGTATGACCAACCCCCAGCTCCCAGCTATGCTGAGACCATTGATAGGTGGTTTCTGTGGTCACTTCTTTGGCCAGATCCATACCTTTAAGACCGGCAAAGCCTCTCGCGGCAGCTAGGGCGGTTTCGTCATCGACATCACCGGCCATAATGCAGCCATTCTGAGCGCCGCTCTCGCGGAGGATACGGGTTAGCTTACGAGTATCTATATCGGCAATACCAAGGATATTTTTTTCCTTGAGGTACTCATCCAGAGACTGTTGGCTGCGGAAGTTGGAGACTAATAATGGCAGGTCGCGAATAACCAGACCTGAAGCCCAGACTCTGTCTGACTCTGCATCTTCGTCATTGACGCCGACATTGCCTATATGGGGATAAGTAAGAGTAACGATTTGCTGGGCATATGAGGGATCAGTAAGAATTTCCTGATACCCGCTAAGGGCTGTATTGAAAACCACTTCACCAACGGAGCAACCATCTGCACCGATAGCTGTTCCCCTGAAAATTGTTCCGTCTGCAAGCGCAAGTACGGCTTCCCGGTGAGTATGGGAATTCACACAACCTCCTAATTAGTTAACTAAAAAACGTTGACCTGATAACAGGTAACTCCGATAACGGCATCAGTCGCTTATGAATATTTGTAAAAAAGCGAGATGAAACTTGTCGTCTCATCTCGCTAAATAAAATATTCTGCTGTGCTCTAACCTCTCGGAATGAGACCGCGTTTAAGCCGCGGTGTTAGGAGTGCATTGTATTGAAAGAGGCCTATTTTGTCTATCACTGTTATAAGAAAGTTATTAGAAACTTGTCCTGTAAGGTGACTATTATTTAAGACCTAGCACATCCTGCATATCGAACAGGCCAGACTCTTTTGTGGACAGCCACTTTGCAGCTCGCACGGCGCCGCGAGCAAAGGATAAACGGCTAGAGGCTTTGTGGGTAATCTCTACGCGTTCGCCTTCACCGGCAAATAATACCGTGTGATCGCCAACTATATCGCCGCCTCTGACGGTGGCAAAGCCAATAGTCTTCGGATCACGAGCGCCAGTCTGCCCTTCACGCCCATAGACAGCGACTTCATTTAGGTCTCGACCCACAGCTCTGGCTACAGACTCACCCAGTGAAAGTGCCGTGCCGGATGGCGCATCAATTTTATGACGATGGTGCGATTCAAGAATCTCAATATCAGTCTCGTCGCCGAGCACGGCGGCGGCTAACTCAGCCAGTTTAAAACACAGGTTAACGCCGGTGGCGAAATTGGAGGCCATACAGATAGCATTACTGTCAGCGGCCGAAACCACCAGCGCATGCTGCTCAGCATCCAAACCGGTAGTGCCAATAACCATCTTTTTGTTGTTGGCCTCGCAAAATATTGCATTGGCAGCGGTAGCATCAGGGACGGTAAAATCGATTAACACATCAAACTGATCGGCAACCTCAGTGATAGAACCGGCAACAGTGACAGAGTTTCTACCAACACCCGCCAGCTCACCGGCATCAACACCGATCAATGAGCTCTCTGGACGCTCTAAGGCTGCACCCAGTTCAACACCATCAGTAAACGAGATAGCTTCGATCAGGGTCTTGCCCATTCGACCGCCTGCACCGGTAATCGCAATTCTGATCATTTTAATTCCTACCCTGTTATCTATTTATTTACTGCATTAAAGGTAATGTCACTCAACTTGCACCCTATAGTACGCAAGTTGATTTTAACCGGTCAAATTATCGAAGAACTTTTTAACCCCATCAAACCAAGTTGTGCTGCGCGGAGAGTGTTTGCGCTTGCCATCCAGACTATCGTCGAACTTCTGCATAAACTCACGCTGCTGAGCATTCAAATTGACGGGGGTTTCCAGCACAACGCGACAGAGTAGATCACCAACGCCGCCACCGCGAACCGGTGCAACGCCTTTGCCACGCAGTCGGAATAACTTGCCGCTCTGAGTCTCTGCGGGAATTTTTAATTTTACTTTGCCAGAAAGCGTTGGAACTTCAAGGTCACCACCCAGCGCTGCCTGAGCAAAGCTAATCGGCACTTCACAGTGCAAATTGCTGTCATCACGAACAAAGATTGGATGCTTGCGCACAACCATCTGCACATACAGATCACCCGCCGGGCCGCCCTGGGGCCCTGCTTCACCTTTGCCAGACAGACGAATTCGATCGCCCGTATCCACACCAGCGGGAATCTTAACCGAGAGTGTTTTACGCTCTTCCTTAACCCCTTGACCACGACAGTCACCACAGGGATCAGAGATCATCTGGCCGCGTCCATGACATTTTGGACAGGCTTGCTGTACCGAAAAGAAACCTTGAGACATGCGCACCTGGCCCGCACCCTGACAGGTCGAGCAGGTTACCGGCGAAGTGCCTTTGCGTGCACCCGAACCATCACAGGGATCGCAATGGGTCATGGTTGGCACATCTATTTGAACGGTTTTTCCTTTAACCGCATCTTCGAGATCCAGCTGCAGGTCATAACGCAGGTCGGAACCTCGCGCTGGGCCGCCGCGACCACCGCCGCCACCGAAAATATCGCCGAACACATCACCAAATACATCGCCAAAACCAGCACCGCCACCGCCGCCATAACCACCGCCCGCATTGCCATCGACACCGGCGTGACCAAAGCGATCATAGGCAGACTTTTTCTCTTCATCACCGAGAATTTCATAGGCCTCTTGAGCTTCTTTAAATTTCTCGTCGGAGTTTTTGTCGTCTGAATTGCGGTCTGGGTGAAATTTCATCGCAATGCGACGAAACGCCTTTTTGACTTCTTGAGGAGAGGCGCCTTTATCAACACCCAATACGTCGTAGTAATCGCGTTTAGCCATAACTGGTTTCTTTTTTCCTAACTAGTACAAATAGTATTAAGCGCGGAACAATGCCCGCGCCTAATAGGTAGCTGAGATGACCGACAGTACTTACTTACCGTCTTTGTTCTCTTCTGCAGCGTCTTCTTTTACTTCTTCAAACTCGGCATCCATGGCGTCATCACCAGCAGCTTGTTCGCCCTCAGGTGCTTGACCGGCTTCTGCCTGCTCGGCATACATCTTCTGAGCTAAACCTGAAGTGGCTTCCGAGAGTACCTTGGCCGCTTCGTCGATAGCGTCTTTGTCGTCGCCCTGAACCGCTTCTTCAACCTGTTTGATGCCAGCTTCGATAGCCGTCTTCTCTTCTTCAGAGGCTTTATCGCCCGCTTCTTCAAGAGTTTTCTTGGCAGCGTGAGCAAGGCCATCAGCTGTATTGCGCGCCTGAACCAGATCAGCAAACTTCTGATCTTCAGCAGCATTGGCTTCAGCGTCCTGCACCATTGCATCGATTTCGTCGTCGGAAAGACCTGAAGAAGCTTTAATAATGATCGACTGCTCTTTACCCGTGGCCTTATCTTTAGCGCCAACATGCAAGATACCGTTGGCATCAATATCAAAAGTGACTTCGATCTGTGGCATACCGCGTGGAGCTGGTGGAATATCTGCCAAATCAAAACGTCCGAGAGATTTATTGCCTGTCGCCTGCTTGCGCTCACCCTGAACCACGTGAATGGTTACAGCAGTTTGATTGTCGTCAGCGGTTGAGAAAATCTGTGATTTCTTAGTAGGAATCGTAGTGTTTTTCTCAATAACCGGTGTGGCAACGCCACCCATGGTTTCAATACCTAGGCTGAGAGGTGTAACGTCGAGCAACAGTACATCAGTAACATCGCCAGACAGAACAGCACCCTGCAGCGCAGCACCAACGGCAACCGCTTCGTCGGGGTTAACATCTTTACGTGGCTCTTTGCCGAAGAACTCTGTTACTTTCTCTTGAACCTTAGGCATACGCGTTTGGCCACCAACAAGAATAATCTCGTCAATTTCGCCAACTGATTTACCGGCATCCTTGAGCGCCACTTTTAGCGGGGTCAATGAACGTTCGATCAAATCTTCAACCAGTGACTCGAGCTTGGCACGAGTCAGCTTAACCACCAAGTGCTTAGGGCCAGTGGCATCAGCAGTGATATAAGGCAGGTTTACTTCAGTTTGCGCACTTGAAGAAAGCTCAATCTTGGCTTTTTCAGCAGCTTCTTTGAGACGCTGCATGGCCAGTGGATCACCGTGAATATCAATGCCGCTGTCAGCTTTAAATTCAGATGACAAATATTCGATTAAACGCATATCGAAATCTTCACCACCCAGGAATGTGTCACCGTTGGTCGCCAGCACTTCAAACTGCTTCTCGCCGTCGACATCGGCAATCTCAATAATAGAGATATCGAAAGTACCACCACCGAGATCGTAAACAGCGACGACTGAATCGCCAGCACTTTTATCAATACCGTAGGCCAGTGCGGCTGCGGTTGGCTCGTTGATAATACGCTTAACATCTAGACCAGCAATACGACCGGCATCTTTAGTTGCCTGACGCTGAGAGTCATTGAAGTAAGCGGGAACAGTAATGACTGCTTCTGTTACTGACTCACCAAGATAGTCTTCAGCGGTCTTTTTCATTTTCTTCAATACTTCGGCGGAAATCTGTGGCGCGGCTTTGCTGTCGCCTTTGATCTCTACCCATGCATCGCCATTGTCTGCCTTAACAATTTTGTAAGGCACCATTTTGATATCTTTTTGTACAACATCATCTTCAAAACGGCGACCGATCAAACGCTTTACCGCATAAACTGTGTTGTGTGGGTTGGTTACTGCCTGGCGTTTAGCCGACTGTCCAACTAAGATTTCGCCTTCGTCAGTGAACGCAACAACCGATGGTGTGGTGCGTGCGCCTTCTGAATTTTCAATTACTTTGGGTTTATCTCCTTCGAGTACGGCCACACATGAGTTGGTCGTGCCAAGGTCGATTCCGATAATTTTGCCCATTGGTTAATTCTCCGTTTCTTGTCTTTAAAGCCTGTTTCCAGGGTTTGTCTATAATTTGGTAAATCTGTTTCTATCTATGTTATTAATGTGGGGTGCTAGTTCGACAAATTCAAGGGCGGTGCTATTTTTTAAGCACCGCATTTGATTAAGCCGCACTTGAAACCACCACCATCGCCGGTCTAATTAAACGACCGTTGAGGGTGTAACCCTTCTGAAACACATCCATTACTGTATTGGGTTCCATATCCGGGTTGGGGACCATGGAGACAGCCTGATGCAGATTGGCATCAAAGGGCTGGCCTGCGGGGTCTACAGCTTCAATTTTGAAGCGAACTAATACATCGAGGAAACTCTTTAGAGTCAGCTCAATACCTTCGGCAATCGCTTTCTGACTATCGTCTTCTGCATTGATCGCGCTGAGGGCGCGCTCGAGGTTATCGACCACTGGAAGCAGGTCTGCAGAAAATTTATCCAAGGCAAATTTATGGGCATTCTCGACATCGCGCTCTGCACGGCGACGCATATTCTGCATCTCTGCCTGAATTCTCAGTACATTGTCATTGGCATCGGCTACTTGCTGTTGCAGCTGCTCAGTTTCAGAGACTGGCTCTTCCTGAAGTAATTCCTGTTCAATTTCTTCGTTGCTTAGCTTTTCACTACGAGCTTGTTCTTTACCAGCTTGGTCATTACCAGCTTCTGCACTGTTCACCACTGTCTCTTCGGGCTGAACTGCATTTTGATCTTTTTGTTGGTCATTTTCTGTTTCGCGTGACACACCAATTCCTCACTTCGTTGGTTATATTGGCCATAATTTTTGGCTCTACCTCAATATGGGGACAAACTATTCAGTTTCAAGCGATTGCGTAACGGCAATCTGTTCTGTATAAATCAACTCAAGTTATCAGGTGTTATAAAAGTGCTGCTATCCATAAACATTAACAACTACACATTGGTCGAATCCCTTGAGATTGAATTCTCTAAAGGCACCACTGCCATCACGGGTGAAACCGGTGCCGGCAAGTCGCTGGTTCTCGATGCTCTGGGGATGGCGCTGGGCGATCGCGCCGACAGCGACACTATTCGCCATGGAAAAAAACGCGCCGAAATCACCGCCACTTTTGATATTAGCAACACTTCAGAAGCCAAAAAGTGGTTAAAAAGCAATGACTTAGATGCCGATAACCAATGTATTTTGCGCCGCCTTTACACCACAGAGGGTCGCTCGAGAGGCTATATCAACGGGCAGTCCTGCACCATGCAACAGTTGCAGACCCTCGGCGATATGCTTACCGATATTCACAGCCAGCATGAACACCAGTCTCTTTTACGTCGCGAGACCCATCGCAGACTTCTCGACGAATACGCCAATACCGTCGAACTGGCCAATTTAGTGGCCGAGAGCTTTCAGCTCTGGAACCGCGCAGATAAACAATTAAAAAATCTTCTCAATCAGGCCGATGAATTAACGGCGCGCCGTGATCTGCTGACCTTTCAGGTCCAGGAACTGCAACAGCTGGGCCTGGATAACAATGAACTCGACAGTCTGGAGAAAGAGCAGCAGGCATTAGCCAATGCTGATCAGATACTGCAGGACAGCCATAGTCTGCTGGCGGTATGCGATCAGGCTGAGAGCTTTAATATCCGTGATGGTCTTAATCGTGCGCTAACCATCTTAGCGGGCTTAAAGCACAAGCCCGAAGCGCTGGCTAATGCCGAGGAGCTTTTGCAGAGCTCAATGATTCAGGTGGAAGAGGCAATCAGCGAGATCGACAATCATGTCGATCGTTTTGAGGCCAACCCACAGCGCCTGCAACAGGTTGAAGAGCGGCTTTCAGCTATTTTCCAGCTATCCCGTAAACATCGGGTTAACGCAGATCAGCTGGTCGAGACCCTGGAATCCTTGGAAGCGGAACTGCAAGAGCTTGAAGGTGGCAACGAGAGTATTGATACCCTTCAGGAGAAGTTGGAGAAGTTAGCCTCTGACTACAGATCCAACAGTGCCAAACTGACTAAAAAACGTACTAAAGCTGCGGCGGTTATGAGTAGCGAGATTAACCAGCAACTGCAGTTATTGTCTATGCAGGGTGCTGAGCTGGTGGTTTCGACTTCGCCGGTTAATGATGGCGAATTTCGCGCTACCGGCAATGAGGATATTGAATTTCTGATTGCTACCAATCCCGGGCAGCCCCATAAACCTCTGCAGAAGATTGCCTCTGGTGGTGAGCTCTCTCGCGTCAGTCTGGCTATTCAAGTGGTTGCAGCGGCTCATTCCGATATTCCAACACTGGTGTTTGATGAGGTGGATGTGGGTATTGGCGGCAGTACTGCGGATGTGGTTGGCCAGCTGCTTAAACAGTTGGGTGATCGTGGTCAGGTGATCAGCGTGACTCATCAGCCTCAGGTGGCGGCTCATGCGCATCATCATTATCGTGCGAGTAAGGTGGTGGAGACTAATAGTGCGGAGTCTCTGATGACTCCGCTGAGTCAGCAACAGCGGGTTGAGGAGTTGGCTAGGATGCTAGGTGGCGCCAAGGTGACTGATCAGACGCTTTCTCATGCTTCTGAGTTGCTTAAGTTGGCTTCTGGTTAGATCTAAAATTTCTTGTTTTTAAAACGAATGTGAGTGGGCTGTACCGAGCCCCCCGTCATACTTGCGAAGGAATGTCACCCCAGCGAAGGCTGGGGCTGGGGCCGGTATCTCGGGTTCAGTGCTCCAAACCAAAACATCCCGTCATCCCAGCGAAGGCTGGGATCTCTCTAAAGATACTAGCCTAGGTTGGTAGATCTGAAGGTTTTCGCATCATAAGTTGGGTGGTTGGGGTCAATGGGTCCCAGCCTTCGCTGGGATGACGGTGCCTTCGCTGGGATGACGGTGCCTTCGCTGGGATGACGGTGCCTTCGCTGGGATG